>Ga0213823_1000931_pt1 | contig 20153 bp, 23 predicted proteins | sample MC6MC0907MG_FD_179887 | JGI IMG/M metagenome (GOLD analysis project Ga0213823, IMG submission 179887) | Enriched soil aggregate microbial communities from Iowa State University, Ames, United States - MC6-MC0907-MG | ecosystem: Environmental > Terrestrial > Soil > Unclassified | place: USA: Iowa...
ATTATTTCTAACTTCAAACTTTTCACTCTCCTCGCTTCTTTTCACTACATTTAAATGGCTACATCTATAATTTTGCCTCCTTGACAATCATTTATAACTGGTATAAGCATAAAAAAGCTACCCATATTGGATAGCTTTTCAAATTTTCCCGCTTTAACGGGCAGTAAGACCGCTACTTAATGACTTTCAAGGCACTAAAAAAGAAATATTGGAGGTCACTACCCGTAAAGCCCGATTGGTGGTATACAGTGAAACTTGCTGCTAAGGTCTTTAGCGGCTTAGTTAAACCAATATCTGGTTCGTACTGTCTCTTTATCAAAGCGTAAGCCTTGATTTTAGAGACAGTAGAACGAGAACTAAACAATCAGTAGGATAAAACAAGCACTGATTGAAGTTTCACCTTATTTTATTTTCTCCTGCTAAATATAGTAATTCCTCTGCATGTTTTTTCGTTAAATCAGTGATTTCAGCACCAGAAATCATCCGGCCAATTTCTTTAATTTTTTCTTCAACACCTAAAGGAGTGACAGATGTTTTCGTTCTTCCACCTTTAATAATCTTGGCAATAAATAAATGTGTATCAGCCATAGCTGCCACTTGTGGTAAATGGGATATACACAAAACCTGTGAACCTGAAGCAACTTTATAGATTTTTTCTGCAATAGATTGGGCAACCCTCCCACTAACACCAGTATCCACTTCATCGAAAATAATGGAAGTAACTCCTTGATGCTTGGAAAAAATACTCTTTAGGGCAAGCATGATTCGTGATAATTCTCCTCCTGATGCAACCTTTGATAATGGCTTTAATGGTTCTCCTGGATTCGTTGAAATATAAAACTCGACATGGTCGACTCCATTTTTTGAAAAATGCTGAAGATCAGATTCAAAACGAATTTCAAAAACCGTTTTCGCCATATATAATTCTTTTAGTTCTTTATGGATTAATTTTGTTAACTTTTCAGCCCATTTATGACGGAGTTCGGTTAATTGCTTGGCTTCAAGAACTAAGTCTTTTCGAATGGAAGTTAGTTCTTTTTCCAATTCTCCAATATGTGTTTCTTTATTTTGAAGTGTTTCAATTTCTTCTTCAATTTTTACCGCATACTCAACTATTTCATCGATTGTTTTGCCATATTTACGTTTTAGTTGGTTAATTTCATTTAATCGGTCTTCAATTTCATTTAACCGCCCAGGATCATACTCTAAAACATCTAATTCACTTCTTAAAGAACGAGCTGCATCCTCTAATTGATAAAAGCTGTTTGATACGGATTCAAATATTTCTTTATAGGTCGAATCCAGTGTGGCAGCATCTTCGAGGTAACCCATGACCATCCCAATCCAATCAAGCCCCTTTTGTTCACCATGTAAGGCTGTATATCCTGATTGGATCGCTTCAAATACCCGTTCGAAATTACCCAGTTTTCTTTTTTCCTCGGAAAGCTCTTCATCTTCACGGGGTTTTAAATTGGCCTCTTGAATTTCAGCTAATTGAAATTGAATTAAATCCAGACGATGGGCTGTCTGCTGATCATTTTCACTCAAATGCTTAAGCTTATGTAATGTATGCTCGTATCGTCGAAATACCTGCAAGTATTCGCCCAGTGAAGCTTGTATTTCTTCAGATCCAAATTGATCAAGCAATGATAAATGCCTTGTCTCATCCATCAATTCCTGATGCTCATGCTGGCCATGAATATCAACAAGGGTGCCGCCAATTTCCCTAAGCGTTGAAATTGTAACCAATTTTCCGTTTATACGACAAACACTTTTTCCTGTTCGGGAAATATCTCGACGTAAAACAACCATTCCTTCTTCAATGTCTATCCCAAATTCAAGTGCTTTAATGATAACTGGATGGTTTGGGTCATCTAGTTGGAATAAACCTTCTATTTCAGCCTTCTCTTCTCCGTGACGGACGAATTCTGCTGATCCCCTTCCGCCTACTAGTAAATGAATCGCATCAATTATAATGGACTTCCCGGCACCTGTTTCACCGGTTAAAACAGTTAATCCTTTTTCAAAAGAGATGGATAGGGCTTCGATAATAGCGAAATTTTTTATTGATAATTCTGCTAACAAGAAAATCTCCCCCAAATTAAAGCATATCAAGGAATCGATTTGTGATGACTTCTGTATCTTCCGGTGTCCGGCAAATAATTAACATCGTATCATCACCACAAATCGTTCCTAATATTTCTTCCCAATCAAGGTTATCGATTAATGCACCAATTGCCATTGCATTCCCTGGAAGGCATTTCATAACAAGCAAATGACCAGCTGAATCAATTCTAACAAAGGCATCGATTAATGATCTTTTTAATTTTTGTAATGGATTAAATCTTTGGTCTGCTGGCAAGCTGTACTTATAACGGCCATCGATTAATGGGACTTTAACAAGATGCAGTTCTTTAATATCTCGTGACACTGTGGCCTGCGTTATATTATAGCCTGCATTTTTTAGCTCATCTACTAACTCGTCCTGTGTTTCAATATCATTGCTGGCAATAATTTCTCTAATTTTTATATGGCGTTGACCTTTATTCATTTTTTCACCTCATAGTCATAGGAACATCAGAGTATTTTGTACTATAATGTTGTATCTACCCATATGTTAGCCGATATTTCCAAACTTGTACATTTATTCTTAATAAAAATACATGAACATGCAATAAAAGGATAGGCATTGCCCATCCTTTTTAGTTTTGTTTCGTATGAAATTCTTTATGTGATTCATTTACAACATCAGATGGACTTACTGGTAATTGAAAAACCCCTGCTTCCCGTTCACCTTCCCATTTAAGGTGAAGTAAAAACTCAATATTTCCATCACCACCGGTAATAGGTGAATAAGACAAGTTTGTTACTGTGAATCCTTGCTCAATAGCAAAATGAATTATTTTTTCTATTACCTGTAAATGAACCTTTTCATCCCGAACGATCCCCTTTTTACCCACCTGTTCACGTCCAGCTTCAAATTGCGGCTTTACAAGGGCAATAATATCACTTCCAGGTATAAGAAGTGTTTTTAACACAGGCAATATTAAGGTTAAAGAGATAAATGAAACATCAATCGTCGCAAAGTTCGGCATTTCCCCATCTAAGTCGGCCGGTGTTACGTAGCGGAAATTTGTTCTTTCCATCACCACGACGCGTTCATCCTGCCTTAGCTTCCAAGCAAGCTGATTGTAGCCTACATCTAGGGCATATGACATTTTCGCCCCATTTTGCAGTGCACAATCGGTAAACCCTCCAGTTGAAGCACCAATGTCTAATAGCACCTTTCCTAAGACATTTACTTCAAAAACCTTTAGTGCCTTTTCAAGCTTTAATCCTCCACGGCTGACATACGGGAGCATATTCCCCTTTATATTTAGCGGAATATCAACCTTTACCTTTTCACCCGGTTTATCTAACCGCTCTTCATTTGAATATACTTGCCCTGCCATGATGGTTCTTTTTGCCTTTTCCCTCGTCTCTATTAAACCTCTTTCCACGAGTAACACGTCTAATCTTTCTTTATTTTTCATTTTTTAAGCCCTTTGCTGTTTTTTCCTTGCCAGAATGGAAATCCTTTTGATTACTTCTTCCGTCGTTAAGCCAATCTCTGCAAGCAGGGAGCCTACATCCCCATGTTCAATAAATTGGTCTGGGATCCCGATTCGGTCTATTTGTGTGTGATAAAATCCTTGGGTCTGGGCGTATTCAAGGACGGCACTTCCAAAACCTCCTTGTAAAACGGCCTCCTCAATAGTGAGAAGCGGGATATTTTTTTCTAATAGGCTGGTCAACATTTTTTCATCTAGCGGCTTTATAAACCGGGCATTTATAACCCTTACAGAAATCCCTTGCTTTTCAAGAGCCAAGGCTGCTTCCAAGGCCATTGGAATGGTGGTACCAAAGGTTAAAATAGCCGCATCGTCGCCGTCTTTTAAAACCTCCCATGTACCAATAGGAATGTTTCGGAATTCCTCGTCCATTGGGACACCTACTCCATTGCCACGCGGGAATCTCATCGCGATTGGGCCATCATTATATTTCATGGCAGTATATACCATATGCTGTCCTTCATTTTCGTCTTTTGGCATCATGAGAACGATATTAGGTACATGCCTTAAAAAGGCAATATCGAATACACCTTGGTGTGTTTCACCATCAGCACCAACTAATCCCGCACGGTCAATTCCAATAAAAACATTTAAATTTTGGCGGCAAATATCATGGACAACCTGGTCATAGGCTCGTTGTAAAAACGTAGAGTAAATTGCTAAAAATGGTTTCATATTTTGCGTCGCTAATCCTGCAGCGACTGTCGCAGCATGCTGTTCAGCGATCCCAACATCATACATTCGGTCAGGGAACTCGCTGGCAAACCCTTCTAGCTTCGAACCCACTGGCATCGCTGGAGTAATCGCCACAATTCTTTCATCGCTGCGCGCGAGCTTTCGGACTGTTTCACTTACTAAACTGCTCCATGCAGGCGGCTGCTTTTTAGCTGGTTTAACAAAATCACCAGTATCCATCTTATATGGACCTGTTCCGTGCCACGTACCTATTTTATCGCTTTCAGCGGGTTGATACCCTTTTCCCTTCTTTGTGATTACATGAAGGAGAACGGGTCCTTGCGTCTTTTTAGCGAAGCTTAAGTTCTCAAATAAATTATCAAAGCTATGACCATCAATCGGGCCTAAGTAGGTAAACCCCAACTCTTCAAAAAACATGCCCGAAACAACTAAATACTTAAGGCTATCCTTAATCCGTTCTGCAGTTGCTGCCAGTTTACCTCCGACAGCAGGTACTTTTTTCAATAATATTTCTAGTTCATCTTTAACCCATTGATATTTTCCTGCAGTGCGCAATTGGCCTAGGACATTATGAAGGGCACCCACATTAGGAGCAATTGACATTTCATTATCGTTTAATATAACGATCATATCTTTTTTCTCATGACCAATATGATTTAAGGCTTCTAATGCCATTCCTCCTGTTAAAGCACCATCACCAATCACCGGTACGACAAAGGATTTTTCTTTTTTTAAATCCCTGGCAATTGCCATCCCCATTGCCGCTGAAAGTGACGTAGAACTGTGGCCTGTTTCCCAAACATCATGCTCGCTTTCATTCCGTTTTGGGAAACCACACAGTCCTTTAAACTGTCTCAAGGTATCAAATTCACATGCCCTGCCAGTTAAAATTTTGTGAACATAGGATTGATGGCCAACATCCCAAATAATTTTATCCTTTGGGCTGTCAAAACATTTATGTAAAGCAATGGTTAATTCTACTACACCGAGATTCGGTCCAATATGGCCTCCTGTTACAGATAGCTTTTCCACTAAGAATTGGCGAATATCCTGACTTAAAGCCTCCAACTCTTTATTCGACATCCTTTTTAAAAAGGATGGGTCCTTTATTGATAATAAATCCATTTTGGGACCACTCACTTTCATACATTTTCTTTCTGAAACTTTCTTTAAATATATTCTAACTATTGTTAGGATTTCACTATTTCTGAAAAAATAGCCGCTAACACAAAATGTGATAACGGCATTAACAACGTTTTCTACATTGAAAACGATTATAACACACTAAATTGATTGCCTCAAACACCCATTATTAGTGATCTCTTGTAGCAATTAAATCCGTTATTTCTTTTAACAAATTTGTATTTAAGCCTGTCTTTTTCAGATATTCCTTTGACAGGTTTATTTGATTACGTAAAGCTTCTCTTGCACCTTCCAAAGATAATAATTGGGGATATGTACTCTTATGGTTCGCGGTATCGCTTCCAACAGGCTTCCCAATTATTTGCTGATTGCCGACCAAATCCAAAATATCATCCTGTATTTGAAATGCAAGACCAAGGTGATGGGAAAAAGCAGAGAGATGATCTAATTGGCTTTGACTAGAATTCGCAATAATAGCCCCTGCTACCACACTAAACCTGAGCAGCTTACCCGTTTTATGAATATGTATATACTCAAGTTCCTCCAGAGAGAGTTTCTTTCCTTCTCCTTCCATATCAGCAACTTGACCGCCAACCATTCCTTCTGTCCCCGCCGCTTTTGCCATTTCAATCATTAGCTTTAGCTTTGTTTCGGCCGAAGCAAATTCATTTGCAAGCTTACTAATTACTTCAAAACTAAAGGTTAATAAGGCATCACCAGCTAAGATAGCAATCGCATCACCAAATACCTTATGATTGGTCGGTTTTCCTCTCCTTAAATCATCATTGTCCATACTTGGCAGGTCATCATGGATTAAGGAGTAGGTATGGATCATTTCAATCGCAGCCGCAACTGGCAGTCCTTTTTTTGGGTCTATTCCAAACGCGTCCAATGTGGAAAAAAGCAATAGGGGGCGGATTCTTTTGCCGCCTGCTTCAAGGGAATAAATCATGGATTCCTTGATAACAGAAGGAGCATCAAGCTTTTCAACCAGTGCACGAAGCTCCCAATCAAGCAGCTGTTTATATTCTTGTGCAAATGCGTCTAGTAACCCGGTTTCCAAGTCTTATACCTCCTCGTCAATAGAAAAACTTTCCGTACGTCCATCCTCCGTAATGATTTGCGTAAGTTGTTCTTCCACACTTTTCAATTTATCATGACATAGTTTTGAAAGTTCCATACCATCTTTATAGAAAAGAATCGCCTCTTCTAATGGAACGTCGCCTTCTTCAAGCTTATCCACAATTTGTTCTAGTTTCGTCATTGCTTCTTCAAAGCTTAATGTTTTTTCATTGGTCACTATTTTCTCTCTCCTTTATATTCTCCACATTACAGAAAAGACTCCCATCCGTTAATTGTATCTGAACATGCTCGTTTACTTTTACTTGTTTTACACTCTTCACAAGAATGTTTTCTTCTGTATAAGCCAAACTATAACCGCGCTCCATTATTTTCAATGGACTCAATGCTTGTAAAGTTGAAAGAATTCGGTCAAAATCGGTTTGTTTTTTTGAGAGTATTTGAAGCATAGAGCGGTTCATGGCTTTTTGTATACGATCAAAACTTGTTTTTGCTTCTCGCAGTGCTTCGTTAGGATGGTTCCGTTTCAACCGTTTATGGAGAATCTCATACTGACCTTTTTTTAATATAGATAATCTGGAAGTCCCGCGAACAAGCATTTCTGTTAATTTGTCAAGCTGTTCAAGTTTTTGTTCATAAAGGCGGTGTGGATAGCGAAAGGCATAGGATTTTTGAACACGGTTTAACCGTTCTTTTTCAAACTTGAATTTTCCATTCATCGCACGGAGCAAGCGTGTTTGCCGCTGCAAAATCCTGTCCATTAACTCTTCCAAATGTGGAACAGCTAATTCTGCAGCACCAGTTGGCGTAGGAGCACGCAAATCCGCAACAAAATCGGCAATCGTAAAATCGGTTTCATGACCAACGGCTGAAATAATCGGGATCTTGGATGCAAAAATAGCGCGAGCGGTTAGTTCTTCATTAAAGGCCCACAGTTCCTCAATCGAGCCGCCCCCACGACCCACAATCAAAACATCAATTTCCCTCATGTTATTTGCTTGTTCAATTGCCTTCACAATGGAGGGGGCTGCCTGATCACCTTGAACAAGTGCAGGGAATACAAGAATATTAGCTATTGGATAACGTCTTTTAATTGTTGTTATGACATCCCTTATTGCAGCGCCTGTTGGAGAAGTAATGACGCCAACGGATCTTGGATACAAAGGAATTGCCTTTTTCGTTTCAGATGCGAATAATCCTTCTGCCTCAAGCCTTCGTTTTAATTGCTCATAGGCTAAAAACAATTCACCAATGCCATCTGGCTGCATTTCTTTTATATAAATTTGGTATTGGCCGCTAGGTTCGTATACAGTGATATCACCTTTTACAATCACTTTCATCCCGTTTTCAGGTGAAAACTTCATAAAGCGGGACTGACTGGCAAACATTACAGCAAGAATTCGGGCTTTTTCATCCTTTAATGTAAAATACATATGTCCGCTCGAATGCTGTTTAAAATTTGAAATTTCCCCTCTTACATGAACATCGTGTAAATGCGGGTCAGCATCAAATTTCCTTTTTATGTATTTGGTTAAAGCATTTACAGATAGATATCTTTGCTCCTGCATAACAAGTTCCTCTTTTCACCAATTAGCAAAACTGTCCTTACCTATTATAGAGTGAAACTTCAACCATAAAAGATAAGGACAAGAATCTGCTTAATTGAGGTCTAAACTTTCAGCAGCAGATTTAAGTGTATTGTACATAAGCATCGTAATGGTCATAGGACCGACTCCTTTTGGTACTGGAGTGATATATCCTGCTTTCATAGACACCTCATCAAAAGCTACATCACCGCAAAGCTTTCCAGATTCATTGCGGTTAATTCCTACATCAATTACAACAGCGCCTTCTTTAACATGTTCGGCCTTAATAAAGTTTGGGATTCCAACAGCAGCAACAAGGATATCAGCATGTTGTGAATGGAACTTTAAATCTTTCGTTTTTGAATGACAGTAGGTTACGGTTGCATGTTGATTAAGGAATAATTGTCCTACAGGCTTGCCGACAATATTGCTTCTTCCGACCACAACAACATGCTTCCCTGAAATGGAAATACCTGTTTCTTCAAGTAACACCATAATTCCGTAAGGTGTACATGGCAAGAAAGCATTCTGTCCAGTCATCATCCTGCCAATATTAATCGGATGGAAACCATCGACATCCTTTAATGGAGAGATGGATTCAATTACCTTTTTTTCATCAATATGTTTTGGAAGTGGGAGCTGCACCAAAATACCATGAATCTCAGGGGATCCGTTCAATTCTGCAATTTTTGCGAGTAATTCCTCCTCGGATACCTCTTCTTGCATTTCAATTAATAAAGAGTACATACCAAGTTCTTTACATGCTTTTTCTTTACTTGTTACATATGTCCGAGATGCATGGTTATTTCCTACGAGAATAACGGCTAATCCTGGTGTAACGCCCTGACTTTTAAGTTCTTCCACCTCTTTAGCAATTTCTAATCTTTTTTTCGCAGCGATTTCTTTTCCATTAATAATTTGAGCAGTCATTGTCATTTCTCCCCTTATCCCTTGAGAACCCAATCAATTAATTAGTAAGAAGCTTTTGTTTCACCTTCGAAAGAACACCATTAATAAACTTACTTGATTGGTCATCCCCATAAATTTTAGCAATCTCTATGGCTTCATCTAAAATTACATTTTCCGGAACTTCATTTCGGAAATATTTCAATTCATATGTAGCAATTCTTAATAAATTCCGATCAACCGTTGCTAATCGGTCGAGTGACCATTTTTCAAGGTTTTGAATGATTAATTCATCAATTTCAGCTTTCTGCTCGATAACCCCTAAAACCAGTCTTGAAAGATACTCATCACCTGCTTCCCCTTCCAAAACATGTTCAATTGCTAATGATGGTTCTGTGTTACTTACATCGATTTGAAAAAGAGCCTGTAATGCTTTTTCCCTTGCTGTTCTTCTTTTCATTATACCGTTTACTCCTTTAGATATATTAAATTATTTTTGTCGATATTTCATACATGAATTGTAATTAAAGCAATTTAGCTAGCTTGCACATAAAAAGATAATAGCATAACTAAAGGAGAATCGCACACTAAGGATAATTTTTTATTATTTAGAATTATTTAATAAAAAAAACCAAAGGAATTATTCCCTTGGTTCAATATGTTAAAGTTCTGAATCAATCTCTAGTTCGTTCTTTTGCGCTTCAAATTGAATTCCAACAACGTGAATGTTTACTTCCTCTGCATCTAATGCAGTCATATTTAGCAGTGCTTGACGAATATTATCCTGTATTTTGCCTGCCACTGCCGGAATAGAAATTCCGAACTTCATTAAACAATACACATCAACTTTTATTCCTGATTCAGTTAGTTCTACTTTTACGCCTTTACCGTGGTTTTTTTTCCCTAAGCGTTCTACAACACCTGCAGCAAAATTGCCGCGCATTCCAGCTACACCTTCAACCTCAGAAGCAGCAATCCCTGCAATAACCTCAATTACCTCAGGGGCAATTTCAATTTTCCCATGTCCATTATTTCCTTGATCCATTTCCAAGACACTAAACTCGCTCATTTAGTACACCTCCAGATATTAAATAGACTTCATCACATCATGCAATTCCAGGAATTTTGTATTAAAACTGCCTTCTACAAATTTTTCATGTTCGAGCAATTTTAAATGAAACGGTATCGTGGTATGGATGCCTTCAACAACAAACTCACTTAAGGCACGTTTCATTCTTGATATTGCTTCATCCCTAGTGCTGCCATATGTGATGACTTTCGCAATCATGGAATCGTAGTAAGGCGGAATCGTGTATCCTGGATACGCTGCAGAATCAATACGAACACCTAATCCTCCAGGCGGTAAATACATATTAATTTTCCCGGCAGAAGGGAGAAAGTTCTTCTCCGGATTTTCTGCATTTATCCGGCATTCGATAGCCCATCCTGTAAAAGTGACATCCTGCTGATTAATCGTTAGTTTTTCGCCGCTTGCCACTTGAATCTGTTCTTTTATCAGGTCTATTCCAGTGACCATTTCTGTTACGGGATGCTCCACCTGAATCCTTGTGTTCATTTCCATAAAATAAAATTTACGATTGCGGTAGTCATATATAAATTCTACCGTGCCAGCACCTGAATAATCAACTGCTTTTGCAGCTTTTACTGCTGCTTCACCCATTTCTGAGCGAATTTCTCCGTCTAAGGCAGGTGAAGGCGTTTCTTCAAGGAGCTTTTGCAGCCTGCGCTGGATGGAGCAATCTCTTTCGCCTAAATGAATGGTGTTACCATAAGTATCACCCAGGACCTGAATTTCGACATGGCGGAAATCCTCAATATATTTTTCTATGTATACGCCAGGATTTCCAAATGCCGTCAAGGCTTCTTGCTGTGTAATATTGATGCCTTTAATTAATTCCTGTTCATTCTTAGCCACGCGGATGCCTTTACCGCCTCCGCCTGCAGTTGCTTTTATTATTACCGGGTATTCAATCCTCTTAACGAGTTCAAGTGCTTCATCGATATCATTAATGATTCCAGTTGAACCAGGAACAATTGGAACGCCGGCTTCACGCATTGTTTCTCTGGCGATATCCTTTGTACCCATTTTTGTGATGGCCTCAGGACTTGGGCCGACAAATGTAATATTACATTCGCGGCAAAGTTCTGCAAAATCTGCATTTTCAGCCAGGAAACCATAGCCTGGATGAATGGCATCACAGGCAGTCAGCTTTGCGACACTAATAATATTTGTGACGTTTAAATAACTATCTTTTGATGATGTGGGTCCAATACAATAGGCTTCATCTGCCAACTGGACATGCAGTGCCTCACGATCTGCTTCGGAGTACACAGCAACGGATTCAATGCCCATTTCTCGGCAGGCACGAATAATCCTAACTGCAATTTCTCCTCTGTTTGCAATTAACAGTTTTTTTATCATCCTGTTACCGCTCCTTACTCAGGCTTTACTAAAAATAAAGGCTGTCCGTATTCTACTAATTGGCCATTTTTAACAAGTACTTCAACAATCTCACCGTTTACCTCTGCTTCAATCTCATTAAATAATTTCATCGCTTCTACAATACAAACGATGGAATCCTTTGAGACCTTTGACCCTGCTTTTACATATACGTCTGAATCCGGAGTTGGCGAGGAATAGAAAGTTCCTACCATTGGTGAGGTTATTTTGTGTAAATTTGCAGTTTCTGCCGGCTTCACCGATTCTGCCTTTGGAGCCTCCTGAATGACTTCTTGAACTAGGGCAGAAGTTGCTGCAGCAGCGATAGGCGCTGGTTGGACAACAGGTGCTATTTCAGCCGAAGGTACTGTCGGACTCACTTGTGAAACAATAGTGGTTGAAGTATTTTTCTTCATTTTAATTTTTGAACCGTCATTTTCATATACAAATTCATCAATACTAGACTGGTCAACCAATTTAATTAATTCGCGAATTTCTTGTACTTTTAACATTGAGTTACACTCCTTGTACAACATTAATTAGGACTTACTACTAATACTATACGATAATTTTTAGTAATAGTTCAATATTTTAAATCCAAAGGATAAGAACATTTCACTATTTACCCTCTTCTATCATCATAATCTTTTTATTATTAAAAAGGAATTTTGATTGTTCCAATCACCTCAAAGGATTATTTTTCCCTAGGAACAATGTTATTAAACAACTGAAAAAAGGAAAGCCCTAGACTTTCCTTTTAATATTATAAGAATTTAAAACATTGGAGGTTGAGAATTGTCTAGCTTCAGCGCCTAGGGGTCACTGCTTTTCTTTGTTATTTTGACGGTTGGTATTCAACTGCTACATAATTGGTCTCATCAATTTCTTTTTTTACTTCTAGCATAATCTTGTTGGCCTCTGAAGCGGAAGGTTTTTTCTTGGATTTAACCGTTACAATTACCTTCGGTCCGTCAGCTCTAACAAGGACATCATCAAAACCCATTGTTTTAATAAAAGATTCAAGCAATTCTTCACTTTGGGCTGTTTTATTCAATTTATCCATTTGGTCCTTCACTTTGCTTTTTTCATCTAGTGAAAGATCAGTGGAGGCTAGCTCGTTAGTTAAATCTTGTTGATGCTTGCTGCGCTGGTCTTCAAGCTTCATTCGAAGTTCTTCAAATGCAGCATCACCTGCTACGGTAGATACGACTGTTTTTCCGTCTTTGGTTTCTGTTTTTGTTTTACCTTGATTTTGATCTTTAGGCTTTTGTTGCACAGCAGCAATGTCTTTGTTCTTTTGCTCAGGAGACGTAATGTAATAAACCGATAACACCACTACTAAACTCAACATTGTTAATAACCAAACAGTTTGTTTTTTCAAAAGCATATTGGAAATCCCCCTTTTATTTTTTAGGCATGACAGCAACTCGATGGCTTGGAACTCCTAAAGCCCGAGTGACTGCTTCCCTAATCCATTTTTTTACCTCGATATTATCTGCTCCCTTTGCAACCACCAGTACACCGCGAATCTCAGGCTTTTTGGTTTCTACAACAATTGGAACCTCTTTTTCTCCTTCACGGATAATGACCAGTTGTTCATCTGTTGAAGAATCTACAACCTTACGCTGCCCGCCTTCACGATCAGTTTCATCTGTTGTTTGTGATTTGGTCACCCTATTTTTTTCAAGTACTTTCTTATCAGTTGAATCTATTGTCACCAAGACGGTAACATCATTATCCCCCAGCATTTCCTGTAAAGCTTTCTTCATCTGATTTTCATATTTTTCTTCATATTCAGCGATTGTTTTATTGCCGGAACTCTTTTTCATGCCGAATGTTGGAACATCTTCAGAAGCTGCTTTTTCGTTCGTTGCCGTGGGTACCGAAGCAGGATTTGTGCCCTTTTTAAATAAAATATTACCGGCAAGCATAAACGCGGCACCAATGCACAGGACAAGGAGCATATATTGGTACTTACCGGGTTTCTTATCTCCCTTATCTTCCTGTTTGAATATTTTTTTGAGCCACGATAATGGTCCTTGGTTGTTATCCATTTTTCTTTTTAATCCCCCCTTCAATCAAAACTTCCACTGTTTCCTCTGTTACATTCCATTTTTGCGAAAGAAATGCGGCGATTTTTTCTGTTTCTTCAGTTGATCCTTTGGATGGAAGAGGTTTTTCTGTGTTTATTTCGATTTGCTTAATTGCTTCGACTGTCTTCACGCCACGTTCTGGCTGTTTTAGAAGAACCATAACCTTTTGGAGGTTTTCAGGGAATGTTTGGTCGCTTTCTTCATTTATGGCTAGATCAATTTTCTCAATCTCCAATCCGTATTGTTCCATCAACTCCTCCTTAACGCCTTTTTTTAGCTTGACAGCCAATTCTTCTAAAATATATGCATGTTGTGAGGCTTGTATTTCTTTTTTCTTTAATTCTATTAAATTTTTCATATTTTTTTCTCCCGGGGCTTGAAATGAAGGGATAGAACCAAGTGCTGATTCAAAGTCCTTGGAGATCAATTTAAAGATAGGGGTAAGAATAATCGCAATTAAGAGCAACCCTGTAACCATCTTTGTATATTTTTGCATGCTAGAATTTGGCAGCAGCATATCAATGACAGTAGCTAATAGGATAAAAAGAATAATATTCGTTACCCACTCTCTCAAAAACTCCATTCTAGTTTCCCCCTACCTCATCATCATCGTTAAATTTCCAGCCGCCACAATGACCGTAATACTTAAAAAGAACATCAGCGACACAATCCCTAGGGCTGCAAAGACGTAAATGACGCTTTTGCTGATAATATCAAGACATTTAATCAACGGACCGCCGCCTAGAGGCTGAAGGAGGGCTGCCGCAAATTTATAAATAAAAGCAATCATTAATATTTTTATAGCTGGAAAGGCGACAATAATGAGCAGGATGGCAACACCTGCAATACCAACTGTATTTTTTAAAAGCACCGATGCACTTACGACTGTATCAGTGGCATCGGTAAACATTCTCCCGATGACAGGAATGAAGTTTCCTGTTACGAATTTTGCAGTTCTTATGGCCACTCCATCGGTTACAGCTGCTGATGCCCCCTGCACAGAAATAACCCCAAGAAAGATTGTTAAGAAAAGCCCCATTAACCCTATGCTCCAGTTTCTTAAAAGAGCAGCTAATTGTGATACTTTATATTGTTCCGACATCGTGCTGACAATACTGAGCAAGGTAGCTAAAAAGAGGAGCGGCAGGATCACATATTGCATGAACATTCCGCTCATATTCATTAAAAATAAAATGACTGGATGGAAGAATGCCGCAGATACAAGTCCTCCTGATGCCGCTATTAGCGCAAGCAGGAGAGGAACAAGTGCAAGGACAAAGGAGATCATCGTCCCAATTGCTTCATTTGTATAGCTGATCGAGATATGAAAACTATTAAGGGCAAGGATGACAAGAACCATATACACAATAGAATAGGCAACCTTACTAATAGCGCTTTTCTCGAAAGCGTTTTGCATGGATTGAAGAAACATGCTAAAAATGGTTAACATAATTAACGATCCAAGTAATTTTCCATTCGCAACAAACTCATGAAAAACAAACTTTAATGCTCCCAGCCCCCATTGTTTAAATGAGAATTTTTTATCGCCTTTTACGAAATCATACAAGCTGCCTTTTTGGCTTTCTGGTAGGAAGCCGCCATATTTATTGGTAATATCCTCCCAGAATTGTTTTAGTTCGGTTAAGTCCAATTGTTTAAGCTGTTCATCTACCAATTCCTGTGGAGAAAGCGGGTTAGAGGGGTCTTTAGATTCTTCGGCAGCTTGGACATTTGGAATGAACAATAAATAGAAAAGAAGAATGATAATAGGAATAATCTGCAGCCTCTGCTTCAATTTTTACACCTCTTTAGAAAAGCGTAAGCGCCCGTTTAAAAACGTATGGACTGGAGCACTTCGAATGAGATAAAGGAAAATCGAATAGCGGAAGCGCCTGGAACAGGGGCGATATAGGGAGAGTTAGCGACTGGCAAGCAAAGCGAAGCCAGAGATTAGTCTCCCTTAATGCGTACAGAAAGCGATAGCTTTATGTAGCCAGGCATAAGAAAAGCCTTCTTGACGAATGGCTTATGACCCCGAGCCCTTAGGCGCTGGAGCTAGTCAATTATCTTAGCTCGGAATTAGTTTGATAATGGTCTCAATCAAAACAGTTAATATTGGTATCGCCATGGCGAGAATGATGATTTTTCCTGCTAATTCAATTTTAGAGGCGATCGCTCCCTGGCCTGCATCCTTGGTGATTTGGGTGGCGAATTCGGCTATATAGGCAATTCCAATGATTTTAAGGATTGTTTCAACATAAACCATATTTACCTTTGCATTCACTGCCAATTTTTCTAGCATATGAATGATTTCAAAAATCTTATCCACTAAAAAAAGAAAAATTGCACAGCCGGCAAAAACGACTAAAAGGAAGGCAAAATTAGGTTTTTGCTCTTTAATGATTAAAGCAAGAAAGGTTGCGATGAGAGCGACTCCAACAATTTTTATGATTTCAATCGCAAAGCCCCCCTTTCTATTGAAACAAGAATACTGATTTTATTTTCTGGAAAAGATCATCCACTATCGAGGCGACCTGAAATAAAATATAGATAAACCCGAACAGTGTGACCCACTGTGCATATTCCTTTTTGCCAACCTGGTCAAGTACGGTATGCAAAAAGGCCACAACAATTCCGACACCGGCGATTTTAAAAATAATATCTACTTCTAAACCCATTGCTTTTCCCCCTAAAATAATAAAATAATCAGTAATAATCCTGATAAGAATCCTAGACTCTTTACCATTTTTTCATATTTTGCCTGCCGGTCGATGGCGTCCACTTCTTCTCTTTCAAGATGGGAAAGAGTTAGCATAATATGTTTTTGCTGGGAAAAGCGATCATGGCGGCCAAGGGTTTCCCCAAATTGCTTCATAATTTCAAATTCTCCCTGTTTTAACGCCGTTGATTTCCATACCTCTTTTAAACTAGTCTCCCAGGCTTCCTTTACCGTTGTTTCAGTGTCTGTTAGTTTTTTTGCAAAGGAATCAAAAAACGTAGAGAGCGGCTTGGAAAGCTGGGCTGCTAATCTTCTAGCTGCTTCATGCAATGGTGTATGGCTATACATGATTTCAGCCTCAAGTGATTGCAATGCCGATCTTAACGCTCTTAGCTGCTTAGGGCGTTCACTAAAATTTCGGGATGCCTCAAATCCTGTCCAAGTGGTCGCAACTATAATGATGATGGCACCAATTAACTTAATCATTTATGTCACTCTCACTTTTTGATTCATTTCCTGCCCATTTGCATTATAAATATGAGTTATGGTTCCGGGTCCGGATGCCCTGCTTAAGATAACAAACCGTTCAAAAATTCTTTGGTCTAAAATATTTCTTAGAGATGGCCTGTTTCGTATTTCATCCAGGCTTGTCCCGTGTGTGGTCATAACAAGTTTTATACCCGCATGTACAGCCTCTTGAATGGCCTCCGCATCTTCCTTGCGGCCGATTTCATCAACAATCAAGACATCGGGACTCATAGAGCGAATCAGCATCATCATTCCTTCTGCCTTTGGACAGGCATCTAACACATCCAGGCGGTGACCAAATGTCAATTGCGGAACCCCATTAACACATCCCGCAATTTCACTCCGTTCATCAACAATCCCCACTTTACTAGCCTCAAAACCTTTTGCCGTGTTTCCTGAAGAAATGATTCTGGCGATATCACGTAACATCGTCGTTTTTCCCGTTTGCGGCGGTCCAATAATCATCGTATGCATCCAGTTACCTTTAAAAATAAAAGGAATAATAGGTTCTGCTATTCCTACCTTTTCCCTGGCAATTCTTATGTTAAAAGAGGAGATATCCCTAATCGCCTTGACCTTTCCCTCCTCAAGAATGACTTTTCCGGCAAGCCCTATCCGATGTCCTCCAGAAATAGTTATATATCCGCGTTTGAGTTCTTCTTCAAGCGTATAAATAGAGAAATGGCTTATTTTATTCATGAGATGAAAAGCATCTTCAGGCTGAATGATATACGATAAAAACCGTGGTGCTCCCTTTAGTGTCATTTCAATAGGACGGTTAATACGAATACGGATTTCCTCTAATTCTTCTTTTTGGTTAGGAGGGATTTTACTGATTAGGTCGGCAATATTTTTTGGTAAAAAGCTAAGGATCGTTTCCACGTATGCTTCCTCCTTGTAGAATTCTTGTACTAATTAAAATGTATGCCTGCTGGGACACATTATGACTTTCTAATCTGTTAATTCATTTCTATTTTTTTGATAAGATTGATAGAACAACATGCTAAAGATAAAAGAATAGATATTAAAATAGGAACATTTCCTGAGGGGCATCAGTATTTTAAAGGAGAAAAAACAAATGAAGGAGGAGAAATAAATTTGTATAATAACTTACCGCCCAATCGAAATGGATCACATCATAAAGGAAATTTAATAAAAGTAAGAGGCGAAGGTGAACTTGCAATTCAGCCTGATACAGCCTCAGTAAACTTAGGGGTCATTACTGAAAAGAAGGAATTGTTAACTGCTCAGCAGCAGAACTCTGTTGATGTGACAAAAGTAATTAACGCTCTGCTCGGACTAGGAATTCCGCAAAATCAAATTCAAACATTCAACTATCGTATTGAATCAGATTATGATTACGAGCAAGGGAAACAAATATTTCGCGGCTATAAAGTAACTCATCTATTGCAAGTGAAAATAGAAGATTTATCATTGGTAGGGAAAGTAGTGGATACTGCCGTTCAAAACGGGGTTAACTATGTCTCCAATATTCAATTTACAGCTAAGAATAAAGAGATTTTTTATCAGCAAGCCTTGGTCATTGCTCTAAACAATGCAATCGAAAAAGCCAAAACAATAGCGAAAACGTTAAATGTAACATTAATACCCACTCCAAGTTTAGTTGTGGAAGGCGGAAATACGGTTCAGCCCTTTTACCATCCATCGGAAACATTTGTGAAAGGAGTCAGTTCAACGCAATTTGAACCGGGACAAATAAAAGTAACTGCCAATATTTCTGCAGAATTTCATTATCGAACAGGATATTAAAAAAAAGCGCGTACATTGGAGCTGGACAATTCTCCAAGTCCAATGTATTAATTGTGATAATATTAATAAAAGAGCAGGCACATGAAATTATTCACGTGCCTGCTCTGTTTAGATTAATGATTAGTTATCATATTTCTTTGCCCAATTATACAGCTGCATTTCAGTAACTGGACCGTTATAGTGCTCCCTTATTATTCCCTTCTTATCGATGACAAAAGTTTCAGGCTGGCCTGTTACGTTAAACCGTTTTGCAACCTTGGCATTGTAATCAAATAAATAAATCATTCCTTCTTTATTATTGTCGGTAATTTTTTTAATCCGATCAATTGTTTCTCCACGGTTGATCATAAGAAGGGGATATTTATTTCCATAATCCTTTTGAAATGCTGCTAATTCAGGAAACTCTTCTTTACAAGGTGCACACCAGCTGGCAAAATAATTTAATATTACCACTTTCCCTTTATAATCAGATAGCTTGGTGGTACTTCCTTCATAATTTGGCAGCTCAAAATTATAAGCTTGATCGCCAACATCCGTGTTTTTTCCCTTTGTAACCAAGCTATATCCAAAAAAACCAAACATACCAATAATTAGAATCAATACGAGTAATTTGATGACTCGCTTGTTCATCGTATTTCCTCCTGACACCTAGACTTACAGTCTATTTATCGAGCTGTTTTAAAAATTCAATTTCCTTTTTAAGCTTTTCATGTCTTTTACCGATAATAAACATATAAGCAAAAATAACAACCCAAGCAACGGAATAAGCACCTAACATATATTCATAATTCATGGTTAGATTCCTCCTATTTTTCTAATTCTTCTCTTAATTTTTCTTTATATCTTTCTACTTTGATTCTCATATTTTCAAAAGAAACTCCCTTTTGAAGAAGGTAGGAATATAGAATGGTAAAAGCGGTAATCGTGATGAGCAATGCTACTAACATCGTATCCTCAATACCGCCACCTTTTTGGGAAGGTCCCTCACCAAAAACAATTGGATGGAACTTTGTTTGCCACCAACGAATGGCGAAAAATACTATTGGAACGTCGGCAAACCCGATGATGCCAAAGACAGCTGCAAGCCGAGCCTTTTTATCCCAAACTCCGTCCATTTGACGAATCATAATGTAGGCAATATAGATAAAAAATAGAATTAAAGTCGTAATTAGACGTGGTTCCCATACCCACCATGTATTCCAAGCCGACCTTGCCCAAATTGGACCGGTTGTTAACACAATGATGGTAAATACAACACCGATTTCAGCCGAAACATATGCATAAGTATCAAAAATTCTTTTCCGCTTGATTAAGAACAAAATACTAAAGACAAATGTAACAAAGAACGCCATAAATGCAAGCCATGCAGAACTCACATGAAAGTAAAAGATTTTTTGTGCTGCATGCATGGTTGTTTCTTCTTCAGCAAAGATAAAGATAAAATATAGGGACACTAACATGGAAATGACTGTAGCACTAAACAGCAATTTTGATAAATTTAGGCTCTTTGTATCAGTTATTTGAGATCCGGGAAGCGCCGCTTTCTCTCGTTCGAGATTC
>Ga0213823_1000932_pt1 | contig 20131 bp, 18 predicted proteins | sample MC6MC0907MG_FD_179887 | JGI IMG/M metagenome (GOLD analysis project Ga0213823, IMG submission 179887) | Enriched soil aggregate microbial communities from Iowa State University, Ames, United States - MC6-MC0907-MG | ecosystem: Environmental > Terrestrial > Soil > Unclassified | place: USA: Iowa...
GCGTTCGCGCATCTGCTCGTACAGCGGAATCTGAAACTGGGCCATGATCTTGTACGGCAGCGACGCAAAGGTCAGGTCCGCCTTGCGCGTGGTCATGCCGTTGGCCAGCGCCTGTTCGGAATACAGCCCGCCCAGCCCGATGTCCATCAGCGAATCCGACCGCACGATATGCGTGGATGAACGCTGCACCATGGTGACATTGGCGCCGCCTTCCCACAGCGCCGCGCAGATGTCGTGCGCCGAATTGTTGGCGCCGATCACCACGACGTTCTTGCCGCGATATGCATCGGGGCCGGGGTGCTGGGACGAATGCTGCTGTTCGCCTCGGAACTCGTCCTGACCCGGAAAGCGCGGAATGTTCGGCTTGCCCGACATGCCGGTGGCCAGCACCAGCTGCTTGGGGCGCAACACCACGGGCTTGCCCTCGCGCAGCACCGTGACTTCCCATTCCTGTTTCGCGTCGTCATAGCGTGCCGACTCGCAGACGCTGGACGTCCAGTAGTTCAGCTCCATCACCTTCGTGTACATCTCAAGCCAGTCGCCGACTTTGTCCTTGGGCGCGAACACGGGCCAATTTTCGGGGAAGGGAATATAGGGCAGGTGGTCGTACCAGACCGGGTCGTGCAGGCACAGCGACTTGTAGCGCTTGCGCCAGCTGTCGCCCGCGCGTTCGTTCTTTTCGATGATGATGGTGGGCACATCCAGCTGGCGCAGCCGCGCGCCCAGCGCAATACCGCCTTGCCCGCCGCCAATGATCAGCACATAGGGCTGGGTTTGGTAGCCAAGTTCAGCGGCTTCCTGCTCGCGCTTTTCTAGCCAGGTCTGGCGTTCGCGGCTGCTGCCGTGTTCGGCGCCCTTGGGGCGGCGCGTGCCGCTGGGTTCTTCATGCCCCTTCAGTTCGGACATGGTGGTCAGCAGCGTCCAGATCTTGCCGTCTTTCACGCGGATATGGCCGTAGCCGCGCGCAAGATTCGTGTCGATATGCAGCCAGGCTTGGAGCAGGCCGCCGTCGTCGGACACGGCTTCGCGTTCGTCGCGGGTGAAGCGCACCGGCTCCACTTGCGACAGCTGTTGCGCGAGCATGTCGCGGATCTGGTCGCGGCCTTCCAGCGTGCGCAGGTTCCAGCTGAAAAGTACCAGGTCGCGCCAATAGCATTCGTCCTGGAACAGGCCGGCAACCGCATCAATCTCCTTGTTGCCCAACGCGGTGTTCAGGCGGGCGAGCACCGCGTCCAGGGCGGCATCGGCGGGGTCTGTCTGCATGTCTTGTCTCCTTGCCCGAGGCGGGCGTTGTGGTCATGGCGGATGGCTCCGTCCATTGACGCTCCGGCCTGTGCCGGCCGGTGGGCGTCAAGACTGCACATGCAAATGCCGTGCCAGGTGTGAATGGCTGTCGGGCGCCCGGCGCGGCGGGGCGCAGGCGATGCGACGGTGGGGCGTACTGTTGCAACACGCCTCACCTGTTGCAGCACGGTGTGGCGCCTGGCGCTGACTTTGCGCCTGACTTTGCGCCTGGTTTTCGCCTAACGCTTCAGCCCATAGCGCCGCATCTGGCGGTGGACGGTGGAGCGGTCCACGCCCAACTGCCGCGCTGCTTCCGACACGTTGCCGCCACAACGTGCCAGCGTGGATCGCAGCGCCGCTTCTTCCGCACTGATCGCCATGCCCGCCGGCGAAAACGTTTCCGGCAGATCCTGCGGCGTGATGACGCCGTCTTCGCACAAGGCGGCGGCCACCGCGATGACGTTGGCCAGTTCGCGGATGTTGCCCGGCCACGCATGCGCCTTCAGCGCCAGCAGCGCGGCGGGCGACAGCACGGGTGCGCCGGATTCGTCTTGATGGCGCGCCAGCATGCGGGTAATCAGCCAGTCCAGGTCTTGGCGCTCGCGCAACGGCGGCACGGTCAGCGTAGCGGCGTTGATGCGGTAATACAGGTCTTCGCGAAACCGCCCCTGGCGCACCTGTTCGCCCAAGTCGCGATGCGAGGCCGATACCAGCGACAGGCGCACCGCGCGCGGGGCGTTGGCGCCGATGGGCGTGACTTCGGCTTCGGCCAACACACGCAGCAAGCGGCTTTGCAACGCCAGTGGCATGTCGCCAATTTCGTCCAGGAACAAGGTGCCGCCGTCAGACGCTTCGATCAGGCCCTTGCGGCCTTTGGGGGCGGCGCCGGTATACGCGCCGGGCAGATAACCGAACAGTTCGCTTTCGATCAGGGATTCAGGAATGGCCGCACAGTTCACGGCGACAAAGCTGCCCGGCCGGCGGCTGTCGTCGTGAATGGCGCGGGCCAGGTATTCCTTACCCACGCCCGTTTCGCCTTGCAGCAGAATGGGCAGGCCTTGGCGCGCGAGTTTGGCGGCGCGAACTTGCAGCGCCGCCATCTTGGCGTCGCCACCGTCCAGTCCGCGCAGCGCGGACGGCGTGGCGCGTACGGCGACCGTAGCGCCGCGCAGGTGGCGGTTGGGTTCAATGGCGTGCGCGAACAACGCGTTGCCGTCGCGGGCAACAATCAGGCGGTCTTGCGGCGCGTGGCCGCGCGTGTAGTGCGGCAGGTCGTCCAGCTGCACATCAAAGAAGCGGGTCACGGGCTGGCCGATCAGGCCGGCAGGGCTGCGCCAATCCAGCCCGGCGGCGCGCGCCAGCAGCTTGGCGCCGGAATGCGTCATACCCAGAATGCGGCCAGACCCGTCCAGCGAGATGGCCGCTTCCGGGTCCACGTCCAGAAATTCGGGCGACCGCGCAAAGCGCAGCACCCATTCATTGCGCGTGCGCGCCATCAGGTTGGCCAGTTCGATGCGGCGCGTGGTGCTGTTGACCAGGTGCAGCGCCAGGTTCTGGCTGGTCTTCAGGCTGGGCGAGCTGAGCAGCGAAATATCCAGCACGGCGGCCAGTTCGCCATCGGCGTTGTAGATGGGCGCGGCGGTGCAGGACAGCGGTGTGTGCGTGTTGTCGAAGTGATCGGTCTGGTGAATGGTCAGCGCTTCACCGGTTTCCAGGCAAGCGCCTACGGCGCAGGTGCCGGCGCGCGGCTCGGACCATTCAGATCCCAGGTACAGGCCGGCCTTGCGCAGCTTGTCGGTTTGCAACGGGTCGCCCAGGAATTCCACGGTGACGCCCTGGCGGTCGGCCAGCAGCAACACATAGTTCTGGCCCGCCACCTGCTTGAACAGATGGTCCAGCCCGGTGCGTGCGATGTTGATCAGCGCTTCGGATTGTTGCCGGTGTTCGCGCAGCCGGCCGTCAGGCACGATGTAGGCTTCGCAAGCCTGGGCGGGGTCCAGCTGATACTGATCCAGGCAGCGCAGCCAGCTGCGCACCACATGCGCGTCGCGCTGGGTGGGGCGGCCGCGGCCTACCTGTTCGATCTCGCGGATATGGGCGGAATGCAGGGATTCCTGACTAGGCATGTCGTCTCCATGTTGCGCCCGATCTGCGCCGGATCAACAAGGCAGCATGCCCAGAGACGGAACCGCTTGTAAATGGTGGTTATCCAGCGGTCTCGCTGTCCATCGAACGCAAGGCCTTGGGAATCCGGTAACGTTTGCCGTCAAAGCGCAGCGTGTGGCGCGTCTTGCCCTGGTTGACGTTCTTTTCAGAACAGCCGCCGTCTTGCTGCACCGCCGCACGGCTGGCGGCGTGCGAGTCAGTGGCCACCAAGTCGCGGTAGCCCTTGGTTTGCGCCGTGCCTATCGCCAAGGTCACCGCGCGTTCCTTGAATTCGCCCGCGCAGGTGGTGTCCCATTGGCCGGATGAACGGTTGACGCTCAGGCCGTCGAGCACCAGGCGCAATTCGTTGTCTTCCACAGTGAAGAGCCGCAAGCTGGTTTCATCAAAGGGGTTGGCGCGCGAGGCGCCTTGGCGTTCGATGCGGATGCCGAAGGCGCGGCGGTCAGCCGCTACGTCATAGCGCGCCGTGTCGAACGACAGGCCGTCGATGCGCACGGCGTCATCCGACATCAGATCCACCAGCGTGCGGCGCTGCCGCACTTGCAGCGTCTGGCGGTCCAGCACCAGCACTTCCAGATCGCCTTCGTGGCCGTTTTCGGGGTCGGGCGTGTCCTGCATCAACGGCACCGCCACCAGCAGCAAGTCCGGGTTGGCCGGCCAGGCCTTGCACGCCACCGCGAAGGGCGCGCCCACGTCCGCGTCAGAAATCGTCACGATGGCGTGGCCTTGCTTTAAGCGGATGCGGCCTTCGCGGTCGGGCTTGTCCTGGTTTTGATATACGGTGCGCACGATGTCGGCCGCCTGAGGGCAGGGGCCGCCTGCGGCTTGCGCCACGCCGGTCAACAGGGCGGACAAGGTCAGGGCGCCGGTCAGGCAGGAAAGGGGGCGGGGCATCGTGGGCGGGCAGGGACGAAGAAGACCGAATTCTAATCACGCCGCCTGCCGGCGTTGCACCCCTTTCGCTACGGGCCGCTACAGATCGCTACAAGTCGACCCGTACCTTGCCCGCCTGTACCAGCCCGGCCACGTCGCGGATTTCGGACAGCAACGCCTGTTGCAACTGCTGGGGCGTGCCGCCGGTGGGCTGGAACCCCTGTTCGGCCAGCTTGGCGTGGACGGCGTCGGTTTGCAGCGCGCGGTTGATGCCCTGGTTCAGCGCGGCAATCGTTGCGTCCGGCGTGCCGGCCGCGCAGTACGTGCCGAATTGAATCTGCGCATCGAATCCGGCGTAGCCGCTTTCGGCGACGGTGGGAATATCGGGGTATTTCGTCAGGCGTTCGCGGCTGGTCACCGCCAGCACGCGCAGCCGGCCGCTTTTCAGATACGGTTCGACGGCGGCAACGGTGGCCACCACCAGCTGAATCTGGCCGCCCAGCAGGTCCGTCATCATGGGACCCGTGCCGCGATACGGCACATGCAGCATGTCGATGCCGCAGGCGGCTTGCAACAATTCGGTCGCCAGATGTTGCGGCGTGGCGTTGCCGGGCGAACCGAAGGTCAGCCCCTTGGGCTCGCGCTTGGCCTGCGCGACAAGTTCAGCCAATGTCTTGGCGGGCAGTTCGCTGTTCACGGCCACCATGTAGGGCGAACGCGCAATCGGGCAGACGGGCGCCAGCTGTTTCAACACCTCTTCAGGCGGACGTGCGTAGTAGCGCACCGACGGCACCAGCCCCGCGAACAACAGCACGCTGCCATCCTTGGCGCCGTTGGCGGTGTAGTCGGCGCCCAGCATGCCGCTGGCGCCGGGTTTGTTTTCGACGACCACGGAGCGGTCCAGTGCGCTTTCCAACGTGGCGGCGATGACGCGGCCCAGCACATCGGTGCCGCCACCGGGCGGGAAGGGCACGATCACGCGCAACGGCGCGTCGCGTGCGGCGGCGTAGCGGCTTAGCGATACGGCCAACGGCGCCGCCGCGGCCAGGGCCAGGTGCTTCAAAACGGTTCTGCGATGCATGCGGTTGTCTCCATCTCCGCCCGTCGGGGCGTGTGCCGATCGTCTCTATCAGGCGGACGATTCAGCGGTGGCCGGCTGCTGGGCCGGCAGTAAGAAAGCGTGCAGCGCTGCGGCGACGACCGCGGGGTCCTCTACCGGCAGCATATGCCGTTGGCCGTCGATGACGCGGGCGCGGCTGTCGGGCAGCGCCCGCGCCAGGCCGCGCGTCATGCGCGGGGTGGACCCGACGTCGTGCTCGCCCGTCATCGCGAGCGTGGGGCAGGCAATGTCGGGCGCGGCTTGCGCCAGGAGCTGATCGCCTTCGGCGAATAAGCGGTAGGCGGCCAGGAAATTGGCGCGGTCGTTCTGCACCAGCCGTTGGCCGATGGCCGCTACCCGATCCGGCCGCGCCGCCTGGAACGCCGGCGTGAACCAGCGTTGCAACGAGACCGAGGCTGCGGCTTGCACGTCTTGCGTGGCGGCGGCGTCCAGGCGCGCCATCACCGCTTGCACCTCTTCCGGCGTGCGCTGAAATACCGTGCTCAGCAGCACCAGCCGCTTCACGCGCTGCGGCCGGGCGGCGGCATAGGCGCCTGCAATCAAGCCGCCCATGGAATAGCCCAACACGTTGGCGTGCTTCCAGCCCGCCTGATCCAGCTCCGCATCCAGCTGCGTGATGAAGTGCTGGATGTCGGCCGCGCCGGTGATGCCGGGCGCCGCGCCATGCCCAAGCAGGTCGTAGCGCAGCACGTCGAAATCGGCTTCCAGGTACGGCGCCAGATCATCCCAGAGCGTATGGTCCAGCCCCACGCCATGCAGCAGCACTAGCGGCGCGCCTCGGCCGGAACGGCGGCGGGGCGCGCTCATTTCGATTGCGCCTCTTGGGCCAGTTCCTGCAAGTCGGAATAGCGGTTGCCAATGCGGTGATGCGGCCGGCCCGAGGTGGCGGCGCCCAGCGCGATGACGATCTCGTCCGGGGCCGGGGCGTCGGCAATGTTGGTTTGCACGGTCAGGTAGTGCGAGCGCAGGCCTTCGTCCTGCTTGTGCATCAGCGGCACCGAAATCACGCAGCCAGGGCCGCCGCGCATATTGGTGAAGCTAAGGTAGCTGGTGCCGCCCACGGCATTGCGATACGCGTTGCCAAAGCGCAGCGTGTGAATCAGCGCGGACGCGTGTTCGACTTCGCCCGCCGTGCCCACTACCGCGGCCTTGCCATAGGCTTCGATCTGATCGGCCGACCCCGCCTGCCGCAAGATTTCTTCCACCAGCAGCTCGCCCAGCGGCGGGGCGTTTTCCAGAATCTGCGGGCGCAGGTCTTCCTGGAAGGGCAGGCCGGCCCAAGGGTTACGGATCACGGCGGCGGCCACGATCATGATCAGCGGGCGCTCCGCCGCCTTGCCGCCTTCGATGAGGGTCTTCTCGACATAACTGACAATCTTGCGTACTTGCAAAGCCATTCCGGTGCTCCCGTGCATGTGGATAACGATGGAGCCATTGTTGAAGCGGCAGCCGAATTTTGACAATCCAAATTAACGTAAGTTAATTTCGGAAAACCTGAATTCAACCTTGGCCGCGCCATGCCCGCTCCGCTGAAGATCCAACACCTGCGCCAGTTTCTGCTGGCCGCCGACCATGGCAGTTTCCGGCTGGCGGCCGAGGGCACGCATCGGTCGCAAGCGGCGGTGTCGGCCGCCATGCAAGACCTGGAACAGCAGCTGGGCGCGCCCCTGTTTGAAGCCGGCAAGCGCGCGCAGCTGACGCCGCTGGGGCAAGCCGTGGCGCCCTTGTTTCGTGAGCTGCTGTCCACGCACGACCGGGTGCTGGATGCGGCGCGGCAACTGGGCATGGGCCACACGGGCCCGGTCTCGCTGGCGGTGATGCCGTCGCTGGCGGATGAGTGGCTGCCGAAGCTGTTGGAACGGTACGCCCGCCATCATCCAGATATCCGAATCCGGGCGGTGGATGAGTCGTCGCAGGATGTGCATCGCTTAGTGTTGAATGGCGAGGTGCAAGTCGGCGTGGCGGGCCAAGTGCCGCGCACGGCCGAGGTGGCGTTCACGCCGGTGGCGCGCGATGCGTTCGGGCTGGTCTGCCGCAAGGGGCATGCGCTGGCGCGCCGGCGCGGGCCGGTCCCGTGGTCGGCGCTGGAAGACGAACGGCTGATCGGCAACGCCACCTTCGACACGCTGAAGCACCGGCAACTGGGCCGCGGCATCGATGACCCCGCCATGATCGTGTCCAACCGCGCCTCGCTGCTGGCCAGCGTGGTCAGCGGCTTGGGCGTGACCGTGCTGCCGGTGCTGGCGCGGCCTTCAGTGGAGTCCGGCCTGGCGTTTGTGCCCTTGGCCGAACCCACGGTGGAACGCATCGTCGGCGTGCTGACCCGCAAGGAAGAAACGCTGCTGCCGTCGGTGGCCGCCATGCACGCGCTGGCGTTGCGGTCGCTGGCGCAGTTCACGCGGCGCAAGGGGGCGGACCTGGTGTGAGGGCGCTTGCCGCCAAGGGTTCCAGCTCCTAAGGGTTCCTACCCGTTCACGCGCCGCGAAGCCCAGCTTAATGAAACCTTAATTGGCAGCCGCTGGGCGCTGCGTCAGAGTGCGCTTCAGAGAAAACGGCCGTCAGATGCCGTCTCGGCCGGTGAGTCCATCGGCCGCACAGTCAGCCCCGCACAGCAGACCCTATCGAAAGAAACCCGGGACACACCGGGTGGCTTGCTATCGGCCGTCGCCTTCTGGTGGCGGCTCCCCCGTTGGTCCGAGGAGACAACAATGAGCAAGAGCTGGAAGACGTTTGCAGGTGCGGTGGGCGTATCCGTGTTGATGGCGGCGGGGGCGCAAGCCGCTGACCCGCCGCCGGACATCAAGCTGATGCAGTTATCGGTCGGCAAGATCGAGCTGGACAAGGGCTTCATGACCGCCATGGTGGACGTGGGCACGAAGATCAAGATTCCGGTGCCGGCATATGTGATCCAGCATCCGCGCGGGCTGGTGCTGTTCGACACGGGCATGAACCAGGCCACGGCCGATGGCAACTGCGCCAATTATTGGGGCCAGGGCCTGTGCGGCGCGTTCAACTCCATTCAGGGCCGCGACGAAGTGGTCGACCGCCAGTTGAAGGCCGCGGGCTTTGACGTCAGCGATGTGAAGTTCGTCGTGTACTCGCACTTCCACCTGGACCATGCCGGCAACATCAAGATGTTCCCCAAGGCCAAGCACGTTGTGCAAAAGGCCGAGCTGCGCGCCGCCTGGTGGCCCGAAAAATTCCAGCGTGCCGCCTATGTCATGAAAGACTTCGACACCACGCGCGACTACGACTTCATCCAGGTCGAAGGCGACTTCGATTTGTTTGGCGACGGCACCATCGTGCTGCTGGACACCAAGGGCCACACGCAAGGGCACCAGTCGTTGCAGGTGAAGCTGAAGAACACCGGCACGGTGCTGCTGGCGGCCGACGCCATCTATACCGGCGAAAACGAGGCGGGCGTAATTCCGGGCATCACCTGGAATACGGCGGCGTCGATGCTGGCGATTGACCGGCTCAAGCAGATCCGTGATGCGCGCCAGGGCCAGCTTTGGTATAGCCATGATGCGGAGCAGCATGCGCAGAACGCCAAGACGAAAGTCTTTGACTGACGCACGGCATCGAAGACCCGAAGCCCCCCAATCGCCAACCCCGACCCAAGGCGCCCATGCAGCCGGCTGTTGCTTTGCACGAGGTCTGCAAGTCGTTCGGACCGCGGCAGGTCCTGCATTCCCTGAGCCTGTCCGTCAGGCCCGGGGAAATTGTGGGCCTGCTGGGGCCGAACGGCAGCGGCAAGACCACGACCCTGCGCCTGATGGCCGGGTTCTACACGCCCGATAGCGGCCGCATCACGATCCGGGGGCGCGAGCCGGCTCCCGGCCGTGGCAACGCCGACATCGGCTATCTGCCGGAACGCGCGCCGCTGTATGACGCGCTGACGGTGACGCAGTACCTGGAGTTTGGCGCCGGCGTGAAGGTGGCGGGCGGGGCGCGCGCGCGCCGCCAGGCCATCGAGCGCGCGATCGACGGCTTCGATCTGCAAGGCGTGGCGGGTTCCGCCATCGGCCGCTTGTCCAAAGGCCAGCGCCAGCGCGTGGGGTTGGCGCAAGCGGTGTTGAACGATCCGCCCGTGCTGCTGCTGGACGAGGCCACCAATGGCCTGGACCCGGTGCAGATTGTGGAGGCGCGCGCGATGATCCGGCGTTGCGCCGAAGGGCGCGCCGTGGTGTTCAGCAGCCACCTGATGCAAGAGGTGGAAGCGCTGTGCACGCGCATCGCCATTCTGCGCCAAGGCCGGCTGGTGGAAGACGCCGCGCTGGGCCAGGCGCAGGCCGCGCTGCAACTGCAGCTGGCGTTGCCGCTTGCGCGCCACGCGGCGTTGCAGGCGGCCTTGTCGGCCTGCCCGGGTGTGCGTGGCGTGGACGCCATCGAGGGTGAGGGCGGGGTAAGCAAGTGGCGGATCAGTTGGGAGACGTCTCGTGGCGCAACCGGCGCTGCTGCCGGAACCGCTTCCGACACCGCAGCCAGCCACGCCACCTGCGACGCCGTGCTGCGCATCGTGATCGCGCATGCCGAAGTGCGCGCCGTGCTGTCGCTACACGACGCCGTCGAGACCCGCCTGCTGGCGGCCCTGGCGCCGAACGATCCCTTGCTACGGAGGCGGGCATGAAAGGCTTTGCCGCGTTGTACCGGAAAGAACTGCGCACCGACTTCGGCTCGCCCGTGGCGCTGGTCGTCGTGGCCGTGTTCTGGGCGCTGTCCGGCTACTTGTTCAGCTTCAACCTGTTCTTCGTCAGCACCGGCCAGATGGTGACGGCGTTTCACAACATGACGATCCTGCTGATCCTGGTGATGCCGCTGGTGAGCATGCGCGCGTTCGCAGAAGAGGCGCGACAAGGCACGCTGGAATTGCTGCTGACCTTGCCGCTGTCCGACGCGACGCTGGTAGCGGCCAAGTACGCGGCCGGCTTGACGATGCTGGCCCTGATGCTGGCGGGCACGACCGCCGCCGTGCTGCCGCTGGCGTGGTACGGCCAGCCCGACTACGGCCCCATCGTGGGCGGCTACATCGGCGTGTTCCTGTACGGCGCGTTGTTCCTGGCGATTGGCATTGCCGTGTCCAGCGCCTGCACCAACCAGATTGTGGCGGCCAGCGCCACGTGGGGCATCCTGGTGCTGCTGTGGTTCATCGACTACCCGGCGGCGCTGGATGCGTTTCCCGCGTTGTCGCCGTTCTTTCAAGCGCTGTCACTGTCGGCGCAGCATGTGGACTTCATCCGCGGCGTGCTGCCCGGCCCGGCTACGGTCACGCTGGCCAGCGTGGCGGTGCTGGCGCTGATGATCGCCGCCGTCAACCTGAAGCGCTGGAGGATGCGATGAACGCGCATTCCTCTTCACGCGTGCGCCGCGCGGGCAAGCGGTTGTTGCTCTGGCTGCCGGTGCTGGCGGTTGCCGCCCTGTTGCTGGCGCTGAACCTGTGGACATCCCGCCATCTGGGCCGCGTGGACCTGACGGCGCAGCGGCTCTACAGCCTGGCGCCGGAAAGTGTCGAAGTGGCGCGGCAGATCAAGCAGCCTGTGAACGTGACGTGGTTCTACGACCTGCGCAACAAAAGCATGGTCGACGCGCTGGAGCTGCTGCGCCAGTACGAACACGCCAATCCCTTGATTCGCGTGCGTGGTGTGGACCCGGCGCTACGCCCGGCCGAGGCGCGCGAAGCCGGCATCCAGTTTGCGGGCAGCGCGGTGCTGGCCGCTGATGACCGCAAGATGACGATCAACGGCGGCACCGAAACCGACTTCACCAATGCGCTGATCCGCATCAGCCAACGCGGCGCGCAGACGGTCTGCTTCACGCAAGGCCATCGCGAAGCCATGCTCGATAGCCTGACGTCGCTGGACGATCTGGAAGACCATGGCGACGACGAAAACCTGGTCGCGCGTGTAGAGGTTCATGAGCAGCACGGCATGGCGATGGCGCGCAACGCCTTGCAGACCTTGGGCTTCGGCACGCGCAGCGTCAACGCAGGCAACTTGGCGCAGGCCTTGCCGTCCTGCTCGGTGGTGGTGGCGGCTGGGCCGCGCACGCCCTTTGGGGAAGACGATGCGCAGGCGTTGCGCCGGTGGACGAATGCCGGCGGCAAGACCTTGCTGCTGCTGGAACCGGACACACGCCACGGCCTGGACGCGTTGCTCGGCGACTTCGGCATCGCGCGTCCTGCCGGGGCGCTGGCAGACCCGGGCAGCCACTATCGCAACGACCTGGGCAGCCCCGCCGTCAGCGATTACACGCGCCACAAGATGACGCGCGGCTTGCCGCTAAGCTTCTTTCCCGGTGCGGCGGGCTTGGAACCCGCGGGCGACGGCTTGCCGCCCGGCGTCGTCGTGACGCCTTTGGCGCAGACGTCCAGCCAGGCGCACCTGCCGGGTCAGCCGCCGTCGCGCTACACCCTGATGGCGCTGGCTACCCGTAACGCACAGGCGGCCAGCAGTGACGGATCTGCGCGGCCCACGCTCTTGGTGGCAGGCGATAGCGACTTCGCCACCAACCGCCATTTCGCCACGCTGGGCAATGGCGCGCTGTTCACCAGCGCGGTGACGCTGCTGGCGGGCGAAGACGCCTTGCTCACGATCCGGCCCCGTCATTACGAAAACCGCCGCGTCGAACTGACCAACAATCAGATGCGCACCGTGTTCTGGACCAGCACGGTGGCCTTGCCGCTGCTGGCGTTGTTCACGGGACTGCTGCTGTGGTGGAGGCGGCGGTGAGCGTCAATCGAATGCCAGCACGCATCGTCTGGCCGCTGGTGCTCGCGGCGGGCATCGCGCTGTCGGCGTGGCAATGGCGCGAAGCCACGGAGTCGCCCGCCGCGCATGGCGGCCATTCCCATCTGCATGACGACACCGGCAAGCCCGCGCGCCTGTACGCGTGGAACGCGGATCAGGCTGCGCGCATCACCTTGTCCACCCCCGCAGCCACGTTGACGCTGACACGCGGGGCCAGCGGATGGGCCGCCACGCCAGCGCCCACCGGCACAGCCTTTGACGCCGCCGGCTTTGTCTCGCTGTTTTCCCAAGCGCGCAGCGACCGCATCCTGAACCCGCATCCCGGCGAATCCTACGGCCTGAACCCGGCCGCCCTGCGCATCGCCATCGACGACGCCCAGGGCGTTGCGCTGGCCCGAATGGCGGTCGGCGCGTTGGCGCCAGATGGACTAGGCCGTTATGTGCAATTGCCCGGCGAAGCGCAGATCCGCATCATCCCTGACTACCAGACGCGTGCGCCGTTGGCCGCAGTGATTCAGGTAAACCCGTAGTCGCAGGTTGTGATTCACGCCGACTCTATCGCTTGTGAAACCCGGCTTGCACAAAGATAAATAGGCGCTGAAAAAGGGTCTCCCTATACTTCGTTTCCACTATCGGACGAGTACGAAAAGCGGCGGCAGCCAATCTTCGGAATCCTCCACATAAACGCCTTCCGGCCCGTTACGCAGCGCATCGCGAACAGGCACGGCAAGGTCCATAACGAGACAAGGGCGCGCGATGCGCGTCCAGGGCGACACGCCCGCACCGCCAAGCAGGACGCGACGTTGCCGCGGCAATGCGCGAGCCTTGTGGCAGGTGCTTAGCGTATTGGGAGAAGACGCTTGACCTTGGATCTATTGCCTCTCGCCTTGGTGGACGGCGTGGCATACGCCAGTCTGCTGTTCCTGGTGTCGATGGGGTTAACCCTGGTGTTTGGCGTGATGGGCATTTTGAATGTCGCCCATGGCGCGTTCTACGCCTTCGGGGGTTACGCCGCCGCCAGCCTCGTCATGTTTCTGGCGCCCAAGACCGACTCCCCATTCCTGCTGTTTGCCGCCTTGTTCGTGGCCGCCATCGCCGTGGGTTTGGCGCTGGGCAGCATCATGGAGTTCGTGCTGATCCGCCGGGCGCAAAACTACGACCCCATTCTTAAACTGCTGATCACCTTCGGCGGCTTCCTGATGCTGGAAGACATCCAGCGCCTGCTCTGGGGCGCGCAGCCCTACAGCGCCAGCGAAGTCGTGAACCGGTTAGGCAATATCGAAATTGGCGACATCACCTACACCACCTATCAACTGGTGGTGGTGCCGGTGGTGGCGGTGCTGGCCTATGTGTGCCTGGAATTCTTCCTGCGCCACACCAAGCTGGGCAAGCAGACGGTGGCCACCACGCACAACCGCGAAGTCGCCACGTCGTTGGGCATCAACGCCAAGAAGATCGGCTACGTCACCTTTGTGATCGCCACCATTCTTGGCGCGCTGGGCGGCGCGTTGGCTGCGCCCACCACGTCGCTGGTGCCGGGCGCAGGCACGGACATGACGGTGCTGTCGTTCGCCGTCGTCGCCACCGCCGGCCTGGGGCAGATCACGGGCGCGCTGATTGCCGCGTTGCTGATCGGCATCATCCGCGCCATCGCCGTGTACGCCGCGCCCGAGCTCGAAGTGGCGGTGCCGTACATCATTATGGTGCTGGTGCTGATCATTCGGCCGCACGGCCTGTTCACCGTCGCCCAGGCCCGGAGGATCTGATGAAAGTTGCCGTACTCAGCCTTGTGGCCGCCGTTGCCACGCTTATTCTTGGCTACACCTTGTCGTGGACCATTACGCCGATCGTCATCGGCCTGACCTACGCGATTGCCGCGCTGGGCGTGTCGGTGATGGCGCGCGCGGGCCAGATCTCGTTTGGCCACGCGATGTATTCCTGCATCTCGGCCTACACCGTCGCCTTCCTGGCGCGCGCCATGCCGGGCGCCGATGCGCTGGTGCTGATTTTTGCGGGCGTTGCCGCCAGCTTCCTGGCCGCCATCGTCATTGGCTTGTTCGTCGTGCGGTATCGCGGCATCTTCTTCGGCATGCTGAACCTGGCGCTGAGCATGGTGTTGTTCGCTCTGCTGGGCAAGCTCTATACCTTGACGGGCGGCTCCGACGGCTTGCGCATCGTGCGCCCGACCATGGCGGGCATCGTGATGGAGCGCGAATCGTTTGAACGCGCGCTGCTGGTGCTGACGCTGGTGTTGTCGATGGTGCTGGCCTGGTGGGTGCAGCGCTACTTCCGGTCGGGCAGCGGTCAAGCCCTGTCGGCCATCAAGACGAACGAAACGCGCATCGAATATCTGGGCTTTTCCGCGTACTTCATCATGTGGAAGGGGTACCTGCTGTCGGCCGTGGTGGTGGGCTTCTCGGGCGCCATCCTGGCGCTGATGCAAGGGCTGGTCACGCCGGAAATCGGCTCGTGGCTGCGCTCGGGTGAATTCGTGTTCATCACCATTCTGGGCGGCGCCGGCCATGCGGCGGGCGCGTTCCTGGGCGCAGTGGGGTTTGAATCGGTGAAGCTGGTGTCGGCGGCGTACTTCCCCGGCCTGTGGCAGTTCCTGTTGGGCCTCACGCTGATCCTGGTGATCTTCATGTTCCCCACCGGTTTTGTGGGCCAGATCATGAAACGCATCGCCACGCAGAAGCGTGACCGCGCACGCGCTCAGGCGCGCGCCAACGCCACGCTGCAAACCCGCGTGCCGGTAAGGAACTGAACATGAAACCCCTGATTCAAACGACTGACCTGTACCTGGCGTTCGGCGGCGTGGTGGCGGCGGACAACATCAACTTCGAATTGCACGAAGGCGAACGGCTGGCCGTCATTGGCCAGAACGGTGCGGGCAAGACCACCTTCATCAATATCTGCACAGGCTATCTGGCGCCGTCCAAAGGCAAGGTGTACTTCGACGGCCGCGACGTCACGGCCATGGCGCCGCGCAAGATCGTGCGCCTGGGGCTGGGCCGTTCGTTCCAGCTGCCGCAGTTGTTCACCGAGCACACCGTGCGCGAATGCGTGCAGATTGCCGCCGCGCGCCGCAACAAGGAACTGAGCTGGTTCCGCTCGCTGGAAAGCACCATCGACGAACGCGAAGTAGACGCCACGCTGGACCTGGTGGGTCTGTTGCCCGAAGCCGATGAGGCGTCGATCGAACTGCCCGAAGGCAAGCGCAAGCTGCTGGATGTGGCGATGGCGTTGGCCTTGCGGCCCAAGCTGCTGATCATGGACGAGCCCACCAGCGGCGTCGCGTCCGAAGACAAATTCGCGCTGATGGAAACCGTGATGCACGCGCTGGACGAACGCCGCGTGACCAGCTGGTTCGTTGAGCACGATGTGGACATCGTGTCGCGCTACGCCACGCGGGTGGCGGCCTGGATTGCGGGCAAGGTGGCCGCCGACGGCTCGCCCAGCGAAGTCTTGAATAACCCGCAGATCAAAAGCGAAGTGCTGGGGGCCTGAACCATGTTGAATCTATCGGCCATCAACGTCGACCTGGCGGGAAACCGCATCCTGCGCGACGTCAGCGCCAGTTTCGAAGCATCCAAAACCATCGGCATCGTCGGCCGCAACGGCGCGGGCAAGACCACGCTGTTGCGCACCATCATGGGCCTGACCAAGATCAAGTCGGGCAAGATCGCCTTTGATGGCGCCGACCTGACCGCCATGCCCGGCCACAAGCGCGCCGCGCTGAAAGTGGGCTACGCGCCGGAAGACCGCGTCATCTTCCCGACCATGACCGTGGAAGAAAACCTGAACCTGCCGTGCGAAGTGCAGGGCCAGTCCAAGGCCGACATCGCCGCGCGCATCGCCACGGTGCTGAAGGTGGTGCCGCAGTTGGAGCCCATGCTGGGCCGGTCGGGCTCGGCGCTGTCGGGCGGGCAGGGAAAGATGGTGGCGCTGGCGCGCGCCATCATGGTCGGCACCCGCCTGCTGATGCTGGACGAACCCTTTCAGGGCCTGGCCCCCAAGCTGGCGCGTGACTACACCGAGGCGCTTGGCCGGCTGAAAGAACTGCAACCCGAGCTGTGCGTCGTGATCACCGAATCCAACGTGAAGCTGTTGGGCGACATCCCTGACCAGATCTGGACGATTGAGCGCGGCTCGATCACCTTGAATTGAATTCCCGGAGACATTCCATGACGCAGATGATTATCGACGGCCGCAAGGTCGACGCCCAAGACGGCCGCAGCATCGACGTGGTGTCGCCCGTCAATGGCGACGTGTTCACCACCATTCCGCGCGGCCAGGAGGCCGACGTGAACGCCGCCGTCAAAGCGGCGCGCGCCGCTCTTGAAGGCGACTGGGGCCGCATGACGGCGCTGGACCGCGGCCGCCTGCTGCTGCGTCTGGGGGAATCCGTGCTGGCGCACCACGAAGAGCTGGCGCAACTGGAATCGCGCGACACCGGCAAGCCGATGTCCACCGCACGCGCCGACATCACCGTGCTGGCGCGCTACTTCGAGTTCTACGGCGGTGCGGCCGACAAGGTGCATGGGCAGACCATCCCGTTCCAGAAAGACTATTCGGTTCAGCTGATTCGCGAACCGCTGGGCGTCACCGCCCACATCATTCCGTGGAACTACCCGGCGCAGATGTTTGGCCGCAGCGTGGCCCCGGCTTTGGCCATGGGCAACGCCAGCGTCGTCAAGCCCGCCGAAGACGCGTGCCTGTCGATCATCCGCGTGGCGGAACTGGCGTTGGAAGTGGGCTTTCCCGCCGGTGCATTGAACATCGTGACGGGTCTGGGCGAAGAGGCGGGCGCCAGCCTGTCGCGCCATCCGGATATCAACTTCATCACCTTCACGGGGTCGAACGAGGTGGGCGTGCTGATCCAGCAAGCGGCCGCCGTCAACGCGGTGAAATGCGTGCTGGAGCTGGGTGGCAAGTCGGCGCACATCGTGTTCGACGATGCCAAGTTCAAGCTGGCCATTCCCGCCATCGTCAAAGGCATCGTCCACAACGCCGGCCAGACCTGCACCGCGGGCAGCCGCCTGCTGGTGCAAAAGGGCATCTACGCCGAATTCATGAACGCGCTGGCCGAGGAATTCTCGAAGGTGCGCGCGGGTACGCCGGACATGGACCTGACCTGCGGCCCCGTGGTCAACAAGGCGCAATTTGACCGCGTTAATCGCTACATCGCCAAGGGCCTGGCCGATGGGCTGAAGGTGGCGGCCGAAGGCACGATTGCCGATGGCGTGCCGGCGGGCGGTTACTTCGTCAAACCGACGCTGTTTGCCGCGCCTTCGCATGACAGCACCTTGCTGACCGAAGAGATCTTCGGGCCGGTGCTGGTGGCGCTGCCGTTTGACACCGAAGCCGACGCCATCCGGCTGGCCAACGCCACCGAATACGGCCTGCTGGGCGCGGTCTGGACCGAGAACGGCGGACGCCAGCAGCGTGTTGCGCGCGGCATCAAATGCGGGCAGGTCTACATCAACGGTTTTGGCGCGGGCGGCGGCGTGGAACTGCCGTTTGGCGGCGTGAAGAAAAGCGGCCACGGGCGCGAGAAGGGCTTCATCGCCCTGGAAGAAATGAGCACGACCAAAACGTTGATCCAATTCTATGGCGAGTGATCGCCGCGCAATCTTCGGAGTCTAGTCATGAGTCAGTTGCAAGGTAAGGTCGCCATCGTCACGGGCGGGGGCAGCGGTTTCGGCGAGGGCATCGTCAAGCTGTACGCCAAGGAAGGCGCGAAGGTCGTCATCGCCGACATCAACAAGGAAGCCGCTGACCGTGTGGCGGCCGAAGTGGGCGCTGCGGCCGTGGCCGTGAAGGCCGACGTGTCCAGCCGCGCGGATATCGACAACGTCGTGCGCGTGTGCCAGGACACGTTCGGCTCGGTCGACATCGTCGTCAACAACGCCGCCATCACCCACAAGAACCAGCCGATGCTGGATGTGGATGAAGCCATGTTCGACCGCATGTTCGACATCAATGTGAAGTCGATCTATCACATGGCGCAAGCCGTGGTGCCGGTGATGCGCAAGCAGAAACACGGCGTGATTCTGAACATCGGGTCCACCGCCGGCATGCGTCCGCGGCCCGGCCTTAGTTGGTACAACGCGTCCAAAGGCGCGGTGAACGTGCTGTCGAAATCCATGGCCGTCGAACTGGGCCCGGACGGCATCCGCGTGAACGCCATCTGCCCCGTGATGGGCATTACCGGCATGTTCGAGCTGTTCATGGGCTTGCCGGACACGCCGGAGAACCGCGCCAAGTTCGTCTCCACAATTCCGCTGGGCCGTTTCTGCCAGCCGTCGGACGTGGCGGCGGCCGCATTGTTCCTGGCGAGCGACGCAGCGGAATTCATCACCGGCGTTGAGTTCCCGGTGGATGGCGGTCGTACCGTCTGATTGATTCGGATCGGCCGGCGCGCGCCGGCCGTCTTTGACCTACCAGGATGTCAGGCGCATGAAAATCAAAGCGGCGTTGTTGCGCAACGTAGGGGTGGAAGGCCCCTACGCCCAGACCCGGCCATTGACCATCACCGAGATCGAACTCGACCCGCCCGGTACGGGCGAGGTGCTGGTGCGGATCAAGGCCGCTGGCTTGTGCCATTCGGACTTGTCGGTCATCAACGGCGACCGCCCGCGTGGCGTGCCGATTGTGCTGGGGCACGAGTCATCAGGGGAGGTTGTGGAGACTGGCCCTGGGGTTACCGACCTGAAACCCGGTGACCACGTGGCGATGGTGTTCGTGCCCAGCTGCGGCTGCTGCAACCCCTGCATGGAAGGCCGGCCCGCGCTGTGCGAGCCGGGCGCCGCCGCCAACACGCAAGGCACGCTGCTGAGCGGCGACCGCCGTCTGCACATCGGCGACGAATACATCAACCACCACACCGGCGTGTCCTGCTTCGCGGAATACGCGGTGGTGTCGCGCCGGTCGTGCGTGAAGGTCAATGTTGAATTGAGCCATCGTGAAGCCGCGTTGTTCGGCTGCGCCGTGCTGACTGGCGCGGGTGCGGTCCTGAACCGCGCGCGCATCAAGGCGGGCGACACCGCCGCCATCGTCGGGCTGGGCGGCGTGGGCTTGTCCGCCTTGCTGGCCGCCGTGGCGGCCGGCGCGCGCCGCGTCGTTGCGGTGGATCTTAGCGACGAGAAGCTGGCGCTGGCCCGCGAACTTGGCGCCACGCACGTCGTGAATCCCAAGCAGATCAAATCCGACGACGACCTCTTCGACCTGGCCGGCGGCCGCGTGGACTACGGCTTTGACATGGCGGGCGCCGTGCCTGCGTTTGAGACCGCCTACAAACTCACTCGCCGCGGCGGCGCCACCGTCACGTCGGGCCTGCCCAACCCGAAGTTGAGCTTCCCGTTGTCGCTGTCGCAAATGGTGGGCGAAGAGCGCGACATCCGCGGCAGCTACCTGGGCTCGGGCGTGCCGGCCATCGACATCACCCGCTACATCGACCTGTACAAAGCCGGCCAGCTGCCGGTGGACAAGATGATGGGCAAATCGTTTTCGCTGGACCAGATCAACGAGGGGTTCGATCACCTCGCCACCGGCGGCAGCCTGCGCGACGCCATCGTTTTCTAAGGGCATAGACCCGACTACAACACTGGAGACAAGACCATGAAAACTTCAAGACTGGCTGCCCTGTTAGGCGCCACCCTGCTGTCAGGCTTCACGGCGCTGGCCAGCGCCGCCGACAAGCCCAAGGAACTGAACATCGGCATCTCGACCTTCCTGTCGGGTTCGGCCTCGGTGTTCGGCGTGCCCGCCCGCGACGCGGCCGAGATCCTGATTCAAGACATCAACGCGGCAGGCGGCATCGACGGCGTCAAGCTCGTGCCCAGCTACATCGACGAAGGCGGCGGCGGTGAAAAGCTGCTGTCCGAATACCGCCGCCTGGCCGAAGGCGGCACGCGCGTGATGCTGTCGGCCATCTCCAGCG
>Ga0213823_1000933_pt1 | contig 20081 bp, 21 predicted proteins | sample MC6MC0907MG_FD_179887 | JGI IMG/M metagenome (GOLD analysis project Ga0213823, IMG submission 179887) | Enriched soil aggregate microbial communities from Iowa State University, Ames, United States - MC6-MC0907-MG | ecosystem: Environmental > Terrestrial > Soil > Unclassified | place: USA: Iowa...
CGAAACGGTGTTCTCGTGGCCCGGCACGGGCTTCCTGCTCAACGCCGCCATCTTCCAGCGCGACCTGCCCTTGTTGCAGGGAACGATTCTGGTGCTGGCGTTGTTCTTCGTGATCCTGAACCTGGCGGTCGACATCCTGCAAGGGCTGTTCGACCCTCGTATCGAAAGGAGCTGATATGACGCAATCCGTTGCCAGCCTGACCGCGGCGGCCGTCACAGCCCCCGTGGCGCGGTCGCCGGGCTATTGGTCCAACGTGCTGCGCCGCTTGCGGCGCGACCCGCTGGCGCTGACCGCGGGCGGCGTCATCCTGGCGCTGATCATCATCGCCATCCTGGCGCCGTGGATCACACCGGCCGACCCGTTCCAGGCGTCGATGCTGAAACGCCTGCGGCCCATCGGCACCGAAGGCTACCCGCTGGGCGCCGACGAACTGGGCCGCGACATGCTGTCCCGCCTGATGCTGGGCGCGCGCCTGTCGCTGTTCATGGGCATCGTGCCGGTGATCGCCGCGTTCGTCGTGGGCAGCGCCATCGGCATCCTGGCGGGCTATGCGGGCGGCTGGACCAGCACGCTGATCATGCGGGTGGTGGACGTGTTCTATGCGTTTCCGTCGGTGCTGCTGGCCATTGCGCTGTCAGGCACCTTGGGCGCGGGCATCTTCAACGCCATCCTGTCGCTGACCATCGTGTTCGTCCCGCAGATTGTGCGCGTGGCCGAAAGCGTCACGACGCAGGTGCGGCGCAGCGATTATGTGGACGCGGCGCGCGCATCCGGCGCATCGCCCTTCACCATCGTGCGCGCGCATGTGCTGTCCAACGTGCTGGGGCCGATCTTCGTGTATTCCACAAGCCTGATTTCGGTGTCGATGATTCTGGCGTCGGGCCTGTCGTTCCTGGGTTTGGGCGTGCGTCCGCCTGAACCGGAATGGGGCTTGATGCTGAACACCTTGCGCACCGCCATCTACACGCAGCCGTGGGTGGCGGCGTTGCCGGGCGTGATGATCTTCATCACGTCGATGTCCTTCAACCTGCTGTCCGACGGACTGCGCTCGGCCATGGAGGTCAAGGAATGAACGCTGTCATCGACGCGGTGCGCGTCACGCATGAAGACGTGGGCGGCCCCGCACAGCCCTTGCTGAGCGTGCGCGGTTTGATCAAACATTTTCCGTTGAAGCGCGACCCCTTGTCGCGCGGCCGGGGCGGCAACGCCGTGCGTGCGGTGGACGGCGTGGACTTCGATGTGAAGAAAGGGGAAACGCTGGGCGTAGTGGGCGAATCCGGTTGCGGCAAGTCCACCACCGCGCGGCTGGTCATGCAGCTGATCAAGCAGGATCAGGGCGAGCTGGTGTTTGACGGCATGGCCGTGGGGTCGCGCGCGCTGGCGCTGCGCGAATTCCGGCGGCAGACGCAGATGGTGTTCCAGGATAGTTATTCGTCACTGAACCCGCGCATGACCATCGAAGACTCGGTGGCGTTCGGCCCGCTGGTGCATGGCAGCGCCAAGCGCGACGCCATTGCGGTGGCGCGCGGGCTGCTGGGCCGCGTGGGGCTGGACGCCCAACGCTTTGCCGGCCGCTACCCGCACGAACTGTCGGGCGGCCAGCGCCAGCGCGTGAACATCGCACGGGCGCTGGCCTTGCATCCGCGGCTGGTGATTCTGGATGAGGCGGTGTCGGCGCTGGACAAGTCCGTCGAAGCGCAGGTGCTGAACCTGCTGCTGGACCTGAAAGACGATTTCGGGCTGACCTATATGTTCATCAGCCATGATCTGAACGTGGTGCGGTACATCTCTGACCGCGTCATGGTGATGTACCTGGGCGAAGTCGTGGAGCTGGGGCCGGTGGACCAGGTGTTCGACGCGCCGCGTCATCCCTACACGCAGGCGCTGCTGCGTTCGATGCCGTCGATGGAACCCGGCCAGCGCACGGAATCGGCGCCCTTGTCGGGCGACCCGCCCAACCCCATTGATCCGCCGTCGGGCTGCCGTTTCCATACGCGTTGCGCGTTGGCGCGCGCGGCCTGTGCCGCAGAGGCGCCCGCCATGACGCAGCAGGACGGCCACGCCGTGCGTTGCCTGATTCATCAACCCGATTCCGGCTATGCCGCATCAGGAGCGCTGACATGACCGCGACGACATCCCCCTTGGTCAGCATCCGCAACCTGGAAGTGGCGTTTCAGGCGGGCGCCAAGACCGTGCATGCCTTGAATGGCGTGAACCTGGAAGTGGGGCGGGGCGAAGCGGTGGCGCTGATCGGGGAGTCGGGCTCCGGCAAGAGCGTGACCCTGCGCGCGCTGATGCGTTTGCACCCGCCGCGCCGCACACGCATCCGCGGTGAAATGGTGGTGGATGGCCGCGACGTATTGGCGATGAATGCGAGCGAGCTGGCCGCCATGCGTGGCCCGGTGGTGTCGATGGTGTTCCAGGAGCCGCTGCTGGCGCTGGACCCGGTCTATACCGTGGGCCGCCAGATCGAGGAAATGGTGCGCCGGCATACCGGCAAGAGCGCCGCCGAGGCGCGCGCGCGGGCGCTGTCCCTATTCGAACGCGTGCGCATTCCCAGCCCCGAGCGCCGGTTGCAGGCGTATCCGCATGAGATGTCGGGTGGCATGCGCCAACGCGCGATGATTGCGCTGGCGCTGTCCTGCAATCCGAAGGTGTTGTTGGCCGACGAACCCACGACCGCGCTGGACGCCACCGTGCAGATTCAGATTCTGCTGTTGCTGCGCGAGCTGCAACGCGAACTGGGGCTGGCCATTGTGTTTGTTACCCATGACATCGGCGCCGCCGCCGAAATTGCGGACCGCGTGGCCGTGATGTATGGCGGGCGCATTGTGGAGCAGGGCAGCATGGCCGACCTGTTGCGCGCACCGCGCCATCCGTACACGCAGGCGCTGTTGAAAGGCCGCGCGCACGGCGCCATGCAAAAAGGGCAACGGCTTGAAACCATTCCAGGCTCCCCGCCCGACCTGGCCGCCTTGCCGCCGGGGTGTTCGTTTGCGCCGCGTTGCAGTCTGGCAGAAGCGCAATGCCTGGCCAAGGTGCCCGACATCGTGCCGGTGGCGGCGGGGCATGAGGTGCGCTGCGTGAGGGTGGCGTAGGGCGGGCGGGGCCGCATTGGGGGGCGACGCGCGCGTCGGGCGCCGGCAAAACCGGAGCGAAAAATAGGGGGCGGAGCAGTGCGGCGCGCCCTGGCCCCGTTAAACCTGTTTCAACCCATCACCGCCCGTAGCGGGCCATTCGCCAGATGCCCCCTTCGTGGCCGATAATGCCCCCTTTACGCCAACAGCTGGACCCCTCATGCCCTGCGTTACCCGTCGTTTGTCTGTCCCCCTGCTCGTGTGCATTTCGGCAATTTTGGCAGGGTGCGCGTCGCCCAAGGCCGCCTACGAAAGAGAAGACTTCGCGCAGAACGACGTGTTTTCCCGCACCTTTCCCACCGCCAGCACCACGGCCTGCGACGCGGGCCGCCGCGCCTTGCTGAGCCAGGGCTACAACATCGACCGCTTCGATCCGGCGCGCGTGTCGGGCCACAAGAATTTCCAGGGCGAAGACGGGCTGCACACGCAGATCAATTTCAATATCGATTGCGCGTCCGATGGCAGCGCCAACCAGCGCGCAACCGTGTTCGCCAACGCCGTGCAGGACCGCTACTCGATCAAACGCACCACCAGTTCGGCCAGTGTGGGTGTGAGCGTGCTGGGCCAGGTGTCGATGCCGTTTGGTTCCAGCGACGATTCGCTGGTGAAGACGGCTAGCCAGACCGTGTCGCGGCCCAAGTTCTACGAAGGCTTCTTCCAGCTGTTGCAGCGCTTCCTGCCGGATGCCGAAGCGGCCGCCGCCCCGCATGTGCCGCCGGCGACCCGCGCCCGCGGACCGCAATCCAAACCGCTGGTTCCCGCCGATCCGGTCGTGTCGCCGGATGCGCCGGCCGATACCTTGAACCCGGCAGCGGCGAATGGTCCGTCTCCGGCGCCTGGGGCGGCAAAGGCCACGGAAGCCGCGTCGGACAAGGCCACGCCGGCAGCCGAAGCGCCGCATGCCACGCCGCCGTCCACGGCAGGCAATACGGAATCTGGCACGACGGCCACGACCCCGGCCACGACCCCTGCGACGCCAACGGCGACCCCCTCGCCGACGGCCACCCCCCCCACGACGACGACCCCGGCGGCCACGTCGGCGACGCCTGCCGTTTCGACGCCGGCAGCGGCGGGTGCTCCTGCCTCCACCAGCGGCAACTGACCGCCCCGTCCGGTTTGCGCTGACGCAAACCGGCGTTCAGCGGCCCGCTTGCCCGCCCCGAGCATCCGGCGATAATGCCGGCCATGACTTATCAACTATTAAAAATGGCCCACGTCGCCGCCGTCGTGGCGTGGATCGTCGGCTCGCTGTTCGTCTCGCTGTTCCTCTTGTCGTCGCAACCGCAAGACGGTGACGAGGCGCCCAAAGAACGCAAGATGCTGGGCGCGCTGCGCCGCTGGACGCTGTGGGTCACGACCCCGGCCATGGTTATCACCTGGCTGATCGGCCTGCACCTGGCCATGACCTTCGGCTGGTTCGCCATGAACTGGATTTGGGTCAAGGTGGGTTTCGCGCTGGCGTTGTCGGCGTTGCTGGGTATTCAGAGCGCCGCTTTGCGCCGCATGGTGAAGGGCAATCTGAAGCGCCCGCCGATGATCGACCTGTATGCGCCGTTTACCGTCATCGCGTGCGCGGTCATCGTGACGCTGGTGGTGGTGAAGCCGTTCTAGGCTTTACGCTTAACCAGGCGCATCGCTTATGCCGCCCGGCCATATCCAAAGATCCCTGTAATAAGGACTCAACGAAGTATTCGTTCGTGGCCGCCAGGGCCCTCCCTAGAATCGTCTCTCTCATAACTGCATTGACTTAGAGGCGATTCCATCATGACTACCCGTTTTCTAGCTGCGGCGTCCGAGCACGGCGCATCGCCATCCGTCAAGCGCACGCGCGTCTTTCTGAAAGCGCTGGTGGGCGCAGTGCTGGCGTCGGCGGCGATGTTCCATGGCCCTGCCTTCTCGGCCGACCCCAAGCCGCTGAAAGTGGGTGTGCGTGGCGGCGTGGACGAGCAGATCTGGGAAGTGGTGACCCAAGTCGCCAAGAAGAACGGCCTGGCCGTGGAGCCCGTGATCATTACCGGCACCGCCAGCCCCAACGAGGCCCTGAACAACGGTGACCTGGAAGCCAACGCCTTCCAGCACATTCCCTTTTTGAACGACCAGATCAAGCAGCGCGGCTACAAGATCGTGCCGGTGGCGAACACGCTGATCTCGCCCATCGCCTTCTACTCCAAGAAATACAAGTCGCTGAAAGAACTGCCGGACGGCGCCAAGGTGGGCATTCCGAACGACCCCAGCAACCAGACCCGCGCGCTGGTCATCCTGCGCGACCAAGGCCTGATCACCCTGAAAGACGGCTTTGACCCGGCCACCGGCACGGCGACCCTGGCGGACGTCACCTCCAACCCCAAGAAGCTGAACTTCGTGGAAAGCGCGTCCGTGGTGCTGGCGCGTTCGTTGCCGGACGTGGACACCGCCGCCATCGTGAACAGCTTTGCGTACCAAGCCGGCCTGATCGCCACGCGTGACGGCATTGCCGTGGAGAAGAAAGAAAACAATCCCTACGTGAACATCATTGCCGTGCGCGAAAAAGACAAGAACGCGCCGTGGGTGCCCGAGCTGGTCAAGGCGTATCACTCCGAGGAAGTGCGCCAGTTCATTCTGAGCAAGTACGAAGGCTCGGTGATCCCGGTTTTCTAAGCCGGGCAAGGCCATGATGCAACACGAATTTTCCCAACCCGCGACGTCGCGGGCGGCCGGGGTCCATCCTGCGTCCGACGCGCACATCGTCTTTGACGGATTGCAGAAGCGATACCAAAGCGCGCAAGGCGTGGTGACGGCGCTGGCCGACGTGTCGTTTTCCGTGGCGCGCGGCGAGGTGTTTGGCATCATCGGGCGCAGCGGCGCGGGCAAGTCCACGCTGCTGCGTTCCATCAACATGCTTGAACGCCCGTCCGCGGGCCGCGTCGAGGTGGATGGCGTGGACGTGGGCCAGCTGGATGAAGATGCGCTGGTGGGCCTGCGCCGCCGCATCGGCATGATCTTTCAGCACTTCAATCTGCTGTCCGCCAAGACGGTTGCCGAAAACGTCGCGCTGCCCCTGCGTGTGGCCGGCGTGAAGCCCGCCGCCGCGCGGGCGCGCGTTGAGGCCTTGCTGGACATGGTGGGCCTGCGCGACAAGGCCGACGTGTATCCGTCCAAGCTGTCGGGCGGGCAGAAGCAGCGCGTGGGCATTGCGCGCGCGCTGGTGCATGAGCCCGAAATCCTGCTGTGCGATGAAGCCACGTCGGCGCTCGACCCCGAGACCACGCAATCCATTCTTTCGCTATTGCAGGACATCAACCGCAAGCTGGGGCTGACGGTGGTGCTGATCACGCACGACATGGCGGTGATCCGCGAGGTCTGCCATCGGGTGCTGGTGCTGGACGGCGGCCGCAAGGTTGAGCTGGGCGACGTCTGGCGCGTGTTCGGCAACCCCCAGGCGGACGCTACGCGCGCCTTGCTGCGCCCCTTGCAGCATGAACTGCCGGCGGACCTGGCGGCGCGCCTGGTGCCCGATCTGCAAGGCCGCGATGGCGTCGCCATCTTGCGGCTGCGCTTCACGGGGCAGGGAAGGCCAGAAGGCGTGTCGTTGCAAGCCTTGGCCGCGATGGGGCCGGGCGCAACGCTGCTGCATGGCGGCCTGGACCGCTTGAGCGGCCACGCTCAAGGCAGCCTGCTGGTATCCGTGCCGGCGGGCGCATTACAGGAAGAGGCCGCGCGCGCCGCGCTGGTGGCCGATCAGATCAAGGTGCTGGGTTATGTCGCTGCCGATGCTTGATAAATACCTGCAAGCGTTCTTGCAGACCCTGGCGATGGTGAGCGTATCCGCCGTCATCGCCATCGTGTCGGGCCTGGCGCTGGCGGTGGTGCTGACGGTGACCGCGCCCGGCAACCTGTACCCGAAGCCGCGCTTCAACAAGGCGCTGTCGATTACGGTGAACACGTTCCGCGCCATCCCGTTCATCATTTTGCTGGTGGCCATGTTGCCATTCACCCGCTTTCTGGTGGGCACCACATTGGGCACGTGGGCGGCCATTGTGCCGCTGTCGGCCAACCTGGTGCCGTTCTTTGCCCGCATCGCGCAGGTCAGCCTGAATGACGTGGACCACGGGCTGGTGGAAGCGGCGCGCGCCATGGGATGCCGGCGCTGGCACATTGTGCGCCACGTGCTGCTGCCCGAGGCCTTGCCCGGCATCATTGGCGGCATGACGGTCAGCGTCATCGCGATGATCAACGCGTCGGCGATGGCGGGCGCGGTGGGCGCGGGCGGCCTGGGCGATCTGGCCATCCGCTACGGCTATGAACGCTATGAAACGCGCGTGATGTTTGAAGTGATCGTGATTCTGATCGCGCTGGTGTCGATCGTGCAGTTCACCGGCGAATGGTTGTCACGCCGGGCGGACCACAAGCGCTAGCGCGGGGCGAATGATGCGCACGCACCTAGCGCAATGCCGAAAACACGTTGGCCAATTGCCGCTTGCCCAGCTGTTCCTGCTCCGTCGCCATCTGGCCAATCGCGGCCTGATGCTGATGGAAGCGCGTCAGATCGGCATCGCGCACAAACATCAGTTCGTCGTGGTCGGCATACCAGTATTGGCGGTTGTCATCCAGCAGCGTGATCATCTGGCCGAACTCTTGCAGGATGCGCGCTTCAAGGCGCCAGACCTGTTCCAGGCTGTCGTTGCGTTGCGCCAGCGACGTATCGAGCGTGTGCAGCATCTTCTGTTTTTCCGGTTCGCGGATGGCCAGCGAACGGATCAGCGAGGGCATGTCGTTCAACACTTGCAGGCTTTGCTGCCGGTACTTCGGCACCAGCCGTTCGGCCTGTTCCAGAATCATGCGGCTTTCGATCAGGCCGGCGTCCTGCGCCAAACGGTGCGCATCCAGCAGGCGGGGCATGCCGATGGCTTTGAGCTCTTGCACATAGGCTTTGTGCTGCGCAAGGCGTTCGCTGGCAATGGTCTTGAAGGCGCGCTCCATCTCGCCGTAGAAGCCGGTGGCCTTGGGCGTGGGGTCGATGGGCGGCAGTTCGCCGGATTCGCTTTCGGCGCAGCTGACCATCAGGTTGAGCGTGTCGGCCACCTTGCGGATTTCACCGGTCGCCACGCGTTCCTGTTCGCGGTCGCGCATGTGGTTCAGTCCGGCCACCGCGGCGGAAATCAGCAACACCACGCCCACCGCGAGGGCGATGCGCAGGCGGCGTGGCCGGCCCTGGGGCGGCCGCGGGGAACTCTCCGGAGACGATTCCTGCGACGTCATGGCGCACCAAAAATTGGGGACATTGCTTTGCAATGTAACGAGTGGATCTGCACCCGTCAACGCCTGCGGGCCGCGCCGTGGCCGAGCAATTTCTTGCAAGGGCGGGATGCCTTTGCGCCATCTGATGACAGGAGTTCACATGTCTGACACCTTCAAGCCAGGCTTCGCCACGCGCGCCATACACCTGGGTTATGACCCGCTGGATGAGCAAGGCGCCTTGTCGCCGCCTTTGTACCTGACGTCGACCTACACGCAGGACAGCCTCGAAGCCTTCGACCAGATTCGTCTGGGCGAGAAGCAGGGCTATGTGTATGGACGCACGCGCAACCCCACGCAGGCGCTGCTGGAAGAGCGGCTGGCATCGCTGGAAGGCGCCGAGGCGGGCGTGGTCACGGCTTCAGGCATGGCGGCAATTTCCGCCACGCTGTTTTCGCTGCTGCAAAGCGGTGACGAAATCGTGGTGGACCAGATTGTCTACGGCACCGCCTTCACCCTGTTCACACAGGGGCTGACGCGCTTTGGCGTGCGGGCCGTGTTTGCGGACTTCACGCGCCCCGAGACGGTAGCCGCCGCCATCGGCCCCAAGACGCGCGCCGTGTATTTCGAGACGCCGGCCAATCCGAACTTGCGCTTGGTCGACATCGCCGCCGTGTCCGCCATTGCGCGCGGCAAGGGCCTGCTGACCATCGTGGACAACACCTTCGCCACGCCCGTGCTGCAACGGCCGCTGGAACATGGTGCGGACATCGTGCTGCATTCGGCCACCAAATACCTGGGCGGCCATGGCGACCTGCTGGCGGGTGCGGTGGTGGGGCGCAAAGAGCACATTGACGCCATTCGCTTGCAAGGCCTGCGCTATTTCACGGGGGCGACGTTGTCGCCGTTCACCGCGTTCCTGGTGCTGCGCGGCATCAAGACGCTGGAATTGCGCGTGCAGCGCCATAGCGAATCCGCCTTGCAGGTGGCCAAGCTGTTGCGCGAGCATCGGGCAGTGGCGGATGTGTTCTATCCTGGGCTGGCCGGTACGGCGGGTGCAGACATCGCGCTGCGTCAACAGGCGGCGGGCGGCGGTTTGGTGGCGTTTGAGTTGAAGGGCGGACTGGCGGCGGGGCGCAATCTGCTGAACAGCTTGAAGCTTGCGCGTATCGCCGTCAGCCTGGGTGACCCGGAAACGCTGATCCAGCATCCGGCGTCGATGACGCATGCCAGCTATTCGGCCGAAGACCGCGAGAAGTATGGCTTGTCCGAAGGCCTGCTGCGCTTGTCCGTGGGCCTGGAGACGCCGGAAGATATTCTGGCGGATCTCAAGCAGGGTCTGGATCGGGTGTAGAGGCCGGCGTGCGCCGCCATGCCACCCATACGCCTTCGCCATCGAAGTGCCGTAGCCCCCGGCGCGCCACGGCCAGGCCTTCGCGCAGCACGTCCACATCCAGCCCCGGCAGATGGCGCAGCAGGGCGGGCGGCAGTTGGTCGATGGCGAGCTGGCCTTCTTCCAGATCCACGCGCATCAGATCACCGTCTTCGCAGCGCAAGCGCAGGAACCACAGGCTTTCCATGTAGTCGCCATACCAGGGGTCGGGGAACATCGCCTTGCTGAAGGCGAACCCGAATTCCTCGACATCGCTCCATGGCCAGAACTCCTGCAAGCCCATCGCGCGCGCCAGTTCGCACTGGCGCGTGAAACCGGTGTCGTCGAACCGCACGGTTTTGCGGAAAGGGTCTTCGGGCGGGGGCGGGCCGATCAAGAACCGCTTGATGCATGACCACATGGCAAGGATGAAGGTTGAAGGCTGAAGGCGGATCGGGCAGTGTATCGGACGGCGCCGCTGCAATGAAATCGCAATAGATGTTACAACGTTTGATTCTCGTCAAATCCACGCCTGAAGGCGCGCGTTAGGGTGTTGCCTTTGCCTCGCAGGTCGCCGGCGACTGGCCGGCCGGCGTGGGCAAAACGACAAGCGCAGCAAGGACTGGACACATGACAGACAAGACACCGCAAGCCGCCGAATCAGACACCGCCATCAGCCCGAAGACGCGAGCAGGCAGCACGCAGGGCGCTGCCAAACGCACGGTGCGCGCGGGCAGCGGCACGACTTCGCGTCGCACGCCGGCCAAATCCGCCATCGAGCCAGTATTGCAGGCGCGCAAGAAAGTGGCGGCGCGCGAAGACGCGGCGCGTCAGGAAGCGGTGTCGGTGCTGTCGGACATTGCGCGCCGCTATACCATCGGCGCGGATACGCAGGCGCACGACGCGCTGCGTTCGGTGATCGAGGAGCTGTCGGCGGATGATGCGCGCGCCGTGCATCGCGCGCTGCTGGACGCCAACACGCAAGTGCCGGGCAGCCGCCGCAACCCTGATGAAGAGCTGGCCACCGATTGGCGCGAAGGCATCTATCCGTATCGCCACCGCATGCTGCGCCGAAATTATGAAAAGCAGAAGTACCAGCTGCAGGTGGAATTGTTGAAGCTGCAAGCCTGGGTCAAGGCGACCGGGCAGCGCGTGGTGATTCTGTTCGAAGGGCGCGACGCGGCCGGCAAGGGCGGCACCATCAAGCGCATGATGGAACACCTGAACCCGCGGGGCGCACGTGTGGTCGCACTGGAAAAGCCGTCTGATACCGAAAAGGGCCAGTGGTATTTCCAGCGTTATGTGCAGCACCTGCCCACGGCGGGCGAGATCGTGATGTTCGACCGGTCCTGGTACAACCGCGCCGGTGTGGAACGCGTGATGGGCTTTTGCTCGCAGCAGGAGTATCTGGATTTTCTGCGTCAGGTGCCTGACTTCGAACGCCATCTGGTGTCCAGCGGCATCCACCTGATCAAGTTCTGGTTCTCGGTCAGCCAGGAAGAGCAGCGCCGCCGCTTCCTGCAACGCAAGGTGCACCCGCTCAAGCAATGGAAGCTGAGCCCGGTGGACTTGGCGTCGCTGGATAAATGGGATGACTACACGCGCGCCAAGGAAGCAATGTTTGCGCATACCGACACCGCGGACGCGCCGTGGATCGTGGTGAAGTCGAACTGCAAGAAGCGTGCGCGGCTCAACGCCATGCGCTACGTGCTGAGCCGCCTGCCGTATGAAGGCAAAAGCAGCGAACCCGATATGGCATTGGATTCGCTGATCGTGGGGCGGGCGCTGTAAAGCGGCTTGGGCGGGCGGTCAGCCCCCCAGCACCTGAAGATTCAGCGTGTAGCTGCGCCCGATCCACACCGCGCAGTCGCGGTGGTCGCGCAGCGAATCGCCGGTGTTGGGATGCATGAACACATCCAGCTCGCCATGGTTCAGCGTCAACCAGGTTGCGATCTCGGCGAAGTGCGCCGGGGTGAACGCAATCTGGTAGCTCCATTGCGGATGCGGGCCGACGGGGCGCTCATGAAAGCGCCCCATGTCCATCTTGCCGTCGAACTGCGCAATCACCCGTTCGCGCAACGCATACGCGGCATCGCGGCTGGCCGCGTCGAAGTACACATGGGCGTGCCAACTGGCCACGCCGCTTACCGCCAGATCATTCATGGTCGTCTCGTCAGGTTCAGCCGCCGGCGCGCTTGGCGCGGTGGCCGCGGGTGGTTAGTGCGTCGATGATGCGGTCGCAGTGGTCTCCCTGCACTTCGATCACCCCGTCTTTCACGGTGCCGCCCGACCCGCAGGCCGTGCGCAATTCCTTGCCCAGCACCGCAAGCGCCATGGGTTCCAGCGCCAGCCCCCGCACCAGCGTGACGCTCTTGCCGCCCCGGCCTTTGGTCTCGCGCGAGACGCGCGCCACGCCGTCGCCCGCAGGCACGGCGCGCGCGGCTTGCTTGCACTGGCATTGCGCCAGCGCTTGGCGGCATTCGGGACACATGCGGCCGCTTTCGGTGGAATAGACCAGCCCGCCGCTTGAACTGCGCTTCATCACTTGCCTCGCATCTGATCGATCAGGCGGCGGTCGCGCTTGGTCGGGCGGCCGGTTTCGATGCCTAGCGCGGGTTCTGGCGCCAGGCGGCGCATTTCGGCGGCACGTTCGCGGGCGGCGATGCTGTCGGGGGTTTCCTCATAGAGCAGGCGCGCGACGGGGGCGGGGCCACGCACGCCGCTGACGGCCACGACCTGCACCTGTAGCGCCGGGTCTTCTTTGCGGATCGTGACGCGGTCGCCGGGGGCGACTTCGCGCGCGGGCTTCGCGGCTTGGTCGTTCACCAGGACCCGGCCCTTGCCGATCTCTTGCACGGCCAGACTGCGCGTCTTGTAAAAGCGCGCGGCCCATAGCCATTTGTCGAGTCGAATCTTGTCCATCTTGCTGCTCTCTGCGATGTGCGGTCTGCAATGCGTTTGCCCAAGGCGCAATGATAGCTCCGTGCGTCGCCCGGAGAAAAAATGGCGCCCCGCAGGGCGCCATTGCAAACTCCGCTTATCGGGCGTGACCGCCCGCGCGGCTTAATCCAATTTCAGATTCGCTTCTTTCACCACGCGCTGCCATTTGGCAATTTCGGCGCGGCGAAACGTATCGAGCTCGGCCGGGGTCGAGCCGATGGGCTCGGCGCCAATGCCCGCCAATTGCTCGGCAATGGCCGGGTCTTTCAGCACCTTGGCCAGCGCCTGCGATACCTGGTCGACGATGGCGGGCGGCGTGCCGGCGGGGGCGAACACCGCGTTCCATTCATAGGTCTCGTAGCCCGGCACGCCGGACTCGGCAATGGTGGGCAGATCGGGCGCGGTCTTCGAACGTTCCAGGCCGCCCACGGCCACGGCGCGCAGCTTGCCATTCTTCACGTGCTGCCACGCCGAACCCATGCTGGCGAACATGACGGGCACCTGGCCCGACATCACGTCGATCATGGCCGGGCCGCCGCCCTTGTAGGCCACATGTTGCAGCTGGGTTTTCGCCAGCAGGTTGAACAATTCGCCCGCCAGATGTTGTGCCGAGCCGGGGCCGGCCGACGCAAAGTACACATGATCCTTGGCGCCAGGCTGACCCAGCTTGATCAGGTCAGCCACCGTTTTCACTTCATACGAAGGCGTCACCACCAACACGTTCGGCACGCGCAACAGCAGCGAGACGGGCGCAAACGCGGTCAGCGTGTCGAACTGCATCTTGGAATGCAGCGCGGGGTTTTGCGCATGGTTGGAGGCGTCGAGCATCAGCGTGTAGCCGTCGGGTTGCGCCTTGGCCACCACCGCGCCGCCGATCATGCCGCCTGCGCCACCCCGGTTTTCAATCACCACAGGCTGGCCGAGTTCGGCCGCGAGCTTGGGGCCGATCAAGCGGGCCACGACGTCCACGGTGCCGCCGGGCGGATAGGTCACCACCAGCGTGATGGCGCGTTCGGGATAGGCGGCAGAAGCCGAGCTGGCGGCGCCCGCCAACAGGCCGGCGGCGACCAGCACGCCGAGGCGTTTGATCAGAGGGTTCATTTTTTGTCTCCTTGGAATTGGAATAGCTGCAACGGCGTATCGGCAAGCACGATGCGCCGTTGCGTGGGGTCGTCGATCCACGCGTCCAGCCACTGCCGTGCGGCGGGGTAGGACGCCACGTGGCGATGCTCGGTGTGGGGCCAGTCGCTGCCCCACATCAAACGTTCGGGGGTGAAGGCCAGCAGCAGTTGTTGCGTGGCCAGCCAGCCCGAGGCCGCGCAGGCCGGGGCCTGCCAGTTGCGGTACGGCGCGGACAGCTTGACCCAGACACGTCCGCTGTCCGCCTGTTGCAGCAGATACTGAAAGCCCGGGTCGGACACCCCTAGCGCGGGGTCGGGCCGGCCAAAATGGTCCACCACCACACGGCATCCGGCCGCTAGCAGGGCGGGCATGACGTCCGGCAGGCGCTGGGCTTGAAGATGGACTTCCACATGCCAGCCCAACGCGTTCACGCGGGCCAGCAAGGCTTGCCAGGCCGGCGCGTGCAACTCGGGCGCGGGCAGGCCGATCAGGTTCAGGCGGATGCCCACTACGCCGGCGTCGGCCAGCGTTTGCAGTGCGGCGTCGGTAATGTCGGGGGACACCACGGCCACGCCGCGCAGCCGATCGGGCGCCGCGCGTAACGCGTCCACCATATGGTGGTTATCGGTGCCCAAAAAGCTGGGCTGGACCAGCACGCCATGAGAGAGGCCGTGCGCATCCAGCAGGGCCAGATACTGCGTGGGCGTGGCGTCGTAATCGGGGGTGTGGCGGCGGGCGTCCGCCAGGGGCAAACCCGGCCGGAACACGTGCGCGTGGGTGTCGACGGCGGCGCCGGTCGAATGCGGGGGCAAAGCGGTCTCCTGTTTTTGGCGCCGGGCTTGGCCGGGCGTTCTTCTCTTCTATAAGCCGGGATTCTAGGAACTCGGGGTATAGTTTTCCATTGTCTAAATTGGCTTTATATATATCGGAACGATATGGAAACCCGGCACCTGCGGTACTTTCTGGCGGTGGTGGACCATGGCAGCGTCAGCCGCGCGTCGGAGTGGCTGGGCATCGCTCAGCCCGCCTTGAGCCAAGCCTTGGGCCGCATGGAGAAAGACCTGGGCGTGCGCCTGTTCGAGCGTTCGCGCCAGGGCGCCGCGCCCACGCCTGCGGCATTGGCGATTCTGGAAGACGTGCGCATCAGCGTGGCGCGCATCGACGCAGCCGCCCACCGGGCGCGCGAGATCGGGCGGGGCAGTGCCGGGCAGCTGACGGTGGGGCTGGTGTCGTCGGCGCTATTCGATACCTTGCCGCGCGCCTTGCGCGAGATGCGCCGCCAAGCGCCGGGCGTGCGCGTCATCTTGCGAGAGATGAGCAACGCCGAGCAAGCCGAAGCCTTGCAGACCGGCGAGATCGATATCGGCCTGATGCACACGCCGGTGGCGGTGGGCGGGCGCATGCGCGAACGGCAACTGCTGCGCGACCGCTTGGTAGCCGCCGTGCCAGACGAGTTCGACGTTGCCGAAGACGGCAAGGTGTCGATGGCGCAAATCGCAAAGGCCGGCTTGGTGATGTACCCGCAAGCGCAATTGCCTGCGTTCTATGCGGGCATTCTGGATGCCATGCGCAAGGGCGGCCACGATGTGCACGTGGCGCAAGAGGCGAACCGCACGCTGACGGTGCTGTCTTGCGTGGCGGGCGGTTGCGGCGTGGCCTTGTTGCCCAGCTGGATACGCACGATGAATTTTGGCGGCGTGCGCTTCTGCGACGTGCGCGATGGCCAAACCCTGCCCAGCTTCGACCTGAGCGCCATCTGGCCCGCCCGTTCCGTCCCCACTTTGGCCGATATGTTCGCCAACCTGGACCTGGCCGCACGCTGATTTCCGTGTTGGCTTTCACTGCGCATTCAGTTGCCCTGCCAGAACGCTTAAGCCTGGCTTAAAACGGCATTTTCTTCGGAACCCGGCACGCTCGCCCCGTCTAACCAGAAACGACGATGGGGGTGTCCATGGAACTGAACTGGCAGCAACAACTGGTGGAAAGCGCAATCTGGCTGGCGCGTGCGTTCGGCATCACGGCGGTTGCCATGGCGGTGATTGCCGTGGTGCTCGCGCGCACCACCGATTGGGGGCGCAAGTTCTGGCGCCTGGCCTGGCCCTATCTGACCCCGCGCCGCAGCTGGCGTCCGTTATTGACGCTGGCGTTGTTGCTGCTGTTGGCGATGGCGGCCGTGCGCATGACGGTGCTGTTCTCGTTTTGGTACAACGGCTTCTACAGCGCGCTGCAAGCGCTGGACCAGAGCGCGTTCTGGCGCTTTCTGGGCATCTTCGCCGTGCTGGCCACGGTGCATGTGGTGCGCACACTGGCCGACAGTTACGCGGGCCAGGCCTTTGATATCCACTGGCGCGTTTGGCTCAATGACCACCTGACGCGTGATTGGCTGGGCGCGGGCGCGTACTACCGTGGCCACTTCGTTAACGAACCGGTCGACAACCCCGACCAGCGCATCGAACAAGACATCACGATGTTCGTGACGGGTTCACGCACCCTGGCGATTGGCGCGTTGAGCGCATTGGTGTCGCTGGTGGCGTTCACGGGCATCTTGTGGGGCCTGTCAGGCCCGTTGACGGTGGCGGGCGTGGAGATTCCGCGCGCCATGGTGTTCGTCGTATTTCTGTATGTGATCGTCGCCACGTGGTTCGCCTTCAAGATCGGACGGCCGCTCATCAAACTGAATTTTCTGTCCGAGCGGCTCACGGCAAATTTCCGTTATGCGCTGGTGCGCTTGCGCGAGAACGCCGAGAACGTCGCGTTCTATCAAGGCGAAGCCGTCGAGCGCGGCAACCTGTGGACGCGTTTCACCGCATACATCGCCAACTTGTGGGCGCGCGTTTACCGGGGCTTGAAGTTCGATGGCTTCAACCTGTCGGTGAGCCAGGTGGCGGTGGTGTTTCCATTCATCTTGCAAGCGCCGCGTTTCTTTACCGGCGCGATCAAGCTGGGTGATGTGATGCAAACGTCGCAAGCGTTCGGGCAGGTGCAGGACGCGTTGTCGTTCTTTCGCACGTCGTACGACACCTTTGCCCAATACCGCGCCACGCTGGACCGTCTGAATGGGTTTCTTGACGCCAATGAAGCGGCGCGCGCCTTGCCGTCGGTGCAGACGGAACCCTTGCCTGATGGCTTGGACATCAATAGCGTCACCGTTCACCGGCCCGATGGCGGCGTCTTGCTGCACACCTTGAACCTGCGCTTGCGCCCCGGCCAGACCTTGCTGATCAAAGGCCCGTCGGGCAGCGGCAAGACGACGTTGCTGCGTGCTCTTGCCGGCCTGTGGCCGTATGCGCAAGGCCATGTGCGTCGGCCGGAAGGCGCGCGGGCCTTGTTCTTGTCGCAGCGGCCGTACTTGCCCTTGGGCGACTTGCGTAGCGCGGTGGCGTATCCAGGAGTGGCAATGCCGCAAGATGACGCGCGGCTGGCCGAGGCGCTGCGCCAAGTCAACCTGGGGCATTTAAGCGCGCGCCTGGACGAGGTGGCGGACTGGTCGCGCATCTTGTCCATTGGCGAACAGCAGCGCGTGGCGTTTGCGCGCGTGCTGTTCAACCGGCCCGCCATTGTGTTTCTGGACGAAGCCACATCCGCTACGGATGAAGGGCTGGAGCACATGTTGTACAGCCTGCTGCGCAGCGCTTTACCTGATTGCATGCTGGTCAGCGTGGGGCATCGCAGCACACTGGACCCGTTCCATACGCATCGGCTGGACCTGGATGGCGCGGGCGGCTGGACGGCCGGCCCGATGGCCCCGCCCGCCGCCGGCACGCCGCTACGGGCGGCGGCCTGATCAGGTGCCTACGCGCAACGGCCCGGACAGCTTGCGCAAGGCGGCGACGACGCTTTGCGCAGTGATGCGGCCCGTCTTCGGATTGGCGGACGGGATGTTCTGGATTTCCATCGAGAACGTGGCGGCGTCAGACACCACTTCCACGCGGTGCACATTGCGTTCCAGCGACGGGTCGGCCCAGATTTCCAAGGTGCTGCGGTCGGGCCCGATGCCGGCCAACGACACGCTGACCGCCACATTCAGATTGGCGGGAAAGCCGATGGCGGCTTCGCGCGGTGAACCGCGGAAGATCAGGCGCGGTTCGGTGATGCCGGCGATGTCGATGTTGTTGTCGGTGAGGTAGGGCGCGCCCAACAGGCCCTGCACCGGCTTGCGGGTGATCATCGTGACGGAATGGATTACGCCTTCGGCAGCGGCGGTGATGGCGTCCAGGCCCAGGATGGCGCCCGACGGCACGATGATCTGGCCATGATGCTGGCGGGCGAGTTCGATCAGGTCGTCGTTGCGCAGCAGCGCGCCGGAGCTAAGCACCACCAGCTTCTTGCCGGCGCGCAGCACGGGTTCGGTGATGTTGCGGAATACGGCGGCGGGGGCGCATTCCACGACCACGTCGCAGTATTCGTGCAAGGCGTCAATGGTGGTGAAACGCGGCGCGGCGTTCGTCCACGCGACGTTGGGAGCGGCGCTGGGATCGCGCACCCCGATGGCGGCGAGCGTCAGGCCGGGCAAGCCGGCATCCAGGGATTGCGCCACGGCCTGGCCGATGGCGCCGAAGCCGGCAATGCCGACGCGGATGTTGTTCATGGAGAGTCCCGTGTGAGGCTGCGGCGCACCGCGAGCCCTGCATCAAAGAAAACGCCATCGACACCGATGGCGCAAGGTTGCCGGCCACTTTATCCAGCGCCCGCGCGGGCGTCAATGCGGAATGGCCGCAATGCGGGCAGCCGCGAGGACGGCAGCAGTCCGCCTCAGCCTACGCCGACAACGCAAACTCCGCGCCCGCGTAATCCGTCGCCACATGGACGTCACCCGAGGCCAGCCTGCCCGCCCACTCATCCAGCGTGCGGCGCTCTTCAGCTCCCACCTTGGCGCCCAGCACCAGCCGTAGCGCGGCCGCCTCTTCCAAACCATAGCGGGTGACGCGGCCCACCGCCAACGCGCCCGCCGCATGGTCGGCTACCGCACGTTCGACGCACAGGCCGGAGTCGGCCAAGGCCGAAGCCAGATAGACCTGCGGGTCGCGGGCCACCCAGTCCAGCACGTTTCCGATCTGCCACACCCCGGTATCGCGGCACGTGCGCGTGACCCCATCGCGCCCGCCGTCCATCATGGCGAACACCACGCGGGCGCCGCGTCCCGCCAAAGCGCGGGTCCACGTCGCGCCTAATTCCGGGTCGTGCTGATTGCCGCAAAACGCGGTCAGCGGGTCGCGGCCCGTCACGCGCCTGACGCCGTCCGCATAGGCGGCGCGGCCCTTCAGGCCCGGGCGGACGCGTTCGCCCGACAGATGCGCGGCGCGCCCGTTGGCCGCGCGCAAACCCGCCAGCACCCCCGCAAGAAACGCGGTGTGCTCTTGCAGGATTTCATACGACGCCACGTTGGCGGCGGTGTGATGGCCTTGCGTGATGGCGAATTGCGTGCCGGGAAAGCGCGGGGCCACGTCCGCCACCGGCGCGTCGCCCTGGCCGCCATGCACGACGACCAGGCCGGGGCGGCTCGCGCACAGCTGCGCAAGCCGTTGCGTGCGCGTGGTGATGTCGTTGTCCGCGATCCATTCCACTTGTAGGGGCAGGCCAGCCTGAGCGGCGCGCGCCGCGCCTTCTACCGCGGCTTCGTTAAAGCCGCCCCGGCCCGCGCGGCCGAACAGCACGAGGATGCGGCGGGCGCTCACAGGCTGGCTCCCGTGGCGCGCACGACGGGCGCCCAGGCCTGGGCTTGCCGGCGCACGAAGTCGGTGAATTCCGCGGGCGATTTGTGGCCCAGCACAAAGCCCTGTGCTTCCAGTTTGCTGCGGATGCCGGGGGTGTCAAGCACGTGCGATATCTCGTCATTCAAGCGTTGCGACACAGCGTTGGGCAGGCCCGCCGGACCGGACACGCCGATGAAGTTTTCCGCGATCAAGCCCGGGTAGCCCAATTCGCCCACCGCGGGAACGCCGGGCGCTTGCGGCACGCGCTGCTCGGTCGTTACCGCCAACAGCCGCAATTGGCCGGACTTCAGGAAGGGCAGATTCTGCGGCAGCGCATCTACCGCAAAGCGAATCTGGCCGCCCAGCAGATCATTGCGCATCGCGCCCGACCCCTTGTACGGAATGTGCTGGAGCGGCGCCCCGGTTTGCTGGGCATAGAGTTCACCGACGATCTGGCCCACCGACGCCAGGCCGCCGCTGCCATATTGCACGGGCGCATCCTGCGCCTTGATCCACGCCGTCAGTTGCGCGAAGTCAGACACGGGCACCGACGGGTGCACCACAAACGCGGTGGGCACCGCGCCCAGATAGGCCACGTGCTG
>Ga0213823_1000934_pt1 | contig 20069 bp, 16 predicted proteins | sample MC6MC0907MG_FD_179887 | JGI IMG/M metagenome (GOLD analysis project Ga0213823, IMG submission 179887) | Enriched soil aggregate microbial communities from Iowa State University, Ames, United States - MC6-MC0907-MG | ecosystem: Environmental > Terrestrial > Soil > Unclassified | place: USA: Iowa...
CCGATCATTGCCTACAATGGGGCTATCATCCTTGATGAGAACGGAGAGGTGAAAGAGCAAGCTGAATTTCAGCACGAATCACTTTTACATTTCTGGGAATTATGTGAGGCGGAAGGCATTTATGCCCATTTTTATGAAGGAAATACGCTGTTGGTTCCGACAGTAAATAAATGGAACGAGAACTGGATTGAGAATAATATTCCTAGCCTTGAAAAATCAGGCGGCAGGCTTGAAGACTGTGAAAGTTTTCGAAAAAACTGCAAGGTTAAAGTCATAGATCATTTTTATCAATATATGAAAGAAAATCAGCCTAAGATTACTAAAATAGCGGTATTTGATGACGGGGATCGGCTTGCTGATTTTTCAAAGCTAATTGTTGAACAGGTCGAGGATATGGAAATTAGCAGCAGCTTCAATTTCCTTAATTTAGAGATTTCCCCAAGCGGTGTCACAAAGGCAGCTGCCTTGTTAAAACTATCGGAGCAGGAGGGTATCCCGATCTCGCAAACGGCTGCCATTGGCGATAATTATAATGACTCGCTAATGCTCTCTGTTGCCGGCCTTGGGATTGCCATGGGGAATGCACCGGAAAAGGTGAAACTATTGGCAGATCAGGTGACAGGGAATAATAATGAAGCAGGCGTTGCGAAGGCCATCCGCCGTTATTTGCTAGATTAGTATCTCTCGCTTATTTCAGTTGAGTAAAATGATTTTTTTAAAATAATATTTCATTTTTTTGAAAAAAATATTGAATTATCATTTCAATGGACATATAATAAAAATACAGAAACCGCTTACAACGAAGTAAAGATCAACAGGAGGGCAACGATACGATGGAAGAAAAACTCGAATTATTAACTACAGAATCGAGAAACGAACATTCTATGCAGATAGATACAGCAAACCCAATGGAAATATTACGTATCATGAATGAGCAGGATCAATTGGTGGCATTAGCGGTAAAGGAAGTTTTACCTGATGTCGGGGCAGCCGTTCAGTTTGTATTTGAATCCTTTCAAAACGGTGGGCGCTTAATCTATTTAGGTGCAGGCACAAGCGGCCGATTAGGGGTGCTTGATGCAGTTGAATGTCCGCCGACCTTCAGCACTGATCCTGAAATGGTCCAAGGAATTATTGCAGGAGGAGAAAGAGCCTTCTTAAAAGCAGTGGAAGGAGCGGAGGATGATCCGGAGCTTGGTGTCAGCGATTTGAAAGCTTTGGGTCTGACGAAAAATGATACCGTTATTGGCATCGCTGCCAGCGGCCGGACACCATATGTGATTGGAGCCCTTCGATATGCACGAAGTATCGGCGCGAAAACCGTTGCCATTTCCTGCAATAAAGATGCGGCGATTAGTCAGGAAGCCGATCAAAGCATCGAGGTAATTGTCGGTCCAGAGGTCCTTACGGGTTCAACTCGGTTGAAATCAGGAACTGCGCATAAAATGATTTTGAATATGATTTCCACCTCTTCGATGATTCTGTTAGGGAAAGCCTATGAAAATTTGATGGTTGATGTTCATGTGAGCAATCAAAAATTGAAGGAACGGGCGATTGGCATCATTCGTAAAATTACCGGGGTTTCTTATGACATGGCGTTGGAGACATTAGAGAAGGCGGGTTTACAAGTGAAAACAGCCATTGTCATGATTAAGACGAATACAACGAAACTGGAAGCAGAACAATTATTAGAAAAGGCAAATGGGTATGTAAAAAGAGCTATTCAAATAGTTAAAAAATGAAGTAGATAAAAAGGTGGTTTTGGGTGTGGCAGCAGGTGGATTAAAAATGATTCAGAATATGCTTGAACAGCTTCCGGCTTCTGAACGAAAAATTGCTGAATTTATTCTTGAAAATCCTCATAGTATTTTAAACAGTACTGTCAATGACATCGGAATTCAAGCGAATACAAGTGGTGCAGCCGTTATTCGGCTCTGTAAGTCCTTAGGATTAAACGGGTTTCAAGATTTAAAAGTAAGAATTGCCGGGGATTTAGTAAAGCCTGTCGAACAAGGGTACCGTGACATTGAACCAGGTGAATCCTTTTTTTCCATCGTACAGAAGACAACGAGTAATAGTATCCAAAGCATCCGTGATTCGGAAGAGATCATCAATTATGATGAATTGGAACATGCTGTTCAAACCTTGTTGCCTGCTCAAAATGTTCATTTTTTTGGAATTGGCGCTTCTAATATTATCGCGAAGGATGCACAGCAAAAATTCCTTCGGATTCATAAAAATGCAACCGCTTTTACAGATACACACCTTGTTGCAACTTTGATTGCTAATGCTAATAAGGATGATGTGGTGTTTGGAATCTCTCACTCCGGGGAAACAGCTGAGGTTAGTAAAGTTATGACACTAGCGAAGGAGCGCGGTGTGAAAACGATTAGTTTAACAAAATACGGACAAACATCTGTCTCTTCGCTCGCTGATATTAAACTGTTTACCTCTTATTCCGGGGAGGCACCGTTTCGTAGTGCAGCAACGTCATCGCGCCTTGCGCAGCTATATATAATTGATATTTTGTTTTTGTCGATGGCAACCGTTCAGTATGAGAAAACGATTAACTCGATTGATCAAACAAGGGAAGCTATTCGGTTTATCAAAGAGGGGAAATAATCATTACAGGGGGTGATGCGGACACCATTCCGTTTCATATTTTTTCAAAAAAATTAACAACAGAGAGAAGGGGAAATAACATGGCTGGAGAGAACAAAATATTAGCTGAAAAGATTCTTGAACAATTAGGCGGCCCAGAAAATGTTGGCAATTACACACATTGTATGACAAGACTTCGTGTGACGCCAAACGATGAGTCGAAGGTCAACAAGGCTGCTATTAAGAAAATTGACGGGGTACTTGGGGTTGTTGAAGAAGAGACACTGCAAATTATTTTGGGACCTGGAAAAGTAAATAGAGTGACAGAAGAGTTTGGTAAATTAATAGATGCTGCTGGCGGGATTAACTTGAAAGATAAGGCTGCAACTAAAAAGGCTGAAATTAACCAAAAAAATGCTACTCCATTTAAGCTGTTTTTACGAAAAATCTCTAGTATTTTTATCCCATTAATTCCAGCACTTGTGGCATCGGGATTGATTACTGGAGTAACAAAGGCAATCATCCAGGCAGGCTGGCTGGCAGGGGATTCACAACTTGCTACGATTTTATCTGTCATCGGCAGTGGACTATTTGGTTACCTTGGGATTTTAGTTGGTATTAATGCAGCGAAAGAATTTGGCGGGTCACCAGCGCTTGGGGCGATTGCCGGTATCTTAATCATTAACCCGGCAGTTGCAGGCATCCATTTGTTTGGGGCAGATTTACTTCCTGGACGCGGAGGTTTGATTGGCGTTCTATTTGCAGCGATTTTTATTGCCCTAGTTGAAAAGCGAGTTCGCAAGTTTGTACCGCAATCACTTGATTTATTTATCACACCAACGGTTGCTTTATTGGTTACTGGTATTGTTACTTATCTTGTCTTTATGCCGCTTGGTGGTTTCGTTTCTGATATTATTACAAAAGGTTTAACTTCTTTACTTGATATGGGCGGTGTAGTGGCAGGATTTGTTCTCGGAGCAACCTTCCTTCCACTTGTTGTAACTGGATTACATCAAGGTTTAACACCTATCCACTTAGAATTAATTAATACAATTGGTGATGACCCACTTCTGCCAATCTTAGCAATGGGTGGAGCAGGTCAAGTAGGTGCAGCGTTTGCAATCTATCTTAAAACAAAGAAAACGCGCTTAAAAAGAGCGATTGGCGGTGGTCTGCCAGCAGGTATTCTTGGAATTGGTGAGCCGTTAATTTTTGGTGTTACCCTTCCTCTAGGTCGTCCGTTCTTAACAGCATGTTTAGGTGCTGGTGTCGGTGGTGCGTTCCAAGCAGCATTTGGAATCGCAACGGTCGCGATTGGAGTATCTGGATTACCACTTGCGTTCCTTGTTGTAACTGGTCAAGTTCTGCTTTATTTAGCAGGGGTATTGATCGCATATGCGGCTGGTTTTGCCTTCACTTATCTATTTGGGTTCAAAGATGAGATGGCCGGTGAGTTTGATTGATTGGTATATCCTTCTATTTAAATGATCCGCAAGCAGAAACGCGGATTGCACTTGCAGGGAAAATGGGTGTGAAGCGGGCGTTTACCTCGCTTCACATTCCTGAAGAGTCCGGGGATTTAGCCAGCCGCGCGAAAAAACTGCTGCAAACGGCAAAGGAAGTTGGAGTAGAGGTTTATGCGGATGTATCGGCACGAACACCTGCACATCTGGGATTGGATAACTTACAAGCGTTAAAGTCCTTAGGGGTAATCGGTTTGCGGCTGGATGACTTTTTTACGAATGAGACGATTTTGAACTTGGCTAAGGATTTCAAGTTAGCACTGAATGCCAGCATTTTATTTGAGGATGATTTGCGTGCCCTTTTTGAGGGAGGGTTAACAGCTAGCCAGCTGTTGGCCTGGCATAATTTCTATCCTCGGCGAGAAACCGGATTAGCTGAATCGTTTTTTCACTCACAAAATGAACTTTTTAAACGGTATGGAATTCCGGTTAGTGCTTATATTCCAGGAGACGGTGAGAAACGCGGTCCACTGTTTGAAGGGCTGCCAACGCTGGAAAGCCATCGGACGATTGATCCATTTATGGCGGCGCTCGAATTGTTTCGGGCGGGTGTCGAGGATGTGTATATCGGCGATCCGGAAGTAAGTGTTGGCCTCTTAGAAAAACTAATTGAATTTGACCGTCATCATCGGGTTTCGATTCGAATCGAAGGGTTTCAAGAAGGAGAGTTCCGTCTCCGTCCCGATTTTTCCCGTGACGTTCTCCGGTTAATGGAGACGAGAAGTGCTGATGCAGTAGTTCCGGAGAAAACGGGACCGCGACCTGTGGGCACGATTACGAGGGATAATGACCGTTATGGACGGTATCGCGGGGAGATCCAAATCACGCTTCATGACCTGCTGGCCGATGAACGGGTCAATGTGGTCGGAAAAGTTGTGAAAGACGATTTACCGCTTCTTTCCTTACTTAAACCAGGTCAAATAGTAAATTTAATAAGGGACTAAAGCAAAACTGCCTTATCTAGTAGATGGGGCGGTTTTTTTTGTTGTAGGAAAGGAACCGATCCTGTAGAACCAGGCTTCATGTGTTCTAGGTCCCTAAAACCGTGAACAAGGTGGTGGAAAACACCCCCACTTGATCACGCAGTGGGGAGTGCAGCGAATAATGGATCCTCTAAAGAAAGGAAAAATGCTTCTAGTGTCGAAATAATTTATGTGCAAATTATTTGAATAGGGGGTAGCCTGATGGCAGTTACAAGAGGAGTCAAGTCAGAAGATTTGTATCATTTTAAATCGGTAGTGGATCCGCAGTTTTCTCCTGATGGTCAGTCATTTGTGTACGTGCAGACAAAGATTGACAAGGAGGCTGATGAGTATCAAGGACATTTATTTTTTCAAATGGTTGAAAAAGGGGCAGGATCGGTTCAATGGACGTTCGGTAAAGGGCGAAATCATTCGCCGCGATGGTCCCCAGATGGGTCGGAGCTTGCATTTGTATCCAATCGCAGCGGGAAGAACCAAATTTATGTTTTAAGCATAAACGGCGGGGAAGCTAGGCAGGTGACATTTCTTCCAAGCGGAGCAAGCAACCCTCTGTGGTCACCGGATGGAACTAAACTAGCATTTAACACCGCATTGAAATCTGGTCAAACCGTTTTTGATGAAGAGGAAAAGAAAAAGCAGGAAAAGCCGGTACCGCTTGAAGTGACGAAAATGAAATATAAATCGGATTCTAGTGGATTTTGGCAAGGGGATAGTAAACAGGTTGCAGTGGTGGATGTGAAAAGCGGGGAGCTAACGCAGCTTACTGATAGTGGTTATGATGTTACCCTATATTGCTGGTCACCGGACGGTAAATCTCTCGCTGTTGGTGCGAATAAATTGGAAGATTCCGATTTGTCGTTTATATATGATGTCTTTCTTCTAGATTTGGAGAAAAAAGAATTAACCCCTGTGACGGATGGAAAAGGTTTTTTTGGCAATGTATCTTGGTCACCTGACGGGAAGTATCTTGGGATGATAGGGCACGAACGGGAATTTGAAAATGCCACTCATGCTAAGATTTGGCTACACCAGCTTGCTGATGGGAAATTTTCTTGTTTGACAATAGACTGGGATGTCCCTGTTGGAGATTTTTTGTCTGGTGACTTCCACCAGGGTGAGACCTACCCGGGATTAATTTGGAAGGATGATAGTCAGGGAGTTTATTTTATTGCAACAGACCAAGGGAATACCAATATTTATGTATGTGATGTAACTGGCGGGATTCAGCCAGTGCTCGTTGGTAAGCAGGATGTGTACAGTTTATCGGTTCATTCCGCTTCAGGAAAGGCCATCGCTGCCATCAGTACGCCGACTGAAATTGGCGATTTGTACTTGTTACCGCTAACCGGTACCTCTTCGCTTGAAAAACTTACCGATGTAAACGAATTATCAGATGTTGTGCTTTCTAAGCCGGAAGCAATTGAGTTTGAAGGGGCAAATGGCTGGAAAGTTCATGGCTGGCTGATGAAGCCGATTGGGTTTGAAGAGGGGAAAAAATACCCGTTAATCCTTGAAATCCACGGCGGTCCACATATGATGTACGGGAATACCTATATGAACGAGTTTCAAATACTAGCGGCTCAAGGGTTTGCTGTCTTATACGTGAATCCACGCGGCAGCCACGGTTATGGCCAGGGGTTTGTCAATGCCGTTCGCGGCGATTACGGCGGGGGCGATTATCAGGATATAATGCTTGCAGTTGATTATGTTTTGAGGAAGTATGATTTCATTGATGAACAACGGCTTGGTGTTACTGGGGGCAGTTATGGCGGCTTCATGACGAACTGGATTGTCGGCCATACGAACCGTTTTAAGGCAGCCGTGACCCAGCGCTCGATCTCCAATTGGATTAGTTTTTACGGTGTAAGTGATATCGGTTATTATTTCACGGAGTGGCAAATCGCCGCCGATTTACATGATGTGCCGACCCTTTGGAAGCATTCACCGCTTGCTTATGTGGAAAAAGTAGAGACACCTTTACTGATTCTGCATAGTGAGAAGGATTACCGCTGCCCAATTGAACAGGCGGAGCAGCTGTTTATTGCGTTAAAACGATTAGGAAAGCAAACAAAACTTGTCCGTTTCCCAGAAGAAAATCACGAGCTCTCAAGAAGCGGAAAGCCAAGCCTGCGCAAAAGCCGGTTGGACTACATTTTGAACTGGTTCCGAGAAGAGCTCTAACCAAGAGACAGTGGCTAATTTCGACAATCTGTTGAGTTATTTGATTATAAAAAAAAGATCCATCTCTCTTATAAAGTGTACCCTTTGTAAAGGACATTTTACTTAAAAGAGAGAGACGGATCTTTTTTTAATGCTGTAAAAATGCTAGTTGAATAAAGAATAACACCGCGAACACATAGAGGAGTGGATGAACCTCACGCCATTTGCCTTTGGTGATTTTTAATAGCGGGAAGCTGATAAATCCGAGTGCGATTCCCGTTGAAATACTCGAGGTAAGCGGCATACTTAGTACGGTTAAGAATGCAGGAAAGGCTTCATCGAGCTCGTTCCAATGGATTTTGGCGATACTACCCATCATTAGGCTGCCGACAATGATCAAGGCAGGTGCTGTAATCGCGGCAATTCCGGAAACAGCGCTAACGAGCGGCCCGAAGAAAGCTGATACGATAAACAAAACGGCAACCGTTAAGGAGGTTAAACCAGTCCGGCCGCCGGCAGCGACGCCTGAAGTCGATTCAATAAAGGCCGTTGTCGGGCTTGTCCCAAACATGGCGCCGACCGCTGTTGCAAGAGAATCGGAGAGTAGTGCCTTGCGGGCCCGGGGCAATTTGTCTCCTTTCATTAATCCTGCCTGGTTTGCGACCCCAATCATGGTACCGGTCGTGTCAAAAATGGTTACAAGAATAAAGGAAAACACTACGGCATAAAGGCCGTGCTGAACCACGTCAGTCAGTGCTGTAATTGGATTCGATACAATCAGCCCCTCAGGAAGAGAAGGAAGCGACATAATCCCTTTGTCAAAAGACAACTGGCCAGTAAAATAAGCGATTATTCCTGTAACGATCATTCCGAAAAATAATGCACCGTTGACCCTAAGTACCATCAAAATCAGTGTGACAGCAAGCCCGACAATCGCTAAAATCGCTGATGGGGAATGAAGGTCACCCAAACCAACAAGATTGGTCGGATGTGCGGTGATGATTTTTGTTTGACGCAGTCCGATAAATGCGATAAATAATCCAATTCCCGCGGTAATTCCGTGCTTAAGGTTTTCTGGGATGGCTTCAATTAATTTTTCCCTAAAAGGGGTTAAAGATAAGATGACAAAAATAATACCGGCGATGAAGACGGCGGCAAAGGCGGTTTGGTAGCTAATACCTTGGTGGCCGCCAACGACAGAATAGGCGAAGTAGGCGTTCAGCCCCATACCCGGTGCGATGGCAATCGGGTAATTGGCACAAAGTGCCATCCAAAGTGTACCAACCAAAGCGGCGATGATGGTTGCTGAAAAGACTTGTTCGAATGGAACACCGGCATCTGCGAGAATGACTGGGTTTACCACGACGATATAAACCATGGTAAAAAAGGTGGTTATTCCTGCCATTAGTTCTGTTCTTGTATTCGTTTGATTTTCTTTCAGGTTAAACATGGTGATTCCTCCGTAAATACGAACGTTTTATTATGACTTTAATATATTATTCGTTTTTAGGTGAATTATCAATAGGTAAATTTTATTTTGCCCAATCTATTGGATGTCTACGCATAGCATCGGGCTCTAGAATTGTGATTACCCATTTTGGAACTTGTATTACTATTTGGACATGGAGAGATATATTCTTTGATAAAGAGGGCTAATGAAATCAAGGGAGATACACCATGGCTAAAAACTCTAAGGTACTCAATGGTATAATTGCCGGAGTTTTGTCCTTCATAAGGGGAGATGAATGAATTTATCTGTTCTACAGATTAATGGGTTAACCTACTACAGAATTGCTGGCAGAGCATTAGGATTACCATTTAAAAGATTAATAGTAATCGGAAATAATTAGTAAATAGCAAAAACAAGCGGCTTTTAGTCCAAAATGCTATAATTGAAAAAGTGAATAAAATTCTAGCTAAGGGGAAATGAATATGATTCTCGTCGTTGGCGGAGCTGGTTACATTGGTAGCCATCTTGTAAAGGAATTAGTAGAAAAAGAAGAAGTCGTCGTACTCGATAACCTTTCGACGGGACACCGCGAGGCAGTCGATAGCCGGGCTATCTTTGTCAAAGGAGACCTCGGCAATGTGGATGATATCCTTATGGTCTTTAGAAGTTATCCGATCAAAGCCGTTATGCACTTTGCTGCCTGTAGTTTAGTCGGGGAGTCTGTTGTTGACCCTTTGAAGTACTATCAAAACAATGTAGCTTCCACTTTAACACTATTAAAAGTTATGCTGAAATTTAAGGTCAAAAACTTTATTTTCTCATCCACTGCCGCTACATATGGAATTCCTAATGTTGAAATGATTGATGAAACAAGCACCACCACCCCGATTAATCCTTATGGTCAATCCAAATTAATGGTGGAGCAGATTCTCTCTGACCTCTCAACATCCGATGGACTGAAATATGTGATCTTGCGCTACTTTAATGCAGCCGGCGCCCATGACTCTGCTGCAATTGGTGAAAGTCATGACCCGGAAACACATTTAATCCCAATTATTCTTCAACACTTGCTAGGCCAGAGGGAAAAAATCTCTGTCTTTGGCTCCGATTACGATACTCCGGACGGTACTTGTATCCGTGACTACATTCATGTGACGGACTTAGCAAGTGCCCATATCCTTGCGCTTAAGGCCCTGTTCACAGGGAAGAAAACGGCTGAAATCTATAATCTCGGCAACGGACTTGGCTATTCTGTTAAAGAAGTCATTGAAACATGTGAAAAAGTCACAGGTGTAAAGGCGAATGTGGAAATGGTCGATCGTCGCGCAGGTGATCCGGCAAGACTCGTTGCTTCCTCTAATAAAATTTTCACCGAATTAGGCTGGAAAGCTGAGCGCAATTTAGAGAAAATTATTGCCGATGCCTGGAAATGGCATAAGAATAAACTATATTAATTTAGTATAAAAAAGCAATGCGTCCTTGAACTGCGCATTGCTTTTATTTGTTTGTAGAGAAACTTTTAAATTCCTTCCTCGTCCAATAATCCTACTAATTCTAATCCACGTAAAAACTGCCCTCATCGACATGCTTTGATATGTACTTGGCATAGTCTTTTACATAATTTTAAAAAAAATATTGAAATAAAGCCCTTTTCGTATTACGTTAATTACAAATGTTATGATGTAGAACAAATGAAAAGTGTTAAAAGGCAATTCTCAGTACAAACTTGCACACAAAACTAAGGGAGCGCAGGTAAAAAGTTGGTATGAAAACGGTTACAAAATTCAAAACATTTTAACTACAATGGAGCTATAAGGAGGTTGTAGCCATGTTCCTTGATGATCGAAGTGTCAATTTATTACATGAATTGATCAGAACTCCGCAAATAAAAAATAAGGAACTAGAAGATAAATTTCATCTGAGTAGAAGACAGGTCACGTATTCCATTGAAAAAATTAATCAGTGGCTGCAAACAAAAAATTTCGTGCCGATTACAAAAAGCCGAAACGGAAATTTTATTATCGATAAAAAAATATTTACCCACTTTTCAGAGGGACATGCAATTACAGATCAAATAGAAGAATATATCCCAACGGAAAAAGAAAGAGCACTTTTCATTATTTTATATTTACTTGGTAAAAAGGAAGACATCTCCCTCTTCCATATTATCGATCTCCTGGATGTAAGTAAAAATACGGGAATCAGTGATATTAAGGAAGCATCTGAATTCATTAAGAAATACTCTCTTACCATCGTTTATACACGAGCAGGTGGATATGACATAAGCGGTGACGAGTTCCAAATTCGAAAACTGTTAATCGTCGTCGTCAAATCCGTTTTAAACCTTTTTAATGGTCATAAGTATTTCGAGAAATTTTTACAGCTCGATATCTCAACCACGCAGGAAAAAGTTAAGTCAATCGAGGAATCGCTAAATATTCACTTAACAGATGAAAGCTATGAAAGTTTGCCATATATCATTGAGCTGATATTTATTAGAATCGAACAAGGGTATCTGCTTAACGCAGATTTTTATATTGGTGCCGATGAGCTGGCAGATACAGAAGAATATTCAGCATCCAAGCTGCTCCTAAAAGAAAACATGGAGGTACCGATCTCTGAAAGAATCTGGCTGACATTGCAGCTGCTTACTTCTAATGTTCGTTCCGCCGACATCCTGACAAACGAACGCATTAACGATTTAAAGACAGCCATCGGCCAGATGATCGATCAATTTGAAAAAAAATCCTGTATCTTTATTGTCGATAAAGAGGAAATCTTGGACAAATTGCTGCTCCACATGCGTCCTGCCTATTACCGAATCAAATATCATTTAACACTCAAAAATCAATTTTCTACCCAGATGATTGAAGAATATATTGACTTGCATGAAATGGTCGCTTCCTCTATTGGGCCGCTCGAAAACTTGATCGGCGAAACATTCCCGCCAAGTGAAATTGCCTTTATCACGATTTTTCTTGCAGGGCAGCTGATCAAACAAGGCGAAGAGCTAAATAAAAAGAAACGGGCCTTGGTCGTCTGTACAAATGGTCTGACCATTTCAAAAATCATGCAGCAAACCCTGAAGGAGATTTTTCCGGAATTTTATTTTGCCGAAAGCCTTTCGTTGCGACAGTTCCAAAACTATTCACTCGATTACGAGATTGTCTTCAGCACGATTCCGGTACAGTCGGAGAAGCCGATATATCTAATTAATCCGTTAATGACGTTAAGCGAAAAAGAGGCCTTAAGAAGGCAGGTTATTAACACCGTCGATAGAGAAAGCTATGCAACGATTAACATCAGCAGATTAATAGCCACGATTAAAGAGAATGCGATTGTCACAGATGAGATAGCCTTATTGACCTCGTTATCCAAGCTGTTTCAAGAGGGCCAGAAGAAGGAACCAAAAGAGGTTAAAAACGTCGCCTACGGATTAAAGCAATTTTTACCAAGTGAGTTCATTCAGCTGAGGGAACAAGTCGAAACATGGCAGGAGGCGATAGTCCTCGCTTGCGAACCGCTGGTAAAAAGCAACATCATCAGACCATCCTATGTGACGACATTAATTGAAGAAAATAATCATCAGCAGATTTACAGCTTTTTAGGAAAAAACATGGCGATTCCACATGCGGCCCCTGAAAAAGGTGTCAGCGCCGATGCCTTTGCAATGCTAATTTTAAAAAATCCAGTCGTATTTGCGAACGGTCATCACGTATCCATTATCACACCACTCGCCATTTATAATCAAAAGCGCCATTTAAAGGCACTCTCACAATTAGCCGAGCTGGCCGAGGATGAAGAAAAAATCTCCCAGCTGCTAAACGCAAACGATGTGTCCGATGCCTGGTTTATCATTAATGGCTGTTGAAATGTTAGGAGGAACTACCATGTTTTTCGATAGAAAAATTAGCTTTTTTGAATTAGAGGTGACGGGCAGAGAGGATGCCCTAAGAAAAATGTCTGATGCCTTACTGGCAGCAGACCTTGTATCCGCTTCGTTTCAAAGAGGAATTTTAGAGCGGGAAGAAACATTCCCAACAGGTTTAGCTGTTGAACCAGTTGGGGTCGCGATCCCCCATACTGACGCAGACAAAGTCATCACACCGCAAATTGCATTTGCTTCGTTAAAAAAACCGGTCAAATTCTATATGATGGGCAACGGAAAAGAAGAGATTGAAGTTTCTCTCATCTTCATGCTTGCCTTGAAAAAAGCAGAAGATCAAATAATCATGCTGCAACGGTTAATGGAAATTTTTCAATATCGTTCATTATTAGAGGAGTTCGCCTCCTGTGAAAATCAGGAAAACTTAGATGGACTATTAAGCAAGGTTGGACTTGAATAATTTTAAAAGGGGGATTTTACATGTCAGTTTTACAATGGTTCGTTGATCTTGGTGCAAGCGTTATGCTGCCCATTCTATTGTTTATCTTCGGAATTATTTTAGGAACAAAACCAGGAAAGGCCTTTAAAGCCGGCTTAACAGTTGGGATTGGCTTTGTCGGTTTGAACCTCGTAATCGGCTTGTTAACAAATAGCTTGGGACCTGCTGCAAAGGCGATGGTCGATAATTTTGGCTTTCAGCTCGGCACCATCGATGTGGGCTGGCCGGCAGCAGCGGCAATTTCATATGGGACGGCGTTAGGTAGTTTAGCCATCCCATTAGGTATTGGAATTAATGTGGTCTTACTGATTACCGGTCTGACCAAGACACTTGACGTTGACATTTGGGATTACTGGCACTGTGCCTTTACCGGTTCACTGGTCTATGCCTTAACAGGAAACTTTGCCCTTGGATTATATACGATTGCGATACATTTAGTGGTGATCTTCTTCCTAGGGGATTTAATTGCTAAGGATATCAGTAAATTTTATGGATTCTCTAATATCACCTTCCCGCACGGTGCATCAGCGCCATCCTATTTAGTGGCGAAACCACTAAACTGGGTTTTTGATAGAATTCCAGGCTTTAACAAATTAGAAGCTGACCCAGAATCCATCCAGAAAAGAATCGGAATTTTCGGTGACTCTACTGTTATGGGTGTTTTAATCGGGATTGTAATTGGAATTCTTGCTGGATACAATGTCTCAGAAATAATGCAGCTTGCTGTCCAAACAGGAGCGGTCATGATGTTAATGCCGCGGATGGTGTCACTATTAATGGAAGGGCTTTCGCCGATTTCAGAAGCAGCAAGTGATTTTGTCAGAAAACGTATGCCAGGACGCGATTTATATATCGGGATGGACAGTGCTTTGTCCGTTGGTCACCCAGCAGTTCTTTCCGCTTCCTTAATTATCGTGCCAATTACCTTGTTCTTAGCTGTTGTTTTACCAGGTAATAAAGTATTACCGTTTGGTGACTTAGCAACGATTCCATTTCTAGTCTGCTTAATGACACCTGTGTTTAGAGGAAACATTATCCGCACCGTTGTAGCTGGAACGATTTATATGGCAGTTGGTTTGTTAATCGCAACATGGGCTGCGCCGTTAATCACCGATTCTGCCTTAGCTGCGAAGTTTGATATGGCAGGCAACTCCAGTATTTCCGCACTCGTTGACGGAGCCGTTTGGACGACGTTTATCTTTGTTGGCTTGGCAAAGGTCCTCAATTGGGCAGGAATCACCATCATTGGTCTTATTGCCTTTGGAGGATTGTATTACCTAAACAAAATCAAACCTAAACGTGATGCGAAGCTTGGTAAAGATCAAAGCGCCAGCCTATAAAAATATAAATCGGTCTATAAAAATGGAAAAAGTCAAAATAAGGGAATAGGCAATGAAACTAGCTAAAGTAATAGCCCTTGTCGATAAACTGTTTAAAGTGAATGAAGGTGGTGGATCCGATGTTAGAAGACATTAAAAAGTTAGTCTGTAAAGCAAACAAAGCATTAAAAGAATTAAATTTGGTAAAATGGACCAGCGGGAATGTTAGTTTTCGAGACAGTGATAGTAATAGAGTAATTATTAAACCAAGCGGTGTCCACTTTGATGCATTAAAACCTGATGATATGGTTGTCGTTGATTTGGATGGTAATGTAATTGAAGGCAAGTTAAAGCCATCTGTTGACACAGCAAGTCATTTATATGTTTATAGACATCGCAATGATATTCACAGTATTGTCCATACCCATTCCCCATTCGCTACCAGTTTTGCGATTCGGGGGTTGGACATTCCGTCTTATACGACAACGGCGGCCAACATTTTTAAGGATTGTGTTCCATGTTCTGACTTTGCAGCCATTGGTGAAGAAGAAGTAGGGAAACAAATTATTGATCATATCGGCAAATCACCAGCCGTATTACTCCGAAGTCACGGGGTGTTCACGGTTGGGAAAGATGTCGAACATGCATTAAAGGCGGCTGTTATTTTAGAGGAAACAGCAGAATATACCCATTATGCAACCTTGCATGATACTGAACTCATGCCACTAAGCAGAGAGATCATTGCAGCATGTAACCATTTTTACAGCACGTCCTATGGGCAAAAAGACTAAATAATTATAAAAGGGTGATGTATAATGAAAAAATTATTGATTATGTGTGGAACAGGAATTGCAACATCAACAATCGTGACAGGGAAGGTAAAAACATGGTTAACTGAAAATGGATTAGATAATAAAGTGAAATTATTTCAATCAAAAATCAGTGAAGAGCTAAGCCGCATTGATGATTATGATATTATTGTTTCAACGACACTTGTACCAGATAATATTAAAAGTAAGGTCATTGATGGTGTACCATTGTTGACCGGAATTGGGAAAGATGCGATGTTCGAAAAAATTAAAACGCAAATTCTTGCGTAAAAATAAGGAAACAGCCAGCTGTAGATTGCAGGCTCAGATTGTCGAGAAATGGTATTTTTCTCGGCAATTTTTTATTTTGTCTGAATCTAAAATACTGATGTTTTTGAATTGATTGCCTCTGCTAACAGGCCTGTTGATTTCCGCTCCGGGCACTCGCTTTCCGCGGGGAGGTCCTAGAGCCTCCTCGGCGCTTTGGCACCTGCGGGGTAGCCAGTGACCTCTCTATCCCGCAGGAGTCGAGTGCCCTCCGCTCCAATCAACAGGGAGATCAACCTAAAGAATGGCAACACACCTTTTCTAGCCTTGCTAAAAGCGTTGCAATCTTTTTATTTTTTAACTGTGGAACTGGGTCCTTGAATTTCAATCCTAAAAACCAGCGATAGGCGATGTTTGTTCTTACTTCCCTTTCTAATTGACGTTCAGACGTTAATTAACCAATGCACTTTTTCCGTTCAGTTTCTAATAGAAATATATTTTTAAAGAATATTGACAGTATTGATAGTTTTTATTATTCTAAATATATAACAAATGTAAAGTGTTATGACAAATGTGAATAATGTAACTAGAAGTTATAACATGTAACATATGTTCAAAAGAAATAGTTTATAGCAAAAAATTTTCCGTTTAATTGAAAGCGTTTTATTTAAAAATGAAAACGCTGTATTACGAGATGGAAGGGGTGCAAAACGGTAGTTAAGCAAACAGGATAAGAGATAGGAGGGATTTTGTGCAGTTAGCTATTATTCTTTGCGCCGTTCTCATTGTTCAATACGTACTATCACTCATACAAATCAAATCATATAAGAAAAATATTGATAACATTGTTCGCGATTATAAGGGAGAAGACGGGTATTTTATGTTCTCCGGGATGGAACGAGGAAAATTCCGTCCCGGAGCAATAGCTGTTCTCGTTGTCGATCAAGACTATATTGTTCACGAATGCCACATGTTAAAGGGGATGTCGGTTTTTACAAAATTTAAACCGATAGGATCATATATAGGTCAGCATGTTGGTGAAATCCTAAATGACGTTAATGATAGTGTTGTAGACAAAAAGAAGAAACAAATCCCTGCATTTAAAAAAGCACTGTTACAAGCAGGAGAAAATGCGTTGTTAACAATTTCAAAGCGTAAAATCTCAATAGAAGGTTAAAGGGAGGGCAACTAAATAATGGAATGGGTAAAATGGTTGGGTGAACATTTCATCGGGATGTTTAATGCTGGTGGGGAAACATTTATGGGACTATTCACAGGAATTGTCCCAACATTAGTCGTACTTTTGACATTTACGTATGCAGTCATGAAATTTATTGGTGAAGAAAGAGTGAGCAGAACGATTCAGTTTGCTGCCAAATATACTTTATTACGCTATACTTTGATGCCAGTTCTATCGGTATTATTGTTAACAAATCCAATGGCCTATACATTTGGACGCTTCCTACCTGAGAAACAAAAGCCGGCATTCTATGACTCCGCCGTTTCCTTTGTTCATCCAGTTACTGGATTATTCCCATACGCAAATGCCGGGGAGCTTTTTGTTTATTTAGGTATCGCTAATGGAATCAAAGAATTGGGTCTTCCGATTGCAGATCTTGCCGTTCGTTATTTCTTAGTGGGTATTGTCATTATTTTCATTCGCGGGGTTGTTACAGAGTTAATCACAAAATATTTATCCAAAAAAATAGAAGCTTAAATCATGATAGAAGGGAGAGATTCTAGATGTCTAAACATGGAGTATTTGTATCAAAAGGTTCTGGCGGTTGGGGCGTTGGCCTTTATATAGAGCCAAGTGGTAAAAAGAACAAGGTTGTGTCCATTACCGGAGGAGGAGTCCATCCGGTAGCAAGAAGGATTGCGGAATTAACTGGAGCTGAAGCCGTTGATGGTTTTAAAGGTTCTTATCCAGAAGAGGAAATGATGTGTGTGGTTATTGATTGCGGCGGGACAGCGCGTATTGGGGTTTATCCAATGAAGCGGATTCCAACTGTTGACATTCTTCCATCCTCACCTTCAGGTCCGCTTGCAAAGCATATTACCGAGGACATTTTTGTCTCGGGTGTAACGGTTAAGGATATTGCTCTAGCAGAAGGACATACACAAGCAGCAGGAGCCCTAGAGGCTGCTGAAGATGAACCAAAATTCAATACGAAAGATAAGGAGAAATTTCAAGAGAGCTATCAACAGCTGAAACAAGAGCATGCTGAACATCAAAAAGAAAACTTTTTGTTGAAATTCTCAAAAGGAATTGGGAATGTAACAGGAACATTCTATCAAGCAGGACGCGATACCGTTGAAATGTTACTAAAAAATATAATTCCGTTTATGGCATTTGTCAGTATGTTGATGGGGATTATTAACTATACAGGAATCGGTGATGTGATTGCGAATTCACTATCTCCACTCGCTGGTTCTTTATGGGGACTTGTTGTGATCGTTATTGTTTGTACGCTCCCATTCTTATCCCCGGTTTTAGGACCTGGCGCGGTTATTGCTCAGGTTATTGGAGTATTAATTGGGAGCCAGATTGCGTTAGGACATATCCCGCCACAGTACGCGTTACCGGCATTGTTTGCGATTAATGGTCAAGTAGGTTGTGACTTTATCCCAGTTGGTTTATCTTTAGGAGAAGCAAAACCGGAAACAGTAAGATATGGTGTACCTGCTGTATTGTATAGCCGTTTAATTACAGGTGTCGTATCCGTTGTGATTGCTTACTTTGCAAGCTTCGGAATGTATTAATTTTGGAAAAATCACTTATGTATAAAGTGTTTAATAGGGGCTAAAAAACCCATTATTGTCATAGTTTGAAGAAGAAATTGAAGTTATACTAATTATGTGGATTGTTTATACAACTAGATTGTCTAGCAGCATAATTTTTAGTAAGGAAGAGGATGTTCTGTGGTTATTTTAGACAATAGAAGAATATTAGTAAAAGTAGCCCAAATGTATTATGACGAGGGTGCCACACAATCAGAGATTGCTGAAATTATCGGAGTCAGCCGCTCTCTTGTTTCGAAGTATTTAACGAAAGCCCGGGAACTTGGAATCGTTGAAATCACGATTCATGATGAAGGTCTGCATCAATTTAGCCAATTAGAGCGGAAGGTAGAGCGCCTCTACAACCTTCGTGAAGTTGTTTGTATTGAAAGTGTAGGACAGGATTCATCAAAGAAACAGTTGGGCGAAGCTGTGAGTGAGTTTTTGCAAAGAGTAATCAAGGATGGGCAAATCATTGGTATCTCCTCCGGGACCACATTAAACGAAGTGGCTAAAGCAATGAATCCACCACAAATGTTTCCTTCCCTTACGATTGTACCGTTAGTAGGTGGCGTCGGGAACGAACGGGTGGACATTCACTCCAATTCGATTGTTGCAAAAATTGGTGCCGCTTTTCAGGCAAAATGTGAATTGCTCCACCTTCCTGTTATGGTGGATACAAAGGAAGCGAAGGAAGTTCTTATGAGGCAGCCTACGATCAAAAACACCTTTGACATAGCGGAGAAGTCTAATATTGCCGTGGTGGGGATTGGCGGAAGGCCTGAGCATTCCACGATGGTTAAATCTTACTTAGGGTCTGATTACCAGAAGATTACCGAGGACGAAGAAATTGTCGGTGACATTTGCTATAACTTTATTAATAAATTTGGCAAGCCTGTCGCTAATTCGTGGAATGAACGGGTGATTGCCCTTGAGCTTGAAAAATTAAAGCAAATCCCCTTAGTCATTGGGGTTGCCTCGGGTTTGGAAAAAGTAGGAGCTATTAAAGCTGCCCTTGAAGGAAATTTAATTCATGTCCTCATTACAGATGAAGCAACGGCAACGGCATTGGTAGAATGAACATAGGAGAAAGCTGCACATGGTCAATTAAGTGCAGCTTTTTATTTATAGATTTATAAGTACAAAAATAATATAAGTTTTTTGAAATTTCACTCTTGACAGCCCTTACATAGAGGTTTAGACTGAACTTAAAGTAACAAATGATAATTTATATAACAAATGTGAAGAAAAGTAAGATATTGTTACATTATATAACATTTGTTATTGAACGTTTATAAGTTAATTGAGTTTGTAAGTTGAAAAGAATGTAAGCGTTATTAACTTAAGAATCTATTTAGGAGGAATCTTACATGTCAGTTTATCAACAGCTTTTACATCGTGAACGTGAAAATGCCCCAATAAGGGTAGGAGTCATTGGCGCTGGTCAAATGGGATTTGGGATGATCGCACAAATTTCAAACATTCATGGAATGATTGTAGCAGGCATATGTGATGTCAATGTGGAAGCTGCCCAAAGGGCGGCGGACTACTATAATTCTAAAGCTAGTAAAAGAAATCCGGTTATTGTCACAAGTGATTATCGAGAAGTGATTCAATCACCAACTGTAGAAGTCATTGTCGATGCAACAGGTGTTCCAGAGGTCGGAGCGAATATCTCTCTTGAAACATTGCGTTCGAAAAAACATCTTGTTCTTTTAAATGTTGAGGTAGATATTACAATCGGCTCCGTGATGTATCAAATGTTTAACAATGCAGGTTTAGTTTACACAG
>Ga0213823_1000936_pt1 | contig 20055 bp, 23 predicted proteins | sample MC6MC0907MG_FD_179887 | JGI IMG/M metagenome (GOLD analysis project Ga0213823, IMG submission 179887) | Enriched soil aggregate microbial communities from Iowa State University, Ames, United States - MC6-MC0907-MG | ecosystem: Environmental > Terrestrial > Soil > Unclassified | place: USA: Iowa...
ACTCGCTGCGATCTCTCGTAGCGGGAGGTGAATCATACAGCGTTTAGAAGCGCTGTCAACCACCATTTCAACCGCTTGCGATCATTCGATCGTAGCCCTTGCAGCACCACCTTAACTACTTAACTCACTGAATATCAAGGAGTTTGTCGTTCCGATGTCGCTGGAAGTGGGGCGCATTATAAGGAGATTGAAGACCACGTCAACAGTTACTTTCATTACAGGAGGAAATAACCAGTGCACACACGCCTTGCGCCGGCCCCCGGCAATTGCGCACTATATTGCACACCCCTCCCCTCTCAAGGATCGCCGCCCACAAATGAACACCCAGCCCCGCAGTCTGGCCTCCACGCTCTTCCCCATCGGCCTGCTGCTCATCGCCATGGCATCGATACAATCGGGCGCATCCTTGGCCAAAAGCATGTTCCCCATGATCGGCGCACAAGGCACCACGACGCTGCGCCTGATCTTCGCCAGTATCATCATGCTGCTTATATTGCGCCCATGGCGCGTACGCATGACCGCCAGCACCCTGCGCAACGTGGTCATTTACGGCATGGCCCTGGGGGGCATGAACTTCCTCTTCTATATGGCACTGCAAACAACGCCACTTGGCATCGCCGTCGCTCTGGAATTCACCGGCCCGCTGGCCGTAGCGCTTTTCGCCTCACGGCGGGTGATCGATTTCTTGTGGATTGCCCTGGCGGTCACCGGCCTGCTGCTATTGATCCCCGTCGGTCACGGTGGCCAGTCCCTGGACCTGACAGGGGCTGGCTATGCGCTGGGCGCCGGTGTGTGCTGGGCACTGTATATCCTCTTCGGCCAACGCGCGGGCGCAGAGCATGGCATCCAGAGTGCCGCACTGGGTGTTGTAGTTGCCGCCATCTTCGTAGCGCCAATCGGTATCGTTCATGCCGGCAGCGCCCTGTTGACACCTGCAGTCATCCCGCTGGCCCTCGGGGTCGCCATACTCTCGACAGCACTGCCCTATAGCTTGGAAATGGTTGCCCTGACTCGCATGCCAGCACGCACATTCGGCACGCTGATGAGCATTGAACCCGCCATTGGCGCCTTGTCCGGCCTGCTGTTCCTGGGTGAGTTGTTGAGCGTGACCCAATGGCTGGCGATTTTCGCCATTATTGCCGCTTCTGTCGGTGCCACCCTGTCGATGCGCAAAGAAGCTAACCCCCCCGTTGCGGCCGACTGATTTGAGAAATATTTCCATTTGGGATGGGATTAACCATTGTGGCGGCCCGCCTCGCTGATTAAGCTGTCACAAAGTCATAATCTTTTGGCTATCTACTTGAGCGAACACGGAAGCTGAGGAAGATTCAGGAAGAACTGAAGCCATTACGACAGGGTCAGACCACCATTAGCCCTGCATTTAAGGACAGGAATGAAACGTATTTTGCTCATCCTGGCCGTTCTGGCCATTGCTGGATGCGCCGCAACGGCCAAGACCGAGGTCAAAAAGGGAAAAAAGGGCCTGCATATCAACTGCTCCGGCCTTTCCTCGTCGTGGGACAAGTGCTACAGCAAGGCAGCCACCTCTTGCAGCAAGCGCGGTTATAAAGTCATCGCGCGCTCCGGCGACACTGGCGAGGAACCGGGAGATTACCTCTTCGGCATCAACCCCGCCGGCTACACCAGCCGCAGCATGATCGTCATCTGCAAATGAAGAAAAGGGCAGCCCATGAGCTGCCCTTCTTTCATTCACACGCTGCCCTAGCCACTCAGAGCGGCGCCGTACGCTCCTCAAGCCAGGCCAACGCATCGCCGGCAAGCAACGGCGCAAGGCGCTCACGCACCACCCTGTGGTAGCTGTTCAGCCAGACAAGCTCCTCTTTTGTGAGCAAGTCCGCCAGCAGGCAGCGCGTATCGATAGGGCATAGCGTCAGGGTCTCGAATGTGAGGAAGTCGCCAAATGCAGACTTGCCTGCCTCCCGGTTTACCACCAGGTTCTCGATACGCACACCCCAGGCGCCAGGACGGTAGGTACCCGGTTCGATCGAACTGATCATCCCGGCCTGCATGGCCGTCTGCGGCGCGGTTGCAGCCTGATAGGCGATCACTTGCGGCCCTTCGTGCACATTCATGAAATAGCCGACACCGTGACCGGTACCGTGGCCATAGTCGACCTGATCAGCCCATATCGGCGCGCGCGCGATGGCGTCGAGCAGCGGCGAAAGAATGCCGCGGGGGAAAGTGGCGCGTGACAAGGCAATCATGCCCTTGAGCACCCTGGTGCAATCCTGTTTCTGCTCGAGGCTGGGCGTGCCTACCGGGACCATGCGGGTTATATCGGTAGTGCCGCCCAGGTATTGCCCTCCTGAGTCGATCAACAGCAAGCCGTCGCCTTCGATCACGGCATGAGACTGCTCGGTAGCCCGGTAATGGGGCATGGCACCGTTGCCGTTGAACGCGGCAATGGTGGAAAAGCTCAGCGAAACGAAGCCGGGGCGACGGGCGCGCGCCGCACTCAGCTGTTCATCGATGGTCAGTTCGGTAATGACTTCCGTGCCCTGATGCGCCTCCAGCCAAGCGAAGAATTCGCACAAGGCAGCGCCATCTTGCTCCATGACCCTGCGGACATGAACCAGCTCATCTTCGCCCTTGCGTGACTTGCTCAGCGTGGTCGGGTTAAGCGCCTCGATCAGTTGAACCTGTGCATCCAGGTGTTTCAGCAAACCGCAGGTTACCCGCGACGGGTCCACTAACAGCCGACTCTCAGGTGCCACTTGCGACAGCACCGTGCCTACATCGGCGTAATCACGTAACTCAATCCCGTCGACTTGCAACACATGCCGCAGGTGCTCATCGACCTTTCCCGCTCCGACGAACAGGGTGGCCTGCTTTTGGCCAATCAGGGCAAACGAAACGAACACCGGATTGTAGGAGACATCACTGCCACGCAGGTTGAACAGCCAGGCGATATCGTCCAGTGTCGCGATGAAGTGCCAATCCGCACCCTTCTCTGCCAGGGTGCTACGCAGCTGGGCGAGCTTTTCCGCCCGGCTGACCGTGGCGTGGGGCGGCAAGTGCTGATAAACCGGGTTTGATGGCAGCGCCGGGCGCCCATCCCAAACCTGCGCAAGCAGGTCCCGGTCAGTGAGCAGACGGATATCGCGAGCCTTCAGGCGCTCCTCAAGTTGGCGTGCCGACGCCAGGGCCATGACCGCGCCATCCACGGCCACCGCGCCCGCCGCCCGGATGTTGTCACCCAGCCATTCCAGCGCACCGGGTTTGCCCGGCAGCAACTTCATCAGCTCAATGCCACTGCCCGCCAACTCTCTGTCCGCTTGCTCCCAGTAGCGGCTGTCAGCCCACAACCCGGCAAAATCGGCAGTGACCACAAGGGTGCCCACCGAACCATCGAACCCCGACAGCCACCGGCGCCCTTGCCAGTAGCCCGGCAGGTATTCGGAAAGGTGAGGATCGGCCGAGGGCACCAGCAGGGCATCGACGCCCTCCCTGGCCATTACCTCACGCACGCGCGCCAGGCGCTGCGGAACACTCTGCTCGATGGTGGTCTGAACGTTCATGCGCACTCCTGCGATCACAGCCTGGTTAAGCCCAAAGCACGATAATGGAACAGCCATTACTGCCCTGCAATCAGGACGGCCAACTCGCGGCATGCAATGCCCATGAGGACACCTGCAATCAGGACGCTTCCTACAATCAAGCCGGGACCATCGATCGCTTCTGGCTGAACTTCCCGAACAATGGGGCTTCACAACCATTACATTCATTGCAGACAGGCTGATGCCCATGCCCAGCGCCTGCGAACCGAAGACAGGTGTCGTACTGCTCGACACACGCGAGCACACGCCAGAACACGAACACGCCGTGCACCTCAAGCTGGCGGCCGGCATTGCCGGCCTTCTGGGCTGCCACCACGTAGAGCCCGATTACTCCCCTACCGCCGCCGACGGCTACTATTACCTGCCGACTGAAACCCTGGTCGACCCACAGCGCCAGGCGGCCATAGGCATCCTGACCGAGCACGACCTGTTCGGCGGCGTGGTCAGTCATCCTTACATGGCAACCAAGGCAATCTCTCACCCACTGCCGGCCAACGCCGATTTCCCGCCCGGCTGGACTGATGCATTCGCCCTCCAGGCCAGCGATGCCCTGCTCTGCGGCTATACCGTGTTCAGCAAAGCCGATGCCCGCCGGGCCGCAGAGCTACTGCTGCGCGACGGCCCTGTGCGGCTCAAGCCCGTGCTGGCCTGTGCCGGGCGCGGTCAACAGGTCATCGTGGCACTGGATGAACTGGAGCCGCTGCTCGCCGACATGGATGACCAGGCCTTGGGGTTATGGGGGCTGGTGCTGGAGGAGGACCTCAGTGGGGTAGAAACCTACAGCGTCGGCCAGGTTCGGGTTGCCGGCCTGACCTGCAGCTACCACGGCACCCAGCAATTGACCCGCGACCACCAGGGCATCGAAGTCTATGGCGGCTCTGACCTGATCGTGGTTCGCGGCGATTACCAGGCATTGCTGCAACTCCCACTTGAGGATCACCTGCGCCTGGCGATCAACCAGGCCATGACCTACGAGCAGGCAGCCGAGCAGCAGTTCCCAGGCTTCATCGCTTCGCGTCGCAACTACGACATTGCCCGCGGCTTCGACGCGCAAGGCCATCTGCGCAGCGGCGTGCTCGAACAATCCTGGCGCCTGGGCGGGGCCAGCAGCGCAGAGCTGCTGGCCCTGCAGGCATTTGCGGCTGACCCGGCACTGCAGCGGGTGCATGCCTCCACCCACGAAGTGTTCAGCACGCCCGACCTGCCCGCTGACGCCACCCTCTTCTACCAAGGAAACGACAGTGAACTCGGACAACTCAGCAAATTCGCGCGGATTCGCGAGCATGACCATTCAGAGTGAGACCATCGAGCTGCAAGTCGACGATGACAGCATCGTCGGGACCTTGGTCAGCCCCGGAAGCAAGATGCCCGGCATCCTCTTCGTGCACGGCTGGGGTGGCAGCCAGCAACGCGACCTCGCCCGCGCCAGGCACATTACCGGGCTGGGCTGTGTGTGCATGACCTTCGACCTGCGCGGCCACGAAAAGACCGAGAGCCAGCGCCTCACAGTGACTCGCGAGCAAAACCTGAAAGACCTGCTCGCGGCTTACGACCGGCTGGTCAGCCACCCGGCAGTGGACAGCAGCGCCATCGCCATCATCGGCAGCAGCTACGGTGGCTACCTGGCCACCTTGCTGACCCTGCAGCGGCCGGTGAAGTGGCTGGCTTTGCGCGTACCGGCCATGTACTGGGACGACGAATGGGACACGCCCAAGCAGACGCTCGACCGCCAGCGCCTCAATGCCTATCGCCAGCGCCCGCTCGCGCCGTCAGACAATCGTGCCCTGGCAGCCTGCGCAGAATTCGCCGGCGATGTGCTGCTGGTGGAATCGGAGCAGGACGATTATGTGCCGCATGCCACACTGATGAGCTATCGCTCGGCCTTCATCAGCGCCCACTCGCTCACCCATCGAATAGTCGATGGTGCTGATCACGGGCTTTCCAGCGAAGAAAGTCAGAAAGCCTACAGCTCGATCCTCGCGTCGTGGATCAGCGAGATGGTGGTCGGCGCGCGCCTGGACCGCTACCCGCACTATGCACCCTGGTACGCCTGAGGCTCGCCGACCTGGCAATGCAGGCCACCGTCGGCGTCACGCACCACGCTGCGCAGCGCCTGATAAGCGGCAAAGTTGACACTGCGCGCCTGGTGCAGCCGCACCAGGTCGAGAAAAGGCTCTTCGATAAAGGATTCTGCCGCCGCAGCCCAGGCCTGGCGCGACTGCCACTGCAGGTACTGGAGTACCCGACTGCCATCGTCGCTGGCCTGAACACTGACACCTTGCAAGCCCTCGCACCGGTAGGCGAGCGCTTCACTGCGCGTCACCAGCGCATGGGCGAGCGCCGCCTGGCGTGCGGCAGGCACTTCGTATTCGATCATCTGGGTAAACCACAGGGAATGCGGATTGGCCGTCATGGACAGTCTCCTTGCTCCGGACGCTTGCAGCGCGATGGCCAGCACTGTAAAACCTCGAGTTAAGTCAAGGTCAAGAGGCTTTTTGCATGCCGAAAACTACACCAGTGGCCCAGGACAAGCTGCTCAGCGTCGGCCAACTGGCCGCCCGAAGCGGGGTGGCAGTCACCGCGCTGCACTTCTATGAAACCAAGGGGCTGATCCGCAGCACACGCAACGCCGGCAACCAGCGCCGGTATCCGCGCGCCGTGCTGCGCCGTGTTGCGGTAATAAAGATGGCTCAACGCCTGGGCATTCCGCTGGCCGACATCGCAACGGCACTCGCCGCGCTGCCCAATGACCATATTCCGACGGCCGAGGATTGGCAGCGCCTGTCGGAAGGCTGGCGTGATGACCTTAACCGGCGTATCGACGACATGATCCTGTTGCGCGATCAACTGGACGGCTGCATCGGCTGCGGGTGCATGTCACTCAAGGAATGCCCGCTACGCAACCGTCAGGACCATCTGGCCGACGAAGGGCCTGGGCCGCATTTGCCCTGAATAGCGCGGTCATCTAGGCGGCGCGAAACGACGCCGGTAATCCCTGGGGGTCAAGCCGGTGGTGCGCTGGAACACCTTGCGAAATGCGCCTGGGTCCTGATATCCCACGCCCCAGGCAATCTGCTCGACGGTGCGCCGGGTGAACTCCAGCATCCGGCAGGCGCGCCCCACCCGCACCTGCTGGCAGTACTCGGTGGGCTTCAGGCCGGTGGCTGCGCGAAAACGGCGCAGGAACGTTCGCTCTTCCAGCCCGGCGCAATCAGCCATGCCCGCCAAGTCCGCGCCCTGCGCAGCACTGGCCTGCAACCAGTGCTGCACCTTGAGCACCGCCGCATCACCGTGATCCAGCCGCGGATTGAACAGTGTGCCGGGTAACGGCGCCGTGACCGGCTCCACGGACATATAGCGCGCCGTTTCCCACGCTACCGACGGGCCGAGAAAACGATCCAGCAGGCGCAAGCCCAGCTCGGTCCAGGCCATCAACCCTGCCGAGGTCATGATGTCACCGTCATCCAGCAGCGGCTGGTTGGCTTCAACCCTGACCTTGGGGTAACGCTGGGCCAGTGTTTGCGCGTAATTCCAATGCGTGCTCGCCGAACGGCCGTCCAGTAATCCGCTGGCGGCGAGAAAAAACACGCCTATGCAAACAGAGGCCAATACCGTGCCCTGGCCATGCCAACGACACAGTAGCCCCCGGTGAAGTTCGAGCAGCTCAGGCGGTGGTGCAGATTCCAGGCTGGGAGGGATGATGAGCACGCGCACGTCATGGTGTGCTCCGGGATGGCTGTCCTCGACGACCTGCAACTGCCCCGTTTCATCCGCTTGCCAATGGCTGACCCGAATTTGCGCAAGGTCGACAGCACCGAGCTCAGCGGCGACACGGTTGGCCACGCTAAACAGGTCGGCGAGCCCATGCACCGCCGCGCGCTGCGCGCCGGGGTAAAGCAGCAGGCCGATCTCCAGGCTGCCTGGGCTGTCAGTTTTTGCCGTCATTGTGTCGGTCACGCCAATCCTCAACTCGTTGCGCACAGCCTATAACTATCGTCATCCAACGACTACTGCCACAGGAGGCAGCATGAGCAAGCAGGCGCTGATCATCATCGATATCCAGAACGATTACTTCCCAGGGGGCAAATGGGCTCTTGAAGGCGCTGACCAGGCAGCCGACAACGCCGCAAGGTTGCTGGACGCAGCACGCCAACGCGGCGACCTCGTGGTGCATGTTCGACATGAGTTCGAAAGCAGCGATGCGCCGTTCTTTGTGCCAGGCTCAGAAGGCGCGGCGATCCATGCAAAGGTCCAGCCGGTGGATGGGGAACCGGTGGTGCTCAAGCACAAGGTGAATGCATTCCGTGACACCCCGCTCAAGACCACCCTCGATCAACATGGCATCACCGACCTGACCATCGTTGGCAGCATGAGCCATATGTGCATCGACGCCGCCACCCGCGCTGCCGCCGATTTCGGTTTTGACGTCACAGTGGCCCATGATGCGTGTGCCACGTTGCCGCTCGACTTCAATGGCAAGCAGGTGCCGGCAGCGGACGTGCAGGCGTCGGCGATGGCCGCGCTGGCGTTTGCCTATGCCAAGGTGGTGAAGACCGATGAACTGCTGAAAAGGTGACAGCTCATATCACGACGTTGCGTACAAACCGCGTGGGCACAGCACCATCGTTGCGGTAGGCATAGCGGCAGTTGCTGGGAAACACATGAAACTGGCCGACCTGCAAGCAATGCTCGGCCCCTTCGATGATCAGCGTGAGCTGCCCTTCGGCCACGTAGATCTGCTCGCTCCAGCCCTCGGCATCGGCCTCACTGATGTAGCACTCACCCGGTGCCAGGGTCCACTCCCAGATTTCCACCTCTTTGCGGGCGGCGCTGCTGGCCAGCAGTACTGCCTTGCTCTGCGGATGCTCGCCGGCCCAGGCCAGTTCATCGATGCGACTGGTGTCGCGCTGGTCAGGCGCCTGGATCAGCGTGCTGAAGGCGACCCCCAACGCCTCGGCAATCAGGTCGAGGGTGGTCAGGCTGACGTTCTTTTCACCTGCCTCGATCGCTACCAGCATGCGCCGGCTCACGCCTGAACGCTCAGCAAGCGCAGCCTGGCTCATCCCCAACGCATTGCGCAGGCTTCGGACATTGAGGCTGACATGCTGCAGTACCGAGGCACGGTGCGTGGATTCTTTGTGCACTATATTGCTCACTTGTTCCGGTTGCGCAGTATACTGCCCACTTTGCGGCGATTGTGCGCCGCCCCCTCCGAGTGCGCAAGGCCATGACCCAACCGAACAGCAGCCCACAGACCTCCGTTTATTTACGCCTGAGCAAAGCCGAAATGGTGCTGGTGTTCATCACCATGCTATGGGGCGGCACCTTTCTGCTGGTGCATAACGTCATGACCGTCAGCGGCCCGATGTTTTTCGTCGGCCTGCGTTTCGCTGCCGCCGCGCTGTTCGTTGGGCTGGTCTCGGCGCGTGCGCTGCCTGGGCTGACCCTGACCGAATTGAAAGCCGGGGTGCTGATCGGCGCGTCCATCATGCTCGGTTACGGCTTGCAGACCATGGGCTTGCAAACCATCAGCAGCAGCCAGTCGGCGTTCATTACCGCTCTGTATGTACCTTTCGTACCGCTGCTGCAGTGGCTGGTGCTGGGCCGTCGGCCAGGGCTGATGCCCAGCATCGGTATCTGCCTGGCATTCCTCGGCCTGATGCTGCTGGCCGGGCCTGAGGGCGGCACCCTGCATTTCAGCGAAGGTGAAGTCGTGACCCTGGTAAGCGCAGTGGCCATCGCCGCCGAGATTATCCTGATCAGCCGCTATGCCGGCCAGGTCGACGTGCGTCGCGTCACCGTGGTGCAACTGGCGACCGCCTCCCTGCTGTCTTTCCTGATGATCGTGCCGACTCAGGAGCGCATACCCGACTTCTCCTGGTTGTTGCTGCTCAGTGCCCTGGGCCTCGGCGCCATGAGCGCGATCATTCAGGTAGCGATGAACTGGGCACAGAAATCGGTTTCGCCAACCCGCGCCACCCTGATCTACGCAGGCGAACCGGTGTGGGCCGGGATCGTCGGCCGCATCGCCGGTGAGCGCCTGCCCGGTGTTGCCCTGATCGGTGGCCTGCTGATCGTCATCGCCGTGGTGGTCAGTGAGTTGAAGATCCGCCGTGCCAGCGCTGCGGACGAAGCAGCCGAGGTGCTAGGTGATGGTGAAACAGGCCGATGAATCAGCCAACAACGGCTATGCTCTGTAAAAAACTGTTATAAAAAAACAGCTTGTCACACCCTGTTTGTATGATTCTGCGACAGCTTGCGTGTTGGTGATCAACTGCTCGGCACGTATGATCCTTGCAAACCTTTCCAGAATAGAACGCTATGTCCTTGATAGTGCTACTGCTTCTGCCGTTCGTGGGCAGTTGCCTGGCAGCCGTGCTGCCGCACAACGCACGTAACGCCGAGTCCATCCTAGCGGGGCTCGTGGCCCTGGTCGGCACCGTCCAGGTAGCACTGCTGTACCCTCAAGTCGCTCACGGCGGTGTGATTCGCGAGGAATTCCTATGGCTGCCAAGCCTGGGCCTCAACCTGGTCCTGCGCATGGATGGCTTCGCCTGGCTGTTCTCAGTGCTGGTACTGGGTATCGGCGCGCTGGTCTCGTTGTACGCGCGCTATTACATGTCGCCGCAGGACCCGGTACCCCGCTTCTTCGCTTTCTTCCTGGCCTTCATGGGCGCCATGCTTGGCTTGGTCATCTCAGGCAACCTGGTGCAGCTGGTGTTCTTCTGGGAGCTGACCAGCCTGTTCTCGTTCCTGCTCATCGGCTACTGGCACCACCGCGCCGACGCCCGCCGCGGCGCATACATGGCACTGATGGTCACAGGCGCCGGTGGCCTGTGCCTGCTGGTGGGGGCCCTCCTGCTCGGCCATGTGGTCGGCAGCTACGACCTGGACAAGGTCCTGGCTGCCGGCGATACCGTTCGCCAACATGCACTGTACCCCGTGCTGCTGCCATTGATCCTGATCGGTGCCTTGAGCAAGAGCGCGCAGTTCCCTTTCCAGTTCTGGCTACCCCACGCCATGGCAGCGCCGACGCCTGTATCGGCTTATCTGCATTCGGCGACCATGGTCAAGGCCGGCGTATTCCTGCTGGCACGGCTCTGGCCAGTGCTATCGGGGAGTGAAGAATGGTTCTGGATCGTCGGCGGTGCTGGCGCCATCACGCTGCTGCTGGGCGCCTTCGCAGCGATGTTCCAGAACGACCTCAAGGGCCTGCTGGCCTACTCCACCATCAGCCACCTGGGCCTGATCACCCTGCTGCTGGGGTTGAACAGCCCGCTGGCCGCTGTTGCCGCCGTGTTCCACATCCTCAACCATGCCACCTTCAAGGCTTCGCTATTCATGGCCGCCGGCATCATCGACCATGAAAGCGGCACCCGCGACATTCGCCGCCTCAGCGGCCTGATCCGCCTGGTGCCCTACACCGCCACGCTGGCCATGGTGGCCAGTGCCTCCATGGCCGGCGTGCCATTGATGAACGGTTTCCTGTCCAAGGAAATGTTCTTCGCCGAAACCGTGTTCATCACATCCACCGCCTGGGTCGAAGCCACGCTGCCAGTGATCGCCACCCTCGCCGGCACCTTCAGCGTTGCCTATGCCCTGCGGTTTACCGTTGACGTGTTCTTTGGCCCTACCGCCCAGGATCTGCCACACACGCCTCACGAACCGCCACGCTGGATGCGCGCGCCGGTCGAGTTGCTGGTGCTCACCTGCCTGGTGGTAGGTATTTTCCCCGCCCAGTCCGTCGGCCCGCTACTGGCCGCCGCTGCCCTGCCGGTGGTAGGCGGCACGTTGCCGGAGTACAGCCTGGCCATCTGGCATGGCTGGAACGCTCCGCTGATCATGAGCCTGGTCGCCATGAGTGGCGGTATCGTGCTCTACCTGCTGTTGCGCAACCAATTACGCCGTGGCCGCTTCCCCTACCCGCCGCTGATCGAGCGTTTCAATGGCAAGCGGCTGTTCGAGCACGGCCAGGTGCACCTGATGCTGCTGGCCAAGCGCGTCGAAAGCCTGCTGACCACCCGCCGGTTGCAGTCGCAACTGTTCATGATGGTGCTGGCGGCCTTCCTTGCCGGCCTCACGCCCCTGTTGTACAGCGGGCTAAGCTGGGGCGACCGGCCGAAGATTCCCGGCTCCGGGGTATTTGTTGCACTCTGGCTGATCGCCATCGCCTGCGCGATTGGTGCCGCTTACCAGGCCAAGTATCACCGCCTGGCTGCGTTGATCATGGTCGGCGTCTGCGGCCTGATGACCTGCATCACATTCGTCTGGTTCTCCGCGCCTGACCTTGCCTTGACCCAGCTGGTGGTCGAGGTGGTTACCACGGTGCTGATCCTGCTCGGCCTGCGCTGGCTGCCGCGGCGAATAGAAGGCGTCTCGCCGCTACCGGGCAGCCTCGATCGCGCCCGCGTTCGGCGCCTGCGCGACCTGCTGCTGGCCATCCTCGTCGGTGGCGGCATGGCGTTGCTGTCCTACGCCATGCTGACCCGCCCCACACCTAACGACATTTCCTCGTTTTACCTGAGCCGTGCCCTGCCCCAGGGCGGCGGCACCAACGTGGTCAACGTGATGCTGGTGGACTTCCGCGGCTTCGATACCCTCGGTGAAATTACCGTGCTGGTGGCCGTGGCCCTGACCGTGTTCGCCCTGCTGCGCCGCTTCCGCCCCCCCAAGGAGAGCATGCAGCTGCCTGCCCAGCAGCGCCAGCTTGCGCCTGACGTGGTCACCGACCTGATCAACCCGCGCCATGCCACCGACACCGCATTGGGCTTCATGATGGTGCCCGCCGTATTGGTGCGCTTGCTCCTGCCCATCGCGCTGCTGGTGTCGATGTACCTGTTCATGCGCGGCCACAACCAGCCGGGCGGCGGCTTCGTCGCCGGCTTGGTGATGTCGGTGGCGTTCATCCTCCAGTACATGGTTGCGGGCACTCAATGGGTCGAGGCGCAGATGAGCCTGCGACCGCTGCGCTGGATGGGCACCGGCCTGTTGTGTGCGACCCTGACCGGGGCCGGTGCCATGGTGCTGGGTTATCCGTTCCTGACCACCCATACCGCCCACCTGCACCTGCCATTGCTCGGCGACGTGCACGTGGCCAGTGCACTGTTCTTCGATATCGGCGTGTACACCGTGGTGGTCGGCTCGACCCTGCTGATCCTCACCGCCCTGGCGCACCAATCGGTCCGTGCCTACCGGCCGGGCCAATCGTCGAAATCCAGCCAAGCAGGAGCCGCCTGATGGAAGAAGTCATTGCAGTCGCCATCGGGGTACTGGCCGCCTCGGGCGTCTGGCTGATCCTGCGCCCACGGACCTACCAGGTGATCATGGGCCTGTGCCTGCTGTCGTACGGGGTCAACCTGTTCATTTTCAGCATGGGCAGCCTGTTCATCGGCAAGGAGCCGATCATCAAGGAAGGCGTCACCCAGGACCTTCTGCACTACACCGACCCGCTGCCCCAGGCGCTGGTGCTCACCGCCATCGTCATCAGCTTTGCCATGACCGCGCTGTTCCTCGTGGTGCTGCTGGCGTCACGTGGATTGACTGGCACCGACCATGTGGATGGCAGGGAGCGTGACGAATGACTGCGATGAGTCAATTGATCGTCGCCCCCATTCTGCTGCCGCTGCTCACTGCAGCGGTGATGCTGTTGCTGGGCGAGAAGCGTCGTCATCTGAAGGCGCGCCTCAACCTGCTGTCGACGTTCAGTGGCCTGGCCATCGCGGCTACCCTGCTGCTGTGGGTTCGCAGCCAAGGGCAGGCTGAGTCCATCGGCGTTTACCTGCCGGGCAACTGGCCTGCGCCCTTCGGCATCGTGCTGGTACTGGACCACCTTTCGGCACTGCTGCTGACCCTGACCGGCGTCATCGGTTTCAGCGCACTGCTGTTCGCCCGCGCCCGCTGGGACAGCGCGGGCGCCAACTTCCACGCGCTGTTCCAGATCCAGCTGATGGGCCTTTACGGCGCGTTCCTGACCGCTGACCTGTTCAACCTGTTCGTGTTCTTCGAGGTACTGCTGGCGGCGTCCTATGGCCTGCTGCTGCATGGCTCGGGGCGGGCACGGGTGCGGTCGGGCCTGCATTACATCGCCATCAACCTGTTCGCCTCGTCGTTGTTCCTGGTGGGCGCGGCGATGCTCTACGGGGTGACCGGCACGCTCAACATGGCAGACCTGGCGCTGAAAATCCCGCTGGTCCCGGAAGCAGACCGCGGCCTGCTGCACGCTGGGGCGGCGATTCTGGCCGTCGCCTTCCTGGCCAAGGCAGGCATCTGGCCGCTGAACTTCTGGCTGATACCGGCCTACGCCTCGGCCAGCGCGCCAGTAGCGGCGCTGTTTGCCATCATGACCAAGGTTGGCCTGTATGCCGTGCTGCGCCTGTGGACCTTGCTGTTTTCCGGCCAGGCCGGCGCATCGGCGCATTTCGGTGGCCAATGGCTGATCTACGGTGGCCTGGTCACCCTGGCGGTGGCGGCAGTGTCGATCCTGGCGGCACAACGCCTGGAACGCATGGCCGCACTGAGCATTCTGGTCTCCGCTGGCACCCTGCTCGGCGCTGTCGGTTTTGCCCAGCCGGCCCTGACCGGCGCGGCTTTGTTCTACCTGGTGAACTCAACCCTGGCACTGTGCGCGCTGTTCCTGCTCGCCGAACTGGTCGAACGCTCGCGATCGGCCAACGAGGCGCCGCTGGAAGACGAAGAGGGTGCCATGCCCTCGCCGCTCGAGTCGCTGCACCCACCCAAGGGCATCAACCTCGACGACGAACAAAAGGCCGTTATCGGCCAGATCATCCCCTGGACCATGGCATTCCTCGGCATGAGCTTCATCGCCTGCGCACTGCTAATCATCGGCATGCCCCCGCTATCGGGCTTCGTCGGCAAGCTCAACCTGATCAGCGCACTGTTCAACCCGCTGGGGCTGGGCGTTCCAAGCGAACGACCATTGTCCGGCGCAGGCTGGGCTTTGGTTGCCCTGCTCATTCTGTCGGGCATGGCTTCGCTGATCGCCTTCGGCCGGGTAGGCATCCTGCGCTTCTGGAAGCCCGAAGAGCGCCCCTCGCCCCTGCTGCGTCGCTATGAATGCCTGCCCATCGTGATCCTGCTCGGGCTGTGCATCATTCTAAGCGTCAGGGCCGAACCGCTGCTGCGATACACCCAGGACACCGCCGCCAGCTTGCAGGCGCCCGACGCCTACATCCAGGCGGTGATGGCCGCCCGCCCCGTCCCTGGCCCGACCTCCCTCGACGTACAGGTGCAGCCATGAGCCGACTGTTCCCCGCTCCGCTGCTGTCGGTCGCGCTGTTCGTGCTCTGGCTGCTGCTGAACCTGTCTGTCAGCCCCGGCAACTTGCTGCTGGCTGCCGCTTTTGCTGTTGTCGCACCCATGCTGCTGGCGCCGCTGCGCCCTCAGCACGCCCATGTGCGTCGGCCACTGGTCGTGGCAAGGTTGATCTGCCGGGTGGGCATCGACGTCATCCAGTCCAACCTGCAGGTCGCCCTGGGTGTGTTGCGGGCAGGGCAGCGGCCACCTCGTTCGGCCTTCGTGCACATCCCCCTGGACCTGCGCGACGCCCACGGCCTCGCGGCGCTGTCGATGATCACCACCGTGGTGCCCGGGACGGTCTGGTCGGAACTGGCGCTGGACCGCAGCGTCCTGCTGCTGCATGTGTTTGACCTGCAGGATGAGACTGCTTTCATCGAGCACTTCAAACACACTTACGAACGCCCGCTGATGGAGATTTTCGAATGACAGGCCTGCTCGCCAACGCAGTCCTCGCCAGCCTGTTCATCTTCGCCCTGGCCATGGGCCTGGCGCTGATCCGGCTGTTCCGCGGCCCTTCGGCGCAGGACCGGGTACTGGCACTGGACTACCTCTATATTCTGGGCATGCTGATGATGCTGGTACTGGGCATTCGCTATGCCAGTGACACCTATTTCGAAGGTGCCCTGCTGATTGCCCTGTTTGGCTTTGTCGGCTCGTTCGCCCTGGCTAAATTCCTGCTGCGTGGCGAGGTGATCGAATGAATCAAGCCCTTGAATTGCCGCTCTGGCTGGAACTGCTCACCGCCGCCCTGCTGCTGCTCGGCAGCCTGTTCGCCCTGATCGGGGCGATTGGCTTGCTACGGCTGAAGGACTACTTCCAGCGCATGCACCCACCGGCGCTGGCCTCGACCATTGGCGCCTGGTGCGTTGCACTGGCTTCAATCATCTACTTTTCGTGGCTGAAGCAAAGCCCGGTGCTGCACGCCTGGCTGATTCCCATTCTGCTGTCGATCACTGTACCGGTTACCACACTACTCCTGGCCAGGGCGGCGTTGTTCCGCAAGCGCATGTCCAGGGAAGCAGTACCTGAAGAGGTCAGCAGCGGCCGCGACAGCGGCAACTGATCAAAGGCTCGGCGGCCGCCTCAGCCCTGGGTGAGGCGCTGCAGCTCGCGCCGAACCATGGCGGCGTAGGGTGGCGGGCTGAGCTGATAGAGCTGGGCGGCCACCCAGGTTAACCACGCCCCTTGCATCTCCTGGCGCCTGGCAAGCAGGCTTTCGGCCTGCAACACAGCCTGCGCGTGATACTGCCGATGGAACGCGGCACGCGAACCGGGCAGTGACTCGCCGTCACTCATTCACTTGCCTTGAACGTGATCAGCTCGCCCTTTCGCCATTTGGCGACCTTGCCGGTCACTGCCTTTAGCAACTTGCCCAGGCCTTCCTGCACTTGCTGTTGCGCAGCGAACACCAACATCACGCCCTGGCCGTCGCGGAACACGATGCCCTCGCCTTCCGGCACCGAGACAAACGCGTAATCACCCACACCATAGACATTGAGTTTGATTTCACGAAAGCGCATTTCCAATTTCCCGCCCTCTCGGCTGGGCAACACGGCAGCGCGAAAATGATCGCCGACCTTCAGCTCCAGGCGCTGTTTGTCATCGACAACCAACGCGCTATCGGTATCTATTTCGGCCATGTACAGGCCTTCGGGGTTCTGCTCGGTAACATACACGAAACGGCCCTGAAACAGCTTGGCCAACTTACCGCGCAAATCGCCCAGGGCGAACAGGGCGTGGGTATCCAGAGTACTGACTGCCAATGAAGTAATCCTCAAACCGGTGACATCCGCCCCCACTCGCAGTCGGTGAGGCGCGGCCATTTAAATTCGATAGGCGAAAAGAATAATTAAGCGATGCGTAATACGTCTGTGCCTTTTGGCGATACGGCGTGCAGGAAACCTTACTCCGGATCGCCAGACTTAGCCGCAACAGCGAGCTTGGGCACATTCCCCAATCGGGAAGCGTAACGTCCTACAACTACTCCGCTGGAGAAGATGCGATAGATAACAGCAGGCCCCTCGGCAGAACGGGCTCGGCAATCCATCATCGCTTACTGAGGAAGAAATATGCACGAAAACACTGAAATCCGTCGAGAGGCAAAGAAGATTTCTTATCTTTCAAAACCTCGGTTCGTCGTCATTCCTGCAGGTGTCGAGTTCTTCCACGTCACCGAGAGCGCTACCGGGCAGGTCAAGGGGTTTCGCCGCCGACACCATGATGCCTGCGAGCTCGCCAGACGCCTGGAGCGCTAGCGTGCAATCAGGCGGCCTGCCCTTTGTGCAACTGTTGCAGCCAGGCCGCCTGACACTCCAGCGCCTCGCCACGCGTTGCGAACGCCGTGCCACGGCGCTCGCCATTGACCAGCACCACCCAACATACCCGCCTACCCAGCGCCTGCAGTGTCTCGGGCACACCTGAGCCAATCATCACGGCCACATCGACTCGGCTATTCATCATTCCCTCCGGAATTTAATTAGCAACCTAACTATATGGTCATGATACGCCCGCGATCAGGCGGGAGAAAGCCAACGTTGGTAGAGCTGTGTTGCGCTACGGGCAACAAACTCGTCGGCGCTGCGCCTAGCAAACGCAAAAAGCCCCAGGGATCGCTCCATGGGGCCTGGCACGCAACGCTCGATCAGACCTGACGCTGGTGGCGGTCGAGCTGCTCGTGGCGCTCCTGGGCTTCGATGCAGTACTTGGTGGTCGGGCTGATCAGCAGACGCTTCAGGCCAATCGGCTCACCGCTGTCATCGCACCAGCCGAAGCTCTCGTCGGAGATACGGTCCAGCGCCATTTCCAGCTGTGGCAGCAAACGCTGGTCGCGGTCGATGGCATTGACCAACCAGCTACGCTCTTCTTCTACCGAAGCCACGTCAGCAGGGTCCGACGGAGTGTCCAGGCCCTCGATGGTGGCACGGCTCAACTCGATGCGCTCATGGGTTTCGACTTTCATCGACTGCAGCAGGCCAGTGAAGAAGGCCAGCTGATCAGCGTTCATGTAGTCATCGGCCGACATGGCCAGCAACTGTTCCTTGGTCATCGATTTCTCTATGAAAAAATGTGCATTTGGGCGATTCGGGTGCCGCCGACGCCAACGCGTCAGCAGCGGAATTCTTCAAGCGCCAATCGGCACTCTTTTACAGGGGGCGGCAGTCTAAGGCTCCACGTCGCGTGGAGCAACTGCAATCACGGGGGATTTTGACTGAAATGGCACCGATTCCGCCAGCCGGCGTGCCTGGGCCTGTTTCAAGACATGACTCAAACAGTGCGCTGCATGCAGCGCACCGGCCTCTCAACGATCCTTGAACTGCGCTTCACGCTTGCCAATGAAGGCACTCATACCCTCCTTCTGGTCTTCAGTGGCGAAGGCGGCATGGAACACGCGTCGCTCGAAGCGCACACCCTCGCTGAGGGTGACCTCGAAGGCGCGATTGACGCTCTCCTTGACCATCATGCTGACCGGGATCGATTTGCTGGCGATGGTTGCAGCTACCTTCAACGCTTCCTCGACCAGCTCGGCCTGCGGCACCACGCGTGCCACCAGGCCGGCACGCTCGGCTTCTTCCGCGCCCATCAAGCGCCCCGTCAGGCACAGCTCCATGGCCTTGGCCTTGCCTACCGCCCGGGTCAGGCGCTGGGTACCGCCCATACCTGGCAGTACGCCGAGGTTGATTTCCGGCTGACCGAACTTGGCGTTGTCACCCGCCAGAATGAAGTCGCACATCATCGCCAGCTCGCAACCACCGCCCAAGGCAAAGCCGGACACGGCAGCAATGATCGGTTTGCGGCGGTTGGCAATCCGATCGGCATCGCTGAACAGGTCGTCGACGTAGATCTGCGGGTACTTGAGCTCAGCCATTTCCTTGATGTCGGCGCCGGCGGCAAACGCCTTGGCCGAGCCGGTCAGCACCACGCAGCCGATGTTCGGGTCACGCTCGAGCTGGTCCAGAGCCTGGTTGATCTCGCTGACGATCTGCGCATTCAGCGCATTCAGCGCCTGGGGCCGGTTGAGGGTGATCAGGCCGACCTTGCCATGGATGTCCAACAGGATGGTTTCGAATGCCATGCAGTCTGCTCCTTCAAAGATTGCGCGCAATGACCATGCGCTGAATGTCGCTGGTGCCTTCGTAGATCTGGCAGACCCGAACGTCGCGGTAGATCCGCTCCAGCGGGAAGTCGCTCAGATAGCCATAACCGCCCAAGGTCTGCAAGGCATCCGAACAGACCTTTTCGGCCATTTCCGAGGCAAAAAGCTTGGCCATCGACGCTTCAACCAGCGCTGGACGCCCGGCATCACGCAGCGCGGCGGCGTGCAGCACCATCTGCCGGGCCACGGCAATGCGCGTGGCCATGTCGGCCAGGCGGAAAGCCACGGCCTGGTGCTCGATCAGCGGTTTGCCGAAGCTCTGCCGTTCTTTGGCATAGTCGCGCGCCACTTCGAAGGCGGCGCGGGCCATCCCCACCGACTGCGAAGCGATGCCGATACGCCCACCCTCCAGGTTGGCCAGGGCGATCTTGTAGCCCTGCCCCTCTTCGCCCAGTCGATTGGCGACAGGCACGCGCACATTGTCGAAGACGATCTGGCAGGTGTCGGATGCATGCTGGCCGAGTTTGTCCTCCACACGCGCTACCTGGTAACCCGGCGTGTCGGTTGGCACGATGAACGCGGTGATGCCACGCTTGCCGGCCTCCGGGTCGGTGACGGCGAAGACGATGACCACACCGGCGTTCTGCCCAGACGTGATGAACTGCTTGCTGCCGTTGAGTATGTAGTGGTCGCCCTCCAGGCGCGCACGGGTCTTCAGGCTGCTGGCGTCGGAACCCGCCTGGGGTTCGGTCAGCGCAAAGGCTCCGATCATCGACCCGCTGGCCAACGGCGCGAGGAACTGCTGCTTTTGCTGCTCGGTGCCAAATTTGAGTATGGGCACGCAACCCACCGAGTTGTGCACACTCATGATGGTCGAGCAGGCACCGTCGCCTGCGGCGATCTCTTCCAGGGCCAGGGCATAGGCCACGTACCCCGTATCACTGCCGCCGTACTGCTCCGGCACCAGCATGCCGAACAGGCCCAGGGCAGCCATCTCGTCAATGGCTTCGCGCGGGAAGCGATGCGCCTTGTCCCATTGCTCGGCGAACGGCCTTAGACGCTCCTGGG
>Ga0213823_1000939_pt1 | contig 19997 bp, 13 predicted proteins | sample MC6MC0907MG_FD_179887 | JGI IMG/M metagenome (GOLD analysis project Ga0213823, IMG submission 179887) | Enriched soil aggregate microbial communities from Iowa State University, Ames, United States - MC6-MC0907-MG | ecosystem: Environmental > Terrestrial > Soil > Unclassified | place: USA: Iowa...
TTGTATCTGTAGTGCCATTACAATTAATCAGCTACTATGCAGCGCTACACCGCCGTTGTGATGTGGATAAACCACGTAACTTGGCTAAATCGGTGACTGTAGAATAAGAGAACTGAATAATAAAGTTGTACTGTTGGTTTTTAATAAAGATTGATAATTTATAATAAAGTTTGATCATTTTTAATAAAGATTGATAAGAAACAATCTCTATGGGTAAAATATCCATAGAGGTTGTTTTTTATTTTCTGAAATAAGAGGTGCATTTTATGGAGAGAGATTTTGAGTGGCTGTGGGAGAATCTTAAGGAAGGTTCCCGTCAAAAATTTGAAGATATTTGTTATGATGTTTATTCAAGTGAATTCCCTGATGCAGATGTTCATAAAGTAGCAGTCACACAAGGTGATGGTGGAATAGATATTTATATTGAAGAGGAAAATGGTACATATACAATCATACAATGTAAATATTTTTTAAAACGTTTAGATGATAATAGGAAAAATCAAGTTAGAGACTCTTTTAAAACGGCATTGACGAAAAATGAAATGGATAATTGGATTTTATGTATTCCAATGGATCTTTCTCATGAGGAACATAACTGGTGGAAAACATGGAAACAAAAGCAGAAAGAACTAGGCATAGCTATTAAACTTCATGATGGTAGTAAGTTAATGAAACTGATTAAGAAACATGATTTATATGAAGAATATTTTAATACGGTACGTATTGATCAAAACTTTATAAAAGAAGTAGCAAATACTGATGAGAAGTCTAAAATCCACGATAGATTATATAGATTAATTAGTGCTATATCAACTTTAGACTGTGATTTATTCGAAATAGTTTGTGCTGTAGATACATTAGGAGATTTAAAAGCACATAAATTTTTTAAAGGAAATGACTTATTGATTTATTTAGATGAGCTCTCAACATTATATTCTTTTCATGCGGAAGGCCCTAACGTATATGGGAAGAGATTAAAAGACTCTCTTTTAATCGAACAGGAAACAGATTTAAGGAGAAAAATTATAGGGGAGTATAATAAATTAGACTTTGATTAATAAGGAGGCAGAAAATGTCCAAACGCAAAAGAACAACGCCTATAGAAAAAAAGCTAAAAGACGGTCATGGACAAGGCATTGGTGTGGATTATAGGCCCTGGTTAGTCATTCAAGATGTATCGTCACTCGGACGATCTACTCGATTAAAAGGTATTAAAATCCCTCGGCAATATGAGTTTCTATCGGATTTGGAACGAAACTACTTTTATTTGTTGGAGTATTCAGATTTAGTGGCTGATATTCGTGAACAGTTTCCCCTCTTGCCAATTGAGGAAACGTTAATCATTTCGGAAGAACTAGGTATCAAACACCCCACACATCCTCAAACGAAAGAGCCAATTGTAATGTCAACTGATTTTGTAGTTACAAAACTAGAACAAGGTCAACCTGTCAATTTAGCTCGAACACTTAAATATAGAGCTGACCTTATGGATAAACGCGTCATTGAAAAGTTTGAAATTGAACGAGAATATTGGGAACGTAGGGGCATTGACTGGGGGATCGTAACAGAACTAGAAGTACCGAAAGAAATGGCAATGAACATTTCTTTCGTACACTCGTATGCTGATTTAGGTAATATTGAAGATTTCAATAAGTATAGTGAGTCGGATAAAGATACATTTAGCATTTATTTAATATCAAATTTACTTAGAGCAGACAAAACAGTAAGAGAAGCTTGTACGCAGTTAGATGAAGTATTTAATTTATCCCCAGGTAGTGGTCTTACCCTTTTCAAACATTTAATTATAAAAAAGGCGATTGAAGTAGATTTAATGAACAAATTAGATGTAAATAGCATTATTGAAATTAAGTCTGTTCATAGGGATTATTCAGAGCAGGTGAAGGAAATATGATTTTTTATAATCGGGTGTATCAATATGTTAATAGCGAAATGGAAAATCGAATAAGGATCATCGAATTAGATGATCCAATAGTTTACTATGTGGAGTTAAATGGCGATACTGCAATGCCGAAAAAAATCAGTTTGAAAACGCTAGAGGATGAAATTGATGCAGGTATGTTATTAGCAATTTCAGACCCGTTTTTAATGAGCCACGATGATAAAAACTTAACGCCAAAGCAAATTGAAAAACGTGATGAGGATTGGGAAGTAATTAATAGCACATGGGAAGACTATAAATGGCAGCTAATTGAAAAGAAAACTCGTGAGTTAGCTTTTGACCAAATTGCTGAAAAATTTAATTTCAAAAAGCTTAAAGTTAAAAGGATCTTCACCCGTTTCTGGCAAAGAGGTTTAAATAAAAATGCACTTTTACCCGATTACAACAAATCTGGTGGTAAAGGTAAAGAAAGAGATTTAGCTGGTGTAAATAAAGTAGGAAGACCTCGCAAATATGCATTAAGTGATGAACAAAACCAAGGTATTAATATTACAGAGGATGTTAAAAAGCAATTTTCACATGTAATAAAACAGTACTATCGCAAAAAAGAACAAATTACTCTAACAGAAACATATGAATATTTGCTACGGGACTTCTATTCTCATAAATATGTTGAAGATGGCGAAGTAAAATATAGTGTGTGGCAAGCTTCACGTATTCCGAGCTATAACCAGTTTTACTATTGGTTTAAAAAATATGAAGACCCACAATTAGATATTTCGATGCGCAAAAGTAAAAAGGAATTTGATTTAAAGCATAGACCGATTTTGAACAACTCTTCACTAGAAACAGATGGACCGGGTACTCGATTCCAAGTAGATGCCACGATTGCAGATATTTACCTAGTGAGTTCATTTAATCGTTCTTTGATTATTGGTCGTCCAGTTATTTACGGAATTATAGACGTATATTCACGATTATTTACAGGTGTATACGTTGGCTTAGAAGGTCCTTCATGGACAGGAGCAATGATGGCTCTGGATAATATGATTACAGATAAAGCTACTTATTGTGCAGAATATGGCATTGAAATAGATGAACTACAATGGCCAGCAAAGCACTTACCAGAAATCTTAATTGCCGATAGAGGCGAATTTGAAGGTTATTCAGTAACAAGCTTAATTAATAATTTTAATATAAAAATCGAAAATACATCGGCTTATCGTGGAGATTTAAAAGGTATTATTGAACGTCAGTTTGGGACTATTAATGGCAAAATTAAACGTAAAGCACCAGGAGCCATTCAAAAGGAATATCGAGAGCGTGGCGATCGAGATTATAGATTAGATGCAACGTTAAATTTAAAAGAATTCACTAAAATTGTAATCCATTTAATGATGCAACATAATCAGAAAATTATCGATAAATACCCATTAGAAAAGTCAATGATTGAAGATGGACTGGTTGCTACACCGCTTAACCTTTGGACTTGGGGTATAGCAAATAAAAAAGGACGTTTACAAGTTACGAATGATAAAAATATATATCGTTTAAATATACTACCCCGTGGAAAGGCTCGCATAACTAGAGCCGGCATCAAATTTAAAGGACTTTCTTATGGATCTGAGAAGGCTGTTGATGAACAATGGTATGTGAAGTTAAGAAGCACAAGTATTGAAGTTGCATATGACCCTAGAGATATGGATCAAATTTATATCCCTTCTAATGATGGTAGAAGCTTTGATATTTGTTTCTTGTTAGATACAAGCAAACAGTACAAAGGAAATATGCTAGAGGAAATTGAATTTTATCAAGAGTATCTTGAAGAGTTGAAGGCAGCACAATTCGTTGAACAGAAAAATAAGAGTATTAATACTGATGTAGCAATCGAAGAAATTATTAAAAAGGCTAAATCAGAAAAGAAAAGGCTACCTAAACCAACTTCAAAATCAGAACAGGTCAGTAATATAAAAGTAAATAGACAAGCCGAAAAAGTATTACAACGAGGAGAGGAAAAGTTTGACTTAGTTAATAGAGAAACAAAAGTGAATCAACAGCCTACACAAATCCTAGAGTTTCCGAAACGAAAGGAAGAGCCTGTTAAAAAAACTAGTTCAAGCTTGATGAGTAAATTGAAAAGAAAGCGAGATGAGGAATTTGGAGAAGACGAATAATGTCGTTTTAAAAGGCGCTTATGGGGAAGCGGTCTATAAGCCACAATTTCTCCCAGAGTACGAAAATAACCCTTTTCTAGAAGCTCTACCGCCTATTTTCAATGAAGATGATGTGTTAGATCGATTTATGGTAACTCCCCGAATAAGTAAGGAAGATAAGCAGAAAGACGTCAATATTCGATATCACGTATTAAAGCGTGTGAAAAATTTCATTCAGCCATTACCGATTCATTTTGAAGTGGAACGTCGCTTATCAACATTAATACGAAGAGGATATTTAGCTAGAAACCCATTAGATAAAACATTTTTCGAACGTCTTAAAGTGCTGCATGAATTGCGAGAAGACGAGGAACAAGCTCATAAATATATTGATGAACGATTAAATTATATTCGTTCAACTGCTGATAGTCTTTCGATTATTGGGATTTCTGGTATTGGTAAAACGACAGCAATAGAGCGCCTTTTATTAATGTATCCTCAAGTCATTAAACATGATATTTACAAGGGAGAGCCGTTTAATCGTACTCAAATAGTTTGGCTGAAAATCGATTGTCCGTATGATGGTAGCCTTTCTACGTTATGCAAAAGCTTTTTTAAAGCAATTGATGATTTATTAGGAACTCGTTTTTTAGAAAAGTTCGGTTATTTAAATAGAGTTACATCTACAATGCTTCTCCATATGACGTCTTTAGCTAGTATGTATGGGATTGGTGTACTTGTCATTGATGAGATTCAGCATTTGTTACATGCTAAAAATGACCAAGAAGAGATGTTAAATTTCTTTGTAACGTTATCTAATACTGTTGGGATTCCTACAGTCCTTATTGGTACTTCTAAAGCGCAGCAGTTGTTCAAAGGGAATTTCCGTCAAGCTCGACGTGCGGCAAGTGATGGAGCAATTATTTGGGATAGGATGGATGAACAAAGTGAAGAGTGGGAGTTCTTTCTTGAGACACTGTGGAAGTTACAATGTTTTAAAACACGCTCAGAGCTCACAGAAGACGTTAAAAAGACCTTTTATGACGAATGCCAGGGTATAACGTCAGTAGCTGTTAATCTGTTTATATTAGCGCAAGAACGTGTTTTATTTGATGAGCGAAATGAATTAGAAAAATTAACATCAAAAGTGATTCGAAAAACTGCTAAAGAAGACATGAAAATTATTCAGCCGATGTTAAAGGCCATACGGAATAATGACTTTGCTGCGATGTATAAGTACGAGGATATTATGATTAATCTTGATGAACTGATGATGAATCATAAGAAGAATACGCAGTATGAAGGTAAAGTACAAGCGGCAATGAAGGAACGTCAGAATACACTAGAGTATAAACGAAAAGAATTGATTGAAGGGTTAAGTTTAGAAGCTGCATCTTTAGGTATATTTGATTCATTATCTTCAATAGATATTCTAAGAGCTACTGAAAAAATAGTGGGAGATACTCCAGTTGATATGGATGAAATTGTTCTGAAATCAAAACTGATTCCCTATTTAATTGAGATGAATAATAAGATAAAACAAAAGAAAAAATCTACATTTACCAATAATAAAGTATTACCTTTACTAAGTTTAACAGAACAAGCCTCTAATCAAAAAAGACACTGCTATGAATTATTTAAATTAAATGATTATATAAAAAATATTAATGAGTTTTATTGAAGGAGATTCCAATGAATATATTTGTAGATACTAATATTCTTTATAAAGATCCATTTCTATTAAGAGGAAAAAATATTATTTTGAAAGAATTAGCTAAAGCAGACGAAGTAAAAATATTTCTTAATAAAGCTGTAGTTGATGAAATTAAAAGAGGGGATAAAGTATTCTTTGAAAAAAATTTAAAAGAATTTCAGAAAATCTCTAATAATTTGAATAAAAATATTACGGATTTGACTAAACATGTCAAATTCCTTTTGAGTTTAGAAGAATATGAACAACAATTTGATGATGAAATTAATAAACTTATAAAATCTAATTTAATTGAGATAACGCCATATGATGAAGATACGATGGAAAAAATAGTGAAATTGGATATGTATAAAACACCACCATTTTTCGAAGAAGGTAAAGAAAAGTCTGTAAGGGACGCAATTATTTGGTATTCCTATAATCGATACATTCAACGTCTCGAATTAGAGGAATGCTATTATATTTCACACAATACAAAAGATTTTGCGAAGATTCATGAAGAGGCAAAAAAAAGTGAAAATAAAAGTTATGAGTTACATCCAAATATAAATGAAGGTGCATTTGTTAGTGCTCATAAAAGCGTAGAAGATTTTATTGAAACCTATAAAGAAAGAGTTAAGGAAATTTTTGCTGAGAATGATTTGGATGTAGTTACTGCTCAAACTTTACGAATAATAGATTCTCAAATTCCAGAAATACTTCCTCTAATTTCTGAACAAATAGCAGATGCTACAGAAAATGTTCTTGCTTCGGAAATTGATAAAATGTCTCCTCCAGAAATAGATGCATCGTTCTCAAGTGGTTATGTTGCAGATAATGGGTATTTTGGAGAACTACTAGATGAATTAGAGCTTCAAAATGTTATTTCTTATGGAAGTAGAATAGTGGCTACTGTTGAGTTTCCTTATATCAAAGATTTGGATGTTTATGTTTATAACGCAGTAAGAGATAGAGGGGAAGAACAATATTCTTTTGTTGGTTCTGTACCATTAATATCTCAGGTGAAAGCAAATATCACATGGAAAATTATTGATGCTGTATCTTTGTTTGAAAACAATGAGTTTGATATTAAGGATATTATTGACTGTCGTGAGCCAGAGGATATTGAAGTAGAAATTGTTTCTTCGGATTACGAACTGGATAATCGCTATGAGCATATTGATGATGGATTGGATTAAATTTATTAAGGATATGATTTTCTTTTAATTTTCTTATTAGTTTTGCTCTATTAGAAAATAATAATTTGAGGTGAGAAAATGCTACCTTTCTTCACAAACCCATATCCAAATGAATTGTTGTATTCAGCCATTGCACGTTACCACTTTTATAGTGGGAATCTTGATTGTAAAGATACGTTGGAAGAGTTGTTTGGCAGTCGTTGTGTGATACCGAGTGTGGAGATTGGCAGCTATTTTTCTGTTTTGGCAGAAAAGCTAGGACCGCATTACTCGGTAGAATCGCTTTTATCCAACCATACGATTTATCCGTACTATGCTTTGTTTTTATCGAAAGCACGGCAGCAGGAAGTTTTGCAGGATGTATTACAAGATGGACAGGCATTATATACAAGGCTTGGCATGATTGCAGGAAGTGTTTGTAAAAAGGATGGTTTATATTATTGTGCCGAATGTGCTAAAGCAGATGATGCACAATACGGAGAACCGTACATTCATAGAGAGCATCAGCTTCAAGGAATTAATTATTGTCCACATCATGAAGTGTCATTGCGTAAATATCCAACTACAACAGATAGTCGGATACAATATGTCAGATTTGAATTAAAACATATAAATTTAACAGCTATTTACGAAACGGATCCATATAAGGATATAGCTGTAACAATAGCAAAGCAGGCAGATCAACTGTTGCAATTACCTTTACATGGACTTTCAAGGGAAATCATAAGCTCTAAGTATCGGGCATTATTAAGAGAGCGCAATTTAATAACAGCCTCAAATTGTGTGCGACAAAAGGAGTTATATCAAACGTTCGAGTCACATTTCCCAAAGGGCTTTTTGCAACTGTATGAAAGTGAATTAAACGAGACCTATGAATATAATTGGTTGAAGGTGTTACTGCGTAATTCCAAGCGTCATGTACATCCGCTACGTCATTTATTTTTACTACATTTTTTACAACAGTATGTAGAAAGCTTGGGAACTAGTTCTGCTGATCAAGGTGCATTTGGTAATGGTCCATTTCCTTGTTTAAATAAGGCTGCATCACATTACAAGCAGTTCATCATTCAAGATGTAGACGTAACAAGGGATTCTAAAACGAAAAATTTAATTGGCACATTTACATGCTCATGTGGGTTTATTTATGCAAGAAAACAATCGACAGACATATTCAAGATAGGTCGAGTAAAAGAGTTTGGTTATGTATGGCATCAAAAATTAATTGAACTTTCATGTGAAAACATAAGTATCAGAGCAATTGCAAGAGAGTTAGGCGTAGATTCTAAAACCGTAAAAAAATATTTAGAACAGCCATCATTCAAACAGGACCAGCAAAAGGTTCCTATGACAGTATCAAACTTAGATTCATATAAAGCTGAATTTAATACGATTGTGCAAAAGCATCCGCAATCAAGTAGAACGCAATTACGTAAAACTTACCAAAAAGAATATATGTATTTATACCGTCACGATAAAGAATGGTTGTTTAATATATTACCAGCCCATCAAAAACGTTATAACCAGGTTAAAACGGTTGATTGGAATAAAAGAGATAAACAATATTCAAATGCAATTAAAACGCTATATGAGCAATTGTTGACGTCTGAAAAGCCTATTCGAATTACAACATCTCTTTTAGGGAAACGTTTAGGGATATTAGCCAATCTTGAAAGACATTTAGGACAGCTGCCTATTACAAAGCGTTTACTTGAGCAAATTACGGAAAGTGTGGAGCAATTTCAAATTCGCCGATGCTGTAAAATCATTGATAATCTGAAGTGCGAATTGAGTGATGTAAAATTATGGCGTGTTCAAAGGCAAGCAGGAATAAAGTCAAAGGGTTTTAAAACAATTCGACCAATACTAGAGGTATATTTACAGGAAGGTGGAATCGATGAACAGCAAAGATATAAAGCTTAAATCTTGGCCGTTTGATAAAGGTGCACGCGTGAAATTGGAATGGATCGGTGCGCCTTTTAGATACGAAAAAAAGGTCGTGCTGCCAGTTTATTTTAGTGGAAAAGTTAATGAGTATTATACAACTGAAAAGTTAATAGTTGATTGGACCGTATTAACTTCTTTGATAATCCAGCATTATTACGTAGATGGAGTTATTACGAAGCCTATTTCACCTAATCAAACCGAAGAAATTATTATCACCATAGAGCCAAGTTGTGTTGGGTATTTTGAAAGAGACTATACAGTACATAAAACAAATTATATAGAAAGATCGCAAACTTTCGTTATCAAATACAACGGAGAGCGTTTCAATTTACCATTAATTGAGGTACTGAGAGGAATCGTTGCACCGAATGCATTCCTACTAAATCGCTTATTTGAAATGAATTCTTTTCCATTATATTTCACAGAGGAATATGAACCGGATTTATTACGATTACACTTCACATCCTCATATAATGCAAAGTATTTAAAGAACGAGTATTTGCATCACTTAGTTTGGTTGTTAATGAACAATCCTGTCCGTAAAGTTTATGAAAGTATGGCTAGCAACTTTCATTTTAATAACGCTATTAAGTTTGATTGGCCATTTCAAACACCGATTAAATTGAAGTTACGTGTAAAAAAAACGACCACAGGATATACAGTTTTAAATATTAAATCGATGCTAGAAAAAGAACTACAGGTTTCTAATTTAGAGATTACTCATCCTAGCCTTGTACGTCATGAAAAATCGAATGAGCCAAGAAAGCGTATAATTCTCTCCCTTTCCAATTCAGGTGATTATGAAGCAGATGCAACAGTTGATGGACGTACAAATGAATTTGACGAGGTAGTAATTGATACTTTAACTCATGAGTATATTGATGCCTTAATAATTACAAAACAGAAAACAGCTTCGACTAAACAACGCGAAGGAATTGATGATAATACTAAAAAGACAGTTAAGGTTGATAATAATAGCCGTTCCATGGGTGATATTGGCGGGACAAATATATTAAGAGGCTTAGAAGTTAAGTCACTTCAGAATACATATGTAAATGGTGAATTAGCGGACTTTAAAGAAGTATTAAATGAATTATCAAGAGCTTATTTTGTAGATAGTGTAGAGGCATATGTTGGCGAATTAACTGATATAGGAGATCGCTCATTTGCGTTTTTAGATGATGATGTTACACCTAGAAAGTATATAGTTGCATATGTAAAACTAATGAACGAAAAAGAAGTTGCAATGTTAGAAATTGAAAGAGCTGGGCGTAGTGTGTCAACTTTAATTATTGCATCAACTGATGGTACAAATATTAAGTTGCATATTGAGCCTTTGCTAAAATATATTATATTCAGCTCAGGTAGTTGGTTAAAAGAAGGCCTATTGAAATGGGAAAAGAGCTTAGCAATTTATAAAGTTAAGCACACGAGTAATTTTAAAAAATCGGTATTCAATAAAATCTTAGGAATTTAATAAATAATCCTTTTAATACATTTAAACTTTAATTATAATTAAAGAAAATCATTTTTTATTGTGATTTTATCCATAAAATGCAAAGGGGATTGGTTTGTTGATGAAAAAATTTCGTTTGTCAGAAGAACTAAATGAAAGCATTGTTGATGGGGTTATAGAGGGGTATAAGGATTATCTACGTGTAAGAAAAGAAGCTGCTCGTAACTTAAAAGTTCATGGTGCGTACGCATGGGTAAAAGGAAATCATATTGATCACCATGTGGCAGTTCAGTGTGAGAAATTAGGAGTAGAAAGTAAGCTTTCAAAAGCTGGAGTTACCTGGCAGTATTTACAGTTTAGTGTAGACGATATCAAAACATTATTTTTAATTAAAAATGCACGTTATTTTGATCCAAATGCTGTTGATAGAGGTAAAGATACGTATGGACGTCCTAAGAGTAAGAAATCGGCTTATATGGAGGAGTTCATTAGTATTAATGAGGCGATAGAGTTTCCTAATAAAACGAATAAAACTTTAGCTGGTCATTCACGCCAACTAGTATTATTTGATGAGCTACCGTTCGACTCTTTAACAGCGGAAGAAGTATCAGAAATGGCTAAAGAATACGACAAGTTTTATATTGTTACTTATGAAATTGATGATGAATTTTTAATTAGTGCAATTAATTTATGGATGCCTAATCCATTGGATAATAAAGCCTATTTGGTTGAAGATTTATCAGGCCATATTAATACCAAAACATCTCACATAATTGAAATGGAAGAACAAACTAAAGCAATATTACAAAATTCAACTGAAATGCCGGATGCAAGTTTATATGATATTGAAATTGTCGAAGATGATATCGATGATGCAACTGGAGAAAGTTAATATCGAATTAAGAAAGGAGCTACTAATTTGTTTATTGGTAAAAGCTTAACTAATATTCGAATCTTAAATGAGCTAAGCCGTTCACAGCTAGCTGAAGAATTGGGTATTACTGAACAAGCTGTTTGGCAATATGAAAATGGTTATGTGTCTCCTAAGTTAGAAATAGTGAATAAGATGAAGACTTTATTTAAAGTTAAATCAACTTATTTTTTCCGAGAGGATTTATTAGAGAACAGTCAACCAGAGAATATTCGCATCGAAAGAATAGCCTATCGATCAGAGTCAATTAATTCAGCTATAAAGACTCAAAGTGAATTTGTAAATGTGAAGCTTTTAGATGCATTTATAAAAAAGATAGGAAAAAAAATAAAGTATCCTAAAAATGAAATACTACTATTACGTCAAAATGCACTAGAGTATTTAAATTCTAATCAAGAGATTGAGCGCGAACTGCAAATTCGGCATATAGCAGAAATGGCTCGAAAACACATTAATCTATCAGGTGATAATAATAAAAACTTTTTATTTCATTTAGAAAAATCAGGTGTGTTTATTTTTGAAAAATCAATTGGTGAAACGATTGATGCCTATAGTTTATGGACAGAGGATGATATTCCGTACATTGTATTAGGCAATATAAAAAAATCAGCAGTACGACGGAATTTTGATTTAGCTCATGAATTAGGTCATCTATTGTTACATTATAAAACAGAGTTTAATATGTTAGATAAGTCTACTTATAAAATCAAAGAAGATGAAGCAAACCTATTCGCATCAGAGTTTCTAATGCCAAGTAAAGCCTTTACAGAGGATATTGTGAAAATTAATAAGGTTTCTAATCCTGATGCCTATAAAGAATTGAAAGCAAAGTGGTTAGTTTCATTACAAGCTATGTCCATGAGAGCTAGAAACTTGGAATTGATAACACATCAGCAGTTTAGATATTTTTGGATGTCTTTAAATAGAAACGGATATAGAAAAGAAGAACCATTAGATGATGTGCTTGTTATCGAGAAGCCAATGAAAGTTAGAAGCATACTTCAATTAATTTTAGAAAAGGAAATAGTTGATTTAGAACAATTAACAGAGGAATTGAAAGTAGAAATTGAATTTTTAGTAAGTATTACTGGGATTGAACAAGAGTTTTTCGCAAAGTATCTAGGCAACCACCAGCAAAGCTTTTCAATAAATGATTTAAAGATTATTAAATAATGGGGTTATTAGAAGACTGTAATTCATAGATGAATGCAGTCTTCTTTTTATTTTGAATAAGTACTGAATATCTTGTTTGCTAATTCGATGATTAATTTTACCTCTATATCAGATTTTAATTTTAGTTGCTCAGCGAACATATGTATGAGCTGCTCTGTCTCAATAGATGGTTGTATCATTGGAGAATCTAATTCAAAAAGATCTTTTGCGTTAATCTTTAAACCGGCTGTAATTTTCTCTAATGTTTGAAGTGTAATATTTCTATCTCCATGTTCTACCCCTGCTAAATAAGATGTCTGTAGCCCACATTTTTCTGCTAGTTCTTCTTGAGTCATTTTCTTTTGTTTACGAATTTCTTTGATATTTGCTCCTACAATATTAACTAACTGTTCCATACAATCACCTCACTCTAAGACTATGTGAGGCGCAAAAACTCCTGAAGAATCATAAAAGTACATTTTAATTGATTTTAGTACTTATAAGTACTGTTATGTACTTCGAAGTGCAATTTTAAGGAGTGAAATATTAAATGAGTAATCATTTAAGTACAAATATAGTTTTAGAAAATATAGTGCAATCAAAAATGAGAGGTAGAGTAACATATCAAGGCTCAGTCTCTTCTCAAGTAGCGGTGAACTTTTCATATTCGAAATTATTTAATGATCCATCTGGCAAGGGTTATCAACGTCCAATCAATAAAAAGCGTTGCACAGATTTCGCGGATTATTTATCACAAGGAGAAGATTCTTTATATACTCCTATTCTTTTAATTGCTGCTGGTAATTGGGAGTTTCAAGCATATGACCGCCAACGTCCGAATTATGGTCGATTAATTTGTCGTAAAAAAGCAACGTTAATGGATGGGCAGCACCGTTTAGGTGGAATTAAGGAGTATATTGAGCAGACCGATAGCACGTTAAGTGTACCGTTTCTAGCATTTCATTATTTTAGATGAAGATGAGGAAATTAAGCTTTTTGATGTAATAAATACTAAAGCAAAAGGAATTGGTACATCGTTGAGCCGTTATTTAAATCGGGACAATGATGATTTGAGTTGGGTAGCAACAAACTTAATTTTAAAGCCAGAGAGTCCGTTTTTTAGTAAAGGAACGTTAATAGGAAAACGTACAAAAGAGAAGCATATAACGCTACAAAATCTTTATCAAATTGTTAATTTGCTGACTAAGAAATCAGATTTAGCTAAGCTACCAAAAGAAAAGATTTTGAATGTTACTATGTTTTATTTTAATCTAATCAAGGAACTATTACCTGATGAATGGGACGATTATAAAAATTATCGATTAACACATATTACATGTTTAAATGCGTTAGCTATCGTAGGAAATGAATTGATTAATGAAAATTTTTTAGTGAAATCACAGCAACCGGATTCACTTAAGATTGCTAATAAGTTATTGAACTTAGGAGAGATTGATTGGTCTGCTAGTGGAGATTTGAAGTTTGTTAAGGGAGTAGCAGGAACGAAGATATTGGCTAATGATATAAGGCATTGTTTAAACTAATGTCAATCTTTTGAGGGGTTTTTAGAAAGGGTCTCAAACTGTAGACAACATCGAGTATCTCGACCTTGTTTACTATTTTTATTTTAAATCAAATCTTAAATAAACGAGAAGATCAATTTTAGAAAATTTTTTATATTAGTGTCTCTTTCGACCTCTTAAATTTACGTATGGAAGTTAGTTCTTCTCCAATAAAGTAGCTGTAATTTATGTTACAATATGGAAATGAATTTTTGTTTTAAAATTTCGTACTTTTTGGGTTAGGGTAGGTGACATTATGAGTAATACAAAGTTGATGACGGTAATACAAAAAAAATTTGAGGACAATACAAGTTATAGCAACCCAATACATGCAGTGAATCAAGCTGATTCTATAGCTGCTTTATCTGTAGATCTTTATACAGATTCAAATCGATTTATATATGAACTTTTACAAAATGCTGATGATTCATCTTGCAACGTTAATGGGAGTAAAGTTTGGATAAAAGTATTTAATAATGAATTGGTAGTAGCTCATTCGGGTAAAGTGTTTGATGGTAAAGATATTCAGGGGATTTGTAATATTAATCATGGTACAAAGAAAACTGATTTAACAAAGACTGGGTATAAGGGAATAGGATTTAAATCGGTATTTGGTCAATCAAATTATGTTGTAATATATACTGGTGGCGAATTCTTTAGATTTGATAGTTCTTATAATTTTAAGTGGAGCTGGGATAAATCTCAAAAAGACTGGGAAATCGAAAATAATCGAAGGTTCCAACAACCTTGGCAAATAATACCGATACCTACGGAAACTCTAGAAGTGAGAGAAGAAATAAGAAGTTTTATTTCGGAAATGGGTGCAAATGTTGCAACAATACTTAAAATGAACCATATTGAAGAAACGAGAGAAGCAATTCAGAAGTTATCTCAAAACACTAACATGTTCTTGTTTTTAAAAAATATAACAGAAATTCATTTCGAAAATACATCGATTACAGTCGATAGAAGTAATCCAAATAGAATTATACTAAATAAAGGGAAAATGAGTGAAAAAGAATGGTTGATAAAAAACATTAATTTAAATGTTTCAAAGGAGTTTAAAAGGATTCTGTTAGAAGAACGCCATATCCCATCAAAATTATTGGATGCCGACTTTATTGAAATGACTTTTGCAGCACAAATAGATAATACTGGGATAGTTTCTTTAGAAAAAAAGGATAGAGTTTTATATTCCTATTTGCCTACTGGAGAAACAAAGTACGAGTTGCCGGTGTTAGTAAACACAAATTTTCTTATATCAGCTAGTAGAGAAAGTATTCATAAAGATTCAAAATGGAATCAGTGGTTGTTTGAATGCATTTCTTTTGAAATTTTCAAATGGATTTCTGAGCTAGTGATCTCTGAAATTTCGTTTGAGGCATATAAATTAATTCCGGAAAAATCTAAATTTGATGATGATTTAGCGGAATTTTATAATAGAGGCATTAAAAAAGCTACAGAAGAGATTGCTTTTATTTTAGCTCGTAACAATACACGGATTAAGATAAGCGAAGCCTTGATAGATTTTACACATCTATCAGAAAAGAACTTTATTGGCGAAGAACCTATTAAAAAATTTATTATAAAACAATCTTCTTACACGACAACTAAGTTTTATGTTAAACAATGTGTTTTTTGGAGTAAATTGAAAAAAATTGGGGTTTCAATTTTTGGGTGGAAAGAATTTGGAGCATTTTTGAATTCTATATATTTTAAAGAAACACATTCTATTCAAAAGAATATTGAATTAATAAAGTTTTTAAGGTTATGTTGTAAATCAGAAAAATTTAAAGAAGTTACCAATGAATATGTATGCAACCTTCCTTTTATTTGGGATCATAAAAATCAAATTAACTATCCAAAACAAGTTTGTTTTCCAACAGCTGATGATGAAAATTGGGATAATGTAGAGAATGAATTATCATTCGTACATAAAGATATATTAGCTTGGTTATTAAAGGATTTGGAAACAAAAACCTGGTTAGAAAATCTTGGAGTAGAAGAAAAAACGGATATAACCTATATAACACAAAATATCTTACCGCATGTAAGTACCTATATTAATAAAGAAAATGCAATATCTGAAATTCAAAAATTATTTTTATTATATAGAAAAGGCGATCTTAAAGAGGATCTAATTAGAAAATTATCAAAGATAAAACTTATGACTATTGGGGGAACATTATTACAAGCTTCTGAATGTTACCTGTCTGATTTCTATAATCCAAGAATGAAAATTGAAAATCTGCTTAAAAATGATATTTTTGTTAGCGAAGAATACTATGTTAACCCTCATGAAAGAGGTGAATGGAAGCGATTTTTTAAATTTTTTGGAGTTTCTGAAGGAACAGATACGTTATTATATAATGGTAAAAATTCGAAAGAAAAGTGTGTTAGTTTTGGAATTAATCCAAAGTATTTCGATGAAATAATAAGTAAGTATTCAGATTATTCTAGTCTGTCAATTGATAGTATTGGAAATATTGCTTCGATTAACTATATACATTTTTTAGAAAAAAATGAAAAACTAGCATTTGAGTTTTGGAAAGATTATATCAAGAATTTTTTACCAGAAGAAATAGAAAAGGAAGCTAGAGCATATTGGGGATATTCTGGTATGGGGGGCCAAACATCGGGGAAAATAGTACAGAATTATATACCTTGGTTCATAAGAAATACAAGATGTATTCCCACACTTAAGGGTGATTTATATACATCATCAGAAGTATATTTAAATAAAAAAGAAATAAAAGATATTGCTGGAGAATATTTACCTATATTCAAGGGCGATGTGTTGTCACAAGGCTGGCAGACTTTTTTCAAGTTTAAAACTAAGCTCGATATAGAAGATTATTTAAATATACTTTTACAGATTTCTTTAGATCTCCAAGACGAAGGTAGTATTAAAAATGAAAATCTTGAAAGATTACAATTAATTTATTCTATATTACTAGATGAGTGTATTTATTGGAAGGATAGTGAAATTGAAAAAGTTGAAATATGGTCTGAAAATAATAGATTGTTGAATAGTAAAAATACTTTTACAGAGTGTAATAATTTATATTATTTTATAGATGGTAATGAGGAAATTTTTCAAGATCAATATGCATTTATAAAATTGAATGCAAAGAATAAAAACCATCCAAATCTCAAAAAAATATTGGAATGTTTTCAAGTGAAGTTATTGAGCCAAAGTCAGTTTAAATTAGTATGTGATAAAAAAGAAGAGTGCGTTAATCTAAAAATCAAGCTAAATAGGATTGTTCCATATTTTAAATCATGGATTGAGAATGAGGAAATTGATGACAATACTAAAAAGAATTTATTGAAGTTACAAAATAATATTAATGGCTTGGAAATTTATGAGTCAAAAGATGTAAAAATCACATATGAAGAAATGTACTTTATGAAAAATGTGAATTTGCATATTGATGAAAATAAGGTTTATGTAACAAAACCATGGAATTCCAATAGTGTACTTTTAAGGTTAGCTGAAAGTTTATGTATTTATTTTGAGTTAGAAGGTTATAGCAATAAATTAGATTTTTTACTAAGAGCTGACGATATTGAAATTCGTAAATACTTTTCTCAAGAAGGCATTGAATTGCCACCAGAAAATTTAATAGGGGAAACTAATGAATTAACAACGGAGGGGTTCGATGATAATTATAAAAAAGAATTATCTGAAGACTTCCATGAAGATTCATTACATCACTTTGAGAGGAAAAAATATATACAATCACTAATTCCAAGGGCTGTAGATAATGTACTTAAGCATCTTAATACATTGCCAGAATACGATTGTACTGCTGCTGATGTAATTGCAGAAAGTGTTATTGGTGGTATAACTAAAAATGGCAATGATATTAAAGTCGTAGCTAGACCATCTGATAATGATAAAATTAGACTTTATTATGATTCTGAATTCGATGTTCTTGAATATGTAGATGCAGAGATTTGGTACGAAGATGGTATTACACCTCCAAAACAGTTTACACTTGGACAACTCTTAAAAATGACAGAAATTAATAAAATACCAATTAAAAAAATCAATATTAAAGATACGGAATTTGATAGTCCAAAATCTGAAATCTTGGAATTTGATGCGATACCTTTTTCACCCGAAAAAACAGCTAAAGTAATTGCTTCATTTGCTAATACTAATGGTGGTACCATAATATTTGGTATTAAAGAATTATCACCTATTAAAAATGAAATTGTTGGACTTAGTAAGGATTTTAATGTTATAGATATAACGAATAAGGCCATTTCAATGCTAAATCCAACACCTAATGTAAGCTTTGATTGGATAAAAAAAGGTGAAGAATTGGTATTTGTTATTGAAACAGTAAAAGCTGATACGGAGATACTTTTGAATAAACAAAAATTTATCCGACAAGGAACGTCTACTGTGGTACTAGACGATAAAATATCTAAAAATGGGTTGAGAATAAAAGAACCAAAGTTTAAGAGAACGGTAGCTATTATTATTTCAATAGAGAATTATTTTCCAAAGAAAACAAATCGCATACCTCCAGTAAAATATGCCAATAATGATGCAGAAAAATTTAAAGAAATGTTATTGAATAAATTTAGTATGGATGAAAGTGATATTGTGATTTTGAAAAATGAAGAAGCAATAAAAAATGAAATTAAAGATGTTATTAAATATGAAATTCGCTCTATGAACGAAGATGATAGATTAATATTTTATTATGTAGGACATGGATTTCATGACGGTGTAACTAACTATATCTCAACATATGATATGAATATAACAGAGATAGCCAATACAGCAATTTCATTACGAGAAGTATTACTTGACCCTTTAAAACATTCTAAATGTAAAAATGCACTAATTTTTATTGATGCATGTGCTCAGAGTTTTATAGATCCCTACTCTAGAAACACTATTTCGAATATCAATACTGAGGAATTGATGGTTTTCTCAAACGATTCTCCTCATTATGCTTTATTTTTATCATGTCAAGATGGGGAAAGTTCTTATTCATGTGATAATTTAAAGAATGGTATATGGACTCATTATTTAACTAAGGCAATAATTGAATGGGTAGATGAGGTGACTCTTAACTATGAATACATTACAGACAGAAGATTGGGAGATTATTTATCTTTATATGTATCTCAATATGCAAAATCTCAATACAATTGGAATCAAAATCCTAAGACAATTCTAGATTCAAGCTATGAAAATATTATAACAGGTGTTAGGGTAGATAGTGTTTAAAAAAATTAGTAAGGTAGTATTGGAGCTTCTTAAAAGTGTTTAAGCTCACCAATTTATAATTCTATAAGGCAATCAAGCATCTTGATAAAGTACTCTTGTTAGAAAAATATCAATCTTTATTATAAAAGGTAGATTTAATCAATAAAGGAACCCACACATTTTGATCAATCTTTTTTCAAAATGTGTGGGTTTCTTCTATTATAAAATCAACGTTCGTAATGATCTTTTAATCAAACTTTATTCCAAACCAACATGTACTTGTTGAGTTACAATAAAGTTCTATACTCGACAAAAATATTGTATACTGGTTTCGCTAGATTTAGTAAATAAATCTTTGACATAACGTTACGATGTTTATAAATAAGATACTTTAAAATGCCATTAAGGATTTTTTCCTTAATGGCATTTTTTTAGTAGAAGTCTGTAGCTGTAGTTTAATAAAAAAGTTTGATCATTTAAAACAAAGTTCGCTTAAGAATTCTGTGTTGATATGTAGGCTTTTCTTATTCCACAAAACCAGCTAATAGTTGTCAAGATTTTTCAATAAAAAAATTAAAACTCGCATGATATACTAAAAAAGGGTACAGCAAATAAGCCTTCCTCTTTAAAATTGGAAGGGTTTTCCTAATGTGCTTAAATGTGATTTTTAAACCGCATTTTGGAAGGCTTCTTTTCTTTTTAGTAGGGCATAAATCCAATGTAAAAGCTTATTAGCACATGCAATTATGGCTACTCTAAAAGGCTTTCCTTCTTCGCGTT
>Ga0213823_1000941_pt1 | contig 19972 bp, 24 predicted proteins | sample MC6MC0907MG_FD_179887 | JGI IMG/M metagenome (GOLD analysis project Ga0213823, IMG submission 179887) | Enriched soil aggregate microbial communities from Iowa State University, Ames, United States - MC6-MC0907-MG | ecosystem: Environmental > Terrestrial > Soil > Unclassified | place: USA: Iowa...
GGCAGGAATCAAACCCAGCCAACCCGGTACGACGCGACCTTCACCTACGTTCCAGCGACGTTCTTTCTTCCGTTCACGGGGAAGAGTGATCCGGTTCCGGAGTTGGCCGGGAGCCCTGGCGCCTACACGGCGGTAGCGCGCACGGAGGCCGCCAATGCCTGTGGCACGGGTTGCACGATGTGGAAGTACACGATCAAGAGCACCGACGGCGTTGCGTTGCAGAACTTCGCCAACTGGTTCTCCTACTACGGCAACCGCAACCGCTCCATGATCGCCGGCATGACCCGATCCATGGCGACGGTGGACAACCTGCGCGTGGGCTATTTCAAGATCAACGACAACGCCGACTACGACATGAGCGACAAGGGTGCGGCGTTGCCCATCCGCGATCTGGGTACCAAGGACGACAAGCGTGCGTTGTACGCTGACATGATCGCGTTGAACGCCTCGGGCAGTACACCCAATCGCCAGGCGGTGAAGGCGGCCGCCACCCAGTTCACCCGGACCGATGATCAGGCGCCGGTGCAGCTTGCTTGCCAGAAAAACGCCGTCATGCTGTTCACCGATGGCTACAGCAACCTTGATGGCCCGGAGGTCGCCAATGCCAATGGCGACGGCAACATGGGCATCCCGTTCAAGGATAGCCACGACAATACGATGGCTGATATCGCCGCTTCGTACTACATCAACAAGGATGGCAAATCCCCACTGCGTCCGGAACTCGCGCCCGGGCTGGTGCCGGTGCCGGAGGCCTGCAATACGGCCAACCCGGATCCGCGCCTGGATTGCCAGAAGAACCTGCACGTCAATTTCTACGGCATCACCCTGGGCGGACGCGGCAAGCTGTTCAATCCCGATATCGTCCAGGACCCGTATACCAACGCCTCCATCTACAATAACTGGCCAAAGCGCGAGAACGGTGCGATCAGCACCATCGATGACATCTGGCATGCCGCCGTCAACACGCGTGGCGAGTTCATCAACGCGCGTACCCCGGCCGACATCACCCAGGCCATGCGCCGCGTGCTGTCGTCGGTGACGGCCGGTGCATCTTCCTCGGGCAGCTACGCGCAGTCGGGCGCGCGCATCGGCACCGGCTCGATGGCGGTGGCGCCGTACTACGAGATCGCCAACGAATCGACCGACTGGTTCAGCCGCCTCACCGCGAGCCAGATCACCGTGGACCAGGCCACGCGCAAAGCGGTGTACACCACCGCGTGGGAAGCCAGCGCCAAGATGCCGCAGCCGACCGCGCGCAAGGTGTTCTTCGGTACGAACACCGACGTGCTTCCTTTCAGCAGCAACAGTGTCACGCTGGAATCGTTGTGTGACCTGTCCCCGTCGTTGTACCCGGGCATGGCCCGGTGTTCGGCTGGTGAGCTGACCGATCTCGGCGCGACGCGCGCAAACGCGGTCAGCTACCTGCTGGGCGAAAGGAGTCTGGAAACGCGGCAAGGGGGGCGCTTCCGCGACCGCACCACGGTGCTTGGCGACATCATCAATTCGTCGCCGGTCATCAGTGCTCCCATCGATGACTACGGTTATCGCGGGCTGGATCAAGGCCTGGGCGCGAGCTACGCCACCTACCTGGAGACCAAGCGCAGTGGGCGTTACATGGTCTATGTCGGCGCCAACGACGGCATGCTGCATGCCTTTGATGGCGGCATGGGTGTAAGCGGTACGATGGATAGTAGCGGCGGCGCGGAAACGTTCGCCTACATTCCCGCCACCTCCATGGGGCACATGGGCAACCTGCTGTTCCCACTCGATCCGAACAATCAGGCCTTCCAGAAGTTTTCTCATCGCTACTATGTCGATGGTCCGGTCGCCGTGTCCGATGCGCGTATCGGCACCAGCTGGGGCACCGTACTGGTCGGCAGTACCGGCGCGGGCGGCCGCGGCGTGTTCGCACTGGATGTGACCAAGCCGGGCAGCTTCGGCACCGGCAGCCGCCTGTGGGAAATCAACGACCTCAGCGGCTCTGAAGGCGTGAAGGCCAATATCGGCCATGTGCTGGGCAAGCCGGTCATCGTTCCGTTCAAGGACGCGAGCGGAACCGTGACCTGGAAGGCCATCTTCGGCAATGGTTATGGCAGTGCCAGTGGCAAGGTGGTGCTGTTCATGGTGGACATCGGCACCGGCTCCCCCAACATCACGATGATCGAAGCGTCCGAGACGGCAGGAACCCCGCCGGCTGGCAAGAATGGCCTGGGCAACATCCTGGTGGTCGACCGTTGGACCGGCAGCGGCCGCAATGCGCGCGGCCGTGACGGTTACGCCGATACGGTGTACGCGGCCGACCAGAAGGGCGCGGTATGGAAGTTCGATCTGCGCGATACCAGTGCGAGGGTTTCCACGCCGCTGTTCACCACGCAGACCAGCACCAGGAATGGTTTGACCTACCGTCAGCCGATCACCGGCGGCATCAACGCCACCAATGGTGACCGCGGTGGTGTGATGCTGTTCTTCGGCACGGGCAGTTTCGTCTTCAACGAAGATGTCCGTGACGAATCGATCCAGTCCCTGTACGCGGTCCTGGATGCCTCCGACGAAACGCCTTCCCTGACGATGACCGCGGCCGATCTGCGGCCGTATACCGTGTCTGCCTCGGGTGATGTGCGGACGATGACGCCGGGCACGATCCCCGCCGATTCGCGCGGCTGGCATGTCGACCTGCCGGCGGGCGAGCGCTTCCTCGCGTATCCCGCGCTGGCGTCCGGTGTGGTCTTCATGCCCACCTATGTGCCCAATCCAACCACCAAGAGCTGTGCGTCGGATGGCTCCAACTGGCTGTTCGGGCTGAGTGCGCAGTCCGGTGCGCCGGCATTGTCGAAAATGCGCGCCGGGTCGCCGACCGGCACCAAGTTCGGCGCTGGCACGGCCGCGGTTCCGCTGTCGACCGGCGGCAACGCCCCGGTGAAGGATGTCGGGGTGCAGGTACTGCCGCGCCAGCAGCCACCCGGCAAGATTTCCGGCGACAGCTCAGGCGGCGGTGGACCGGGTTCACCTGGCGGAACGCCACCCCCGGTGGACCCGCCCGCCGAGCCCTGCCAGATGCTGGTCACCGCGGCAGGCGGCGTCCCCATGTACGTGCCGTATCCCTGTGGACGCCAGTCCTGGAGGCAGTTGCAATGAGTCGTTCGTTTCCCACCCTGGCCCGCGCCGGACGCGTGCCGGCTGTCCCCGCCCGCGCGATGGGGGGATTCACGCTGATCGAGTTGATGCTGGTGGTGATCGTCATGGCGATCCTGGCCGGTATCGCATACCCCAGTTACGTCGAGCAGACGCGCAAGTCCAAGCGCGGGCAGGTCAAGGCCGACCTGGTCGAGTACGCGCAGCTGGCCGAGCGGTTCCACACCACGCAGAACACCTATGAAGGGTTCACGCTGCCCGGCGGTGGGAACTCGGTCAGCTCGCCGCGCGAAGGGGGTACGGCCGCCTACAGTGTCGGGTTTGTCGGCACCCAGTCCACGTTCACGCTGACCGCGACCGCACAGGGAAACCAGGCCAAGGACAAGTGTGGCGACCTCGGCATCAACCAGGCCAACGTCAAGACCAGTGGGGGCACGCTCTCCGAGTGCTGGTGACGTGACGTGACGGGCGGCGGCATGCACAAGGGTGTTGCCCTCCGCGCGAGTGCCCCGTACAATGCGCCTCCCCGCCCGAATAGCTCAGCCGGTTAGAGCACTTGACTGTTAATCAGGGGGTCGTTGGTTCGAGTCCAACTTCGGGCGCCAGATTCTGCAGAAGCCGCGAGCAATCGCGGCTTTTGTCGTTTTCGTGCCGGCATTTCCGGCGGTCCTGCATCAGCAGGGCGCGCGGTCGCGCAGTCGCTCCGAGCGGGCGCGCCCGGCATTGTTGACAACCACCTTGCTGTGTCTTTGTCCTCGGGTGCAGATGGTGACCGTCAGGTTGACGCCCATGCTGCTGCCATCCGGACGAAACCGCAGCCGAGGGCGCCCGGCAGAGGCCGGAGCCCGCAGGGTCAGGCCGGTCTGCCCCGGGTAGTACTGGAGGATGTCTGCCTCGGCCGGTTGTGGCTGGCGACGGGGATCGCGATACGTCAGCCACCCCGTGCTCCATTCCGACGCGCAGCGCTGGCCATCGTCACTGGGGCAGATGGTGACGATCTCGCGCCGTGTCACCGCGGCCATGCGAGCGCCGGCGAATGCCGAGTTCAGTTGCAGCCGCAGGGCATCGGCGCGCAGGCTGGACACGGTCTCGGCCAGGTTGGGTGCCGCCACGGCGACCACCAACGCGAGGATCGCCAGGGTGGCCATCAGCTCCATCAGCGTGAGGCCAGCGCTTCGGTCACGCGGGCTGGGCCGGAGGCGCATGGGGCAGGTCATCCGTCAGCGGGGAGCCCTGAGCTTGCCCGCCGGTGCCGACGCTGAATATCAGCCTGACCAGGCCCCAGGCATCGGTGGATTCCTCAACAGGCCGTCACCAACCCGGCCGTTATACTGAAGGCTTCCCGGCAGTGGCGGCACCATGAGCGATCGTTTCCAACTTGTATCCCCGTATTCGCCGGCGGGCGACCAACCGGCGGCCATCGAGAAACTGACCGCCAACTTCGAGGCGGGCATCGCCAAGCAGACCCTGCTCGGCGTCACCGGGTCCGGCAAGACCTACACGATCGCCAACGTGATCCAGCAGGTGCAGAAGCCGACGCTGGTGATGGCGCCGAACAAGACCCTGGCGGCGCAGCTGTACGGCGAGTTCAAATCGTTCTTCCCGCACAACGCGGTGGAGTACTTCGTCAGCTATTACGATTACTACCAGCCCGAGGCCTATGTGCCGTCGTCGGATACCTTCATCGAGAAGGACAGTTCGATCAACGAGCACATCGAGCAGATGCGGTTGGCGGCGACCAAGACGCTGTTGTCGCGCCCGGATGCGATCGTGGTGGCAACCGTCTCGGCGATCTACGGCCTCGGCGCGCCCGAGGACTATCTGTCGATGCGCCTGATCCTCTCCACCGGCGAGCGGATCGACCAGCGCGACCTGATCAAGCACCTGACCCAGCTGCAGTACACGCGCAACGAGTTCGAGCTGCATCGCGGCACGTTCCGCGTGCGTGGCGAAGTGGTGGACGTGTTCCCGGCCGAATCGGACAGCGAAGCGGTGCGCATCGAGCTGTTCGAAGGCGAGGTCGAGCAGATCAGCATGTTCGATCCGCTCACCGGTGAAAGCCTGCGCAAAATGATGCGCTACACGATCTACCCCAAGACCCACTACGCCACCACGCGCGAGCGCGTGCTGTCGGCCGTGGATACGATCAAGGCGGAACTGAAGGTGCGCCTGGAGCAGCTGTACGAGCAGAACAAGCTGGTGGAAGCGCAGCGCCTGGCGCAGCGCACCCAGTTCGATCTGGAAATGATGGCCGAGGTCGGTTACTGCAACGGCATCGAGAACTACTCCCGGCATCTCACCGGCAAGAACGCCGGCGATCCGCCGCCGACGCTGTTCGACTACCTGCCGCCGGATGCGTTGCTGGTGATCGACGAATCGCACGTCACCATTCCGCAGATCGGCGCGATGTTCAAAGGCGACCGGTCGCGCAAGGAAACGCTGGTCGAGTTCGGCTTCCGCCTGCCGTCGGCGCTGGACAACCGCCCCCTGCGTTTTGAAGAGTGGGAGGAGCGCTGCCCGCGCAGCATCTATGTCTCGGCCACGCCGGGCCCATATGAGCTGCGCGAGACCGAAGGCGAGATCACCGAACTGGTGGTGCGCCCGACCGGCCTGATCGACCCGGTGGTCGAGATCCGCCCGGTCGGCACCCAGGTTGATGACCTGATGAGCGAGGTCAACGAGCGCATCAAGCTCGGCGACCGTGTGCTGGTCACCACGTTGACCAAGCGCATGGCCGAGAACCTCACCGAATACCTGACCGAACACGGCATCCGCGTGCGTTACCTGCACTCGGATATCGATACCGTCGAGCGCGTGGAGATCATCCGCGATCTGCGCCTGGGCAAGTTCGACGTGCTGGTCGGCATCAACCTGTTGCGCGAAGGCCTGGACATGCCCGAGGTCTCGCTGGTGGCGATCCTGGATGCCGACAAGGAGGGCTTCCTGCGCTCCACCGGCTCGCTGATCCAGACCATCGGCCGCGCCGCACGCAACCTGCGCGGCAAGGCGATCCTGTACGCGGACAAGATGACCCGTTCGATGCAGGCCGCGATCGACGAGACCGACCGCCGTCGTTCCAAGCAGGTCGAGTACAACGAGCTGCATGGCATCGTGCCCAAGTCGGTCCTGCGCCCGATCACCGATGTGCTCGAAGGCGCGCGTTCGGAAGCGGCCGAGAAAGAGGCGCGCGGCAAAGGGAAGGGCAAGGGCAAGGGCGGTCGCGTGGCCGAAGAGGCGACCGATTACCGCACCATGGACCCGGCCCAGATCGCCAAGCGCCTGCAGGCGCTGGAGCAGCAGATGTACCAGCACGCACGTGATCTGGAGTTCGAAGATGCGGCCCGGGTACGCGACCAGATCCGCCAGTTGAAGGAGGCCAGTCTGGGCTGAACAACACATCGTGAAATATCTTCACAAAAGTGTTGCGCTTTCCGGGGGGCATCCGTAATATACGCGGCCTGCACCGACGCATTCGCAGCGGGGCAGGGAAGCAAAACGGGCGGTTAGCTCAGCGGTAGAGCACTACCTTGACATGGTAGGGGTCACAGGTTCGAACCCTGTACCGCCCACCACTTAAAGCCATGAGGTATAAGGTTTTTAGGTGGAAGATTTGGTTACGGGTCGCGCAATGTGACCCCAAAGTGACCCAAGTCCTCAAGACTGAGGCAAACTCCTTCTGGAAAGATCAATCCCCACGGAAGCTGGCCATCTCCGCCAGTGCGGAGAGCGACATCGGTGACAGCGGTCGATGAAGATGCAGACGAGATCCCGGCTATAGGAGTGGCCTGGTGGAACACCGCCTTGTCCCCGAACGCAGGCTCAGGCCGTGCGGCCAAGACGGACCGCACCCGAGCCTCCGCAGTGATGGACGAACTCGTCGATTCGGGTTGTGGTGTCATCGGCCTCTGCGAGGTGTCGAAAGTCGATATCGACTACTTTCTAGCAAATTCTCTGTTGGGGAGCTTTGCATGCACAGACCCTGGATCCGCCGCGGGGCCCCGGTCGAATTTTGACACTTGCCTAGCCTACGACCCGGGGATCTTTACCTTGGTGGAAGAGGTTGACTTAACGTCCTCCTTTGGCGGTTCGCGCTTCCGCGTCGCGCAGCGGTTTGAGCTCCAGCCGGTCGAAGGAGGGAAATCGCTTCATGTACTGCTATCACACTGGCCGAGTCGCCTCCACATGGGTGCCAACGACAGCAGGCGAGTGCTCTACGCCGGCCAGCTCAGGGAGACGGTGAATGCGCTTCTTACAGATGATCCGGCCGCGCAGATCATCCTGATGGGCGACTATAACGATGAACCTTTCAGCGAGAGCATGTGTGTCGGCCTGCGGGCCTCCCGTGATAGGGCGCGTTCCGAGTCGAAGGCCGATCTTCTTTACAACCCATTTTGGCGTCACCTGTCGTCTTACCGCCGCGATCCAGCGCACTCGTGCGCTGATGAAGGTACTTATTACTATCACTCGGGTGACACAACACGATGGCACACGTTTGACCAGATGATGTTTTCCCATGGCCTGCTGACGGGTTCAGACGGCCTAGTGTTGGATGAGGAATCCACGCGGGCTCACGTTGCTCCATGGCTGGAGAAACTACTGCTGGACAGGAATAGCTTGTTTGATCACCGGCCAATTGTCGGCCGTCTACTAAGAGCCTGACGAAATGAAAGAATTCGAAGATGCATTTCAATTTGGAATGAACGCTGCGCGGGCCGCAGAATTCAAGAGGCGCGAGATCAGCGGGGTGCTTAGGGAATTTAGCGATTCGTTGACGCTGTCGACGAATGGTGCATTAGGTGTTGATCTTCGTACCGAGATCAACAGGAAGTCTAATGCGCTTATGGCGCTTTTGGACCCGACGGAAGGGAGAAAACAGTGGCTTGCGGTCAGCATCAAGGAAGAACCATCCAAGTATGAGACGGTCGCCGAATGGCGACAGAGTGCGGAAGGTTACCCGTGCACGGTCATTACAGCTGGAGAGGAAGTGGCGTGCTATGACAAGGTTTCGCTTCAAGCCGAGCTTGCGAGGATTGCTGCTTCTCCGCAAATGGGCGCAGTGATCATGCGACTGTGGGGCTCCAGCGAGGCTTAATGAAATCGAAGCATCATTCGTTAATTAGGGATCGTAGCCTCGAAACGTCATTTGCGAGATCGGAGATTGTGTCGATTAGGTCAGCTCTGACGTCGCTCATGAATGCCGGGTCGAACTTGGCGTAAGCATCCGTAGTGCCACCGGCGTGATGTCCTAACAACCCTGGGACGCCCTAGGCAGGCACACCGCGCTGGCGAAGCCACGTCGCCAGGGTGTGCCGGAGCGTCTTTGTCACGAGCCACGCCGGCAGCAAGGCGCGCTTGCGCAGCTTCGCCATGTGGTCTTGATCGACTTGATGTGCCTGCCGTGCCAGTGGACCAGATAGGCGTCGGGCTTCGCGGTGGCGAGGTAGGCCTCTAGAGCCGGCAGCAGCGGCACTGTCGGGCGGTACTTCTTCGTCTGCCTGCCGCCCGCCGGATTCATGTGCATCAGGCGTGCTTCCGCGTCGACCAAGAAGCGCTGCAGGTCGCGCGCTGCATCACCTCGGCACGCCGTGCACAGGCGTACCAAGAAGTAAGCCCAGATGTGCTCGGGTATGTCAGCGTTCAGCAGCCGCACGATCTGGTCGCGTGTTGCATAGTTCGGGTAGGCCTCGCCGACCGGCGGCAATTCGGCGAACGGAACCTGCGTTATCTCGCCGCGCTTCCATGCGCGGTTCATTGCGGATTTGCCCACACCCAGTATGCGTCGCACATACCCGTCGGAGTACTCGCGCTCAGCCAGCCATTTCAAGAAGCCCTCCTGGCACGGGGTGGTCACGTCGGCAACGGTGGCGGCCGGCCCGAAGAACTCGTTCCAGAGATCCGCGCCGCGGCTCGCGCTGTCCTTTGCTGGCCAGAACATCCCCGTGCTGATGCATGTACGGCGTAAGCACCGTGCTCAGCAGCACGTCGGACGGCGCCTGATCCTTCAGGACAGCGTTCTCAACGAACCACTGTGCCAGGGCTACCTTGGCTTCGTCAGGATCTCTTGTGCCAAGCGAAGCGCGCTGCTTGCATCCCGTGGCGTCGCGCCACGCGCGATACCAGACGGTTGACCCTTTGCGCTGCTCGAGCCAGTAGTCGCCGAGACGGAATCGGGTTGACACGTTTGCTGCTCCGGGTGGTTCAGAAGGTGCGTTTCGGTGTAGCGGGCCTGGCGGCCAATTCGGGTGAAGCCGATCATGCCGGCGGCGCGGCGGCGACGTAGGGTCACCTCCGCGACCCCCCGATTATTCCTCGGTGAACAGCTCAGGCAGTCGCTCAGCGGCGCGCATGGGCCCTCCTTTGTGCTGCGGCTGCCCCGGCCTCGCGGAGAGGCATCAGCAGCTGCACTACGTTGTCGGCTTTCGCCGGCGCCTCGGTCTTGCGGGCGGCGCGCGGCTGCCGGTTGACCCGCCTCCATTCCGCGATCGCGGCGTCCGACTCGGCATGCTTCCGGGTATGCCGGCACCGGCACTCGACGACGTGGCCGCCGCCGGCGGCGAGTTCGCACAGATCGTGGATGTGGCGCGCGCTGTGACCGGCGGCGCAGTCCGGCAGCGGCTCGGGGTGGCTGATGTGTCGCTGGGTCATGCGAACAGCTCCGGTTGGATGGGGAGTGCCGGCGGCGCCGGGCGGGGAAGGGTTGCTGCGCGCCGGCGGGCGGACTGGGCCATGCGGAACATGCGCCAGAAGTCGTGGCCGACCAGCCGGCGGGCGCGCGCCTCGCCGATCAGCACGCGCGCTGTGTACTTGGCTTGGGTGATGGGATCAGCCACCGGCCACCTCTACGCGCTTGAACTCGATGACCCATACCCAAGGGTTGCTGTCCCAGTCACCGCCGGTGCTGGTCCAGAGATCGCGCCACTGGATGAGCAGGTCTTCCGCGGCATCCGCCACCTTGAACCTGGTGCTGATGGCTTCGGCCAGACAGTCGTCGGCTGTGATTTGCTGCAGCCGCTCCACGCGCACGGCGGTGATCGCCAAGACCAGGCGGCAGGCCCAGCGCGGCATATGGATGCTCGGGACATTGCCGCGCGCCGCCGCCGGCATGTACCAATCGTCGGGCGGTGGGTTTTGCCAGGTGTGAGGGATCCACTCGCCGTCGGCCGCGTAGGTGACACCCACGGAATTGCAGTCGCAGGTGTCCATGGCGCAGCTGTGGATCGTTTCCGGTCGCCACGTCTCCCGCACCCACAGCCGGTCGCCAGGCTGGCCAAACGGGCAAGGGGTCCAGTAGCTGCCGCCAGCGAGCGGATTCTGGGGCGGGAGAATTGGCCAGAGAGCCGCAGCGCCTTGAGCGCTTGTTCTTCTGCCCGCTCTTCTGACCAATAGAAAAGGCCGGATGGACGCGGCTCGCCGTCACCCGTCAATGAGTGACCTTCCGTCGAGAAGGTCGCCCATTCGGGCGGCGCGCCGCCTCGCACCGTAACCGCCATCCTATCTGCGCCTTCGGGCCCAACAGGATGGCGCTCACCATGGCGCCGTTGAAGAGGATCGATCGCTCACGCACGGTAAGCCTCCGTGGCAGAATTGGCGGATTCAACGAAGTGAGAAATCCTGTGACTGATCGCGTGCTCGATGGATTTGATCTCTGGACTGCTTGTGGTCAGATCGGCGACGACTGGCAAGCGACCATCGGAATCAAGAGAACGGGGACTGGCAACCAGCCTTATTACCGAGGTGTCGGGTTGTTCAAATCGAGCAACGCTGCTGAGGAGCATGCGAACAAGGTTCTTGCTCAGGTCTCTGGCGTGACAAGCAATCTCGTCCTGTTGTTTCCGCCCGACGTATCTTGATGGCCTGAACATCACTTCACCGTCTTGCCGTAGATCAGCGCCACAGCATTTATGAACTGCTGGCGCATGCTCATGCCGAACGCGTGGAGCTCACTGCGTGAGTAGCCATCTACCGACGCGCAGCGACACACAGTCCCTCGGCCGCTTAGAGAGCCGCGCGCACGGGCGCCAGGTCTACGGCCTGCGCAGGCGGGGCGGCCAGCAGGTGGCGACGATAGCGCGCCACCAGAATGGCGTCTCAGTGCTAGCGGGGCCATGCAGGGCGGAGTTCTCGATGATCCTCTGGAGCGCTTCCCACACCCCATCCGGCACGTAACCCACCGGCTGGCGCGCGGTGACGACGGCGGCCGCCTTGCGCAACATGGCTGCAGTTTTCTCGGCCCGGTCGGCATCGTGCTGCAAGCCGGCGGCAATATCCTGCGGTTTGTCCGGGGTATAGCCTTCGCCATCTTCGATGGCCTGCTCGATGCTCTCTCCCGCCTCCCGCCTCCCGCCTCCCGGTAACCGGCCGCCATGCTCTCCAGGCTGTCGGCATGTACCAGCAGCTCAGTGCACAATGCATCCCCTTGCACCTCGCCAACCTTCTGCTTGCCAGTTGCGGCGAGGGCGGAGGCCAGTGCCTGCAGCCGGGCCAGCCCACCGAACTGCAAGCCCTCAGCACCAGCAGAGTAGGCATCGGCAAAGGCGTGAACGATGACCTCCTGCTGCTGCTCGGCCAGTTCTGCGGGCTGCCGGCGCGGTGCCGTGTTGTTCGTGTCGTCCTCATGTCTGGATTCCCTTCTCGTCTCTGATGCGGTCGATGAGGTAGGTGGATTCGTTGCGCCACTTGTCGCGGTCGGTCGGGTTGAGATGCTTGGCCAGTCGTGGAGCTTCTCGAGCGGCTCGATCACCCAGGTAATCCGGAACGGGAGATCGGATCTGCGGTCGCGGAGCGGGGCGAAGGGCCTGCAGTCGGGGCCGGCGAGCCACTCGGTCTCGCCGCATTCCAGGCATTCGCCTTGGCCGTTGCTGCCGGGCGGTCACCTGTGCTCCTTGTGCTTGCCTGCAGGCGGGTGCAGGTAGAGCGCGCGAATCTGCAGGTTCCGGCGCCGGGAGTGCATCACGTCTTCCGGCTCGGCATACAGCTGCGTCAGGAAGGTCGCGGCCCAGCCCTGCACCACGTCGGCCGACACCGGCTCACCCGCCGCGCCTGCACGCCGCATGGCGCGCACGGTGGAGGCCACGGTCGGATCAGCCATCGCGGCCGCGCCTCCACGCGTCGGGCACCAGGGTGGCGCAGAGCAGTGCGCCCATAAGAAGGTAGACGCCGGTGTCTTCGATGCCGGCCCAGGCCATGGCGAAGGCGACGGCCGCGAGCAGGGCGCCGAGCAGCAGCAGGCCGCCGGCACGCCAGTGACAGATCAGCCCGCGCATCGGATCTGCTCCATCAGGGCGGCGAAGTGCTCGTCGTGGCGGTGCTGCAGCCAGGCGGTGGCCGCGATGTCACCGGCGGTGAAGCCAACGATCAGGCCGAAGGCGAAGTCGATCCCGCTCATGCGGCCCCCGGCGTGTGGTTGCGGGCGGCATGCGCCAGGTCGCGGGTCCTGTCGGTGACGGCGCGGGCAGCGCTCTTGTGGCCGTCCAGCACGTCGCGGCTGGCGAGAGCAGCGGCACGGGCGATGTGGTGCGGGCGGTAGCCCATGCGCTTGGCGGCGATTGCCACGGCTAGGCCGGCGCCGTTGGCGCGCTGGGCGGTCTTGGTGGGGAACGAGAGGATGACGGCGCTCATGCCTGTACCTCGACCAGGTCGGCGTTGCCCAGCTGCAGGGGGCCGATGCGCATGCCGGTGCGGATATGGTTGCCGCGCAGTTCGAGCGCGGCGCTGGAGCCCTTCATGGCTAGCTCGGCCCACTCGACGGGGGAGAGGTTGATCTCGACGGTGCCGAAGGAGACGGCGACGGTATCGGTGGCGTGCACGGCTTTGACCGTGACGGGACCGGAAGCGGCGAAGGCAGCGAAGGCAGCGAAGGCCATGAGGGTTCTCCGACCCCCGCATGACCGAGGCTCAGGAGGCGCCTTTGTGGCGTGCAGCCGCTGCGCAGGCTCTGGAGTTTCAGTTCAGCGCAGCGGTGCGGAAGGACCGTCACGACTGCTACCTGGCGAAAGTGGTGGAGTTGGGAAAAGTCGCTGCCCAGTCCAAGGCTGCGGCCTGATGTGGTCCAGCGCTCCACCGCCGACGAAGGAAGAGGCCGCGCGGATCGAGCTCGCCAAGACCGGCCCATGCATGGCCTGCCTGGTCCGGTTCTCGGAGGGCCTTATGGCTTAGCGCCACGTCGTATACGGCTGCGAATACAACCACGCCAAGTCGGGAAACATCCGGCGCGGCAATTTCTTCGGCTATGCGCTGTGCCAGTGGCATCACCAGCGCTACCGACATGAGCACATGACCCAGCAGCAGATGGTGGAACGATGGGGCCCGCCGCTGTATTGGTCAAAGAAGTTTCACGAAGTATTCGGTTCGGACGACGAGCTGATCGCCCAACAGACCTTCATCAACGAACAGAGGCAGGCAGCATGAGCAGCGAAACCAATCCGACCCCAGCTGCCGTGCGAGCTTGGCTGACCGCCAAGATGATCGATACGCGTTGGACGATAGTGGCGATCTGCCAGGGTGTGGCGCGGAAACGATTGACCAGCGTAGGGCCGTCCGCGATGCCGTGCGGTACTCCGTAGGCGTGCGATTCATTGCCCGCACCGAGACCAAGATTGGACCTGTGTACGAGCTGACGGGGCAGGCGATGCCGCGCGTGGTGCTGATCGACGCTGAGCGGAAAGAGCGCCAGCGCGAGAGGGATGCGGGCCGTGCCCGGTCTCGCCGCCGGCCGCAGCAGCAGGCGGTATCAGCTCCCAAGCGGTCGCGCTGCCCGCGTGGTGACGCAAGCCGTGAACACGCCGGCACCGAGCGCTGTGAAGTTAGCGCCGCCAGTGGATACGATTGAGCAGTTCTTGGCGCGTGGTGGCCGTGTGCAGCGCCTGACGGCCAGCTGGGAGCGGGCAGCATGTGCTGTCAACCACTGCTGCAAGACCTGCTGACCAGTTGCCCCATCAAAGGATTACGATCAATGTCGCTAGGACGATCATCTCCGAATCGGAGACGCCGACGGTGTTGTGGCAGCCCATGGCCGGCGCGCCGCAGGACGGTCGCCGGCTGATCCTATGGATTCGGTGAGCAAGCGGCCGGTGTTCGGCAGCTGGCACCCAGACAGTGCCCAAGACCACAGGCCGATCACGCATTATGCAGGCGAGCCGGCCGGCCCGGTGTTTGCGTGATGCACACGCAGAAATTATATCAATTACTTCCGCTCGATGAGCTCTTCGATGGCTTTCTCGGCTTTGTCAGCCAGTGGGGTCAGCGTCTTCGAGCTCGACTCGAAGAATTTGTAGTCGCCCTCCTCGAACTGGTCCTGGGGCTTGCAGGTAGCCAGATACGCGTAGACGGCCTGCGCTCCCGAAACCACGTCCAGCACAGGATGAATTGCATTGCCAAGGTCCAGAGCGTCCATCGCCCGATGTCTGATATCAAGATGTCCGCCATATTCCGCGAATGCCGCCGCAGGGCTCTTCAGATTTTCTCGAAGATGGATCGTAGACACGACGGAGACAAGGGAGGCCATCTCAATGCGCATGGAAATGGCAATGGCACGAGCCCTTGTTTCTGCATTTGCGGCTTTCTCTTGCTGCAGCAGATCAGCAGCGTTTTTTCGCTCCAAGGCGCTCTTTTGCCTTTCATTCCTCAACTCTTCATTGGATTCGGCCTTCTCTCTTGCGGCCTTGTCGCTTGCCACCTTCTGGCGCCACATCGCAAATGCAAAGGTCCCTACCGTCAATCCTGCCTGGGTCCAAGTCGCCCATTCGCTTTGCGTCATGCAGAGCGAGTTTGCGAGCCAGCTGCAGTAGTTGATGGGCTCCGCCATGCCACGTCCCCTGTGTTTGCTTCGGAGAATTGTATGCGCGGAGAGCAGCCGATGCGCAATCAATGTAGCGACGGCGCACACCTTGTTGGATTGGGCGAGTTATGCCTCAGTAGCCAGTCCCGCAACGGGCATGGCGGCTTCATTAAGGCCCGACCCAGTGTCCTCGCGGGCGGTTGTCCGAGCTACCGCCGAGTTCCGGGCCAAGGCGGGCGCTCGACCCGCGATGAGAGGGCGGTAGCTTGGAAGCGGACGCATGGCCTGACAACGCTCCCTCTCCTGCTGCAGCTCCATAAGGGCTGGGCGGTGAGTGCATGAACGAGTTGATTCTGCCGTGGCCGAGCAAGGACATGTCTCCGAATGGCCTGGTGCACTGGAGCCGCAAGGCCAAGGCCACTAAGCGAGTCCAGCAGACGGCGGTCTTGCTGGCGCACGCGGGCGGCTGCCGCGCGCTGCAGTTGCCCGCGAGGAAGCTGCACCTGTGGGTCAGCTTCCATCAGGCGCCGGGGAAAGCGTTGCCGGATGACGAAAACATGCTGGGGCGGTTCAAGGCTTGCCGCGACTGCATCGCCCAAGTGTTGGGCATCGACGACAAGCGTTTCATCAGCCACCCGTTCGTCAGCAACGAGCGCCGTTCGGGTGGGCGGGTGGTGGTATGGATTACGGGCGGACCGGAGGCGGTCGCCCAACAGCAACAGGAGCAGGGCAATGCAGGTTGATACGTTTGGGGCCTGCGTCCGCGCGGAGCTGGAGCACTGGGGCAGGGAGTACGCGTTGCATCGGGACTGCGACTACCTGGGCCACCAGTCGAAGAACGTGCTGCAGGTACTGATCGAGCACAAAGAGGACATGCCCGGGCCGGCACAGGGGTACAAGCCACTGGACACAGATCGTGCTGCTCAGCGTATCGAGGATATGGTTGCTGAGGTGGGACGCTCTAACGGGCCAATGGCCGCAGTTCTTCGGGCGTATTTTTGTGGCATGGGTCGAAGGAAAGTGGAGCGTTACGAGACGTGCCTCATGCTGTTGGCCAATGGCGGTCACCCACCGATGACTGTTCGGGCTTACTTGGAGATGGCGAAGCGAGGCGAGGATCGAATTTACGGCATGATGGCGGGAATGCAGCGGGCTGCGTAATCACCGTAGGGGGCAGGGTGGCAGAATTCCACATTGGGGTAATGATCGGCGGGCCAGGACATACGCAGCAGGCACCGGGTTTCTGGGTGGATTTTGGGGAATGGAGAAGGCCCGACCTCCAAGAGCGAGTGTTCTACCAGCGACGGGAGTACCAGGTCGGGACAGATCGGTACTTCGTGTGGGTGCATAACCCTCTCACCGACGAGGCAGTCTTCGAGTTACTGGCTTGGTTCCAGTCCACCTATCGCCGTGAGCTGGTTACCGCTCAAAAAGACTTGCTGTCGGCGTCTAACGAGCAGGCGAAGAGCTACACCGCCGCAATTACTGCCGGCGGGTTCGCCGCTCTGTTCGCATTGCTGGCACAGCTCAAGGAGCAGTTGACGCCACCCACGCTGTACGCTGCCGCAGGCCTTTTGACATTGTCGGTGGCGTTGTTCGTGGGGTGGGAAATCCTCGGAATGTACATTCGCGGGCAGTCGGGCTTTTCGATTGCCCGGGCGCTGAAGGATCCAGATTCTTTCCATGAAAAGATCGCCGCGCATCGCGAACGGACATCGATGTCAATGGGGAGATACCAGATAGCTTGGTATGTGGTCTCCGGATCGTCCGTCCTCTCCGGAACAGCGTGCTTCATAATCTTGATATCGGCGATGGTTCATGGATTCCTGCTTAGCGCGCTTTCCTATGGCTCTTGACAGGTGATACCTGCAAGGTTCAAATACGTTCACGATGACATAGAAGCGTCCGGTTCACGCCGGGGGCGTTTTCTTTGCCCGCTTCCCAGACCGGCTCAATCTTTGCGCCCAGCCGGCGGCGGGGCGGGCGCCCTGACAGAGAAAGCCCATGGCTTGCATCACTCCCCAGCAAGCAGGCGGCGTGAACGTCGCGGCGTTCCTAGACATGCTGGCCGGGTCAGAAGGCACCGACAACGGCAAGCAGCCTACCAAGGGCCACGGCTATGACGTGATCGTGGGGGGGCAGGCTGTTGACCCGCTATGCCGTTCACCCGCGAGAGCTGGTGTCGCTGTCCAAGCTGGGCATCAAGTCCACGGCCGCCGGCCACTAACAGCTGCTGTCGCGGTACTACGACGCGTATCGTCGGTTGCTCGGGCTGCCGGATTTCTCGCCCGTCAGTCAGGACCTGATCGCTATTCAGCAGATTAGGGAGCGGCGGGCACTGGAGCTGATCAAGGCCGGCCAGGTGGTCCAATCGATCAGCTTCGGTCGAAATATCTGGGCGAGCCTCCCGGGCGCCGGGTACGGACAGCACGAGCGGAAGCTGGATGACCTCCTGGCGGCTTACCGTAAAGCTGGTGGCGTGGTCGTGTCATGACCGAGGAAACCGTCCCGTGGTGGATGGCCGGCGGACTCGCTGCGTTCTGGGTGCCGAGGGAAACTTGGGGAGCACTGCTCTCCCGCAATGAGCGGACCGAGACGGACGCCAATGTCGACCTTTTGAACGGCTTGGTGCAGCGTGTTAAGTCACTGGAGGAATCCCAGGCGGCAACCACGCTGCAGCTGGCCGAGGAAATCAGTTTGCGCATGACTGCGCAGGAAGAGGCTCATCGACTGAGGCTGCGGGTTATGTCGCTGGAGTCGGCCATGAGCCAAGTCGGCGCGGTGATCCCGCCGGAGATGCCGTGATGATCCGTCTTTACGCCCTGCTCGTTGCTGCAGCACTGGTCTTGTCCTTCTGGGCAGGTTGGTCCTGGCGTGGCGACCGTGCCGAAGGCGCAGAGTTGCGGCAGTAGGCCGGCGCCAGCGCCGCGGTGGTCGACCAGGTTAACCAAGCGCGCGCGACCGAGCACACCCAGGCCTACACCATGGCCACCATCGAAGCGAAGCATGAAGAAGGCCCTGATTCAGGGCGATGACCACGATCGCCGCGAGCAGTGCGACCGAGAGCAGCCACGTGTCATTGCTCGACGCCATCCAGCGTCGATGCGTGTGCACGATCCCTGCGACGGCGGGCATGAGGCTGGCCGAAGCGACCACGGCCCAGGCAAGGCCATACTGCGGGATCAGCGGGTACCGCGCTAGGGCGAAGAAGGCGTACTCGCCCGCAATCAGGTAGACCCAGTAGCGCGGTGGGCAAAGCAGCAGGGCGGCAACGCGCAGGCCCGCAGGAAGATAGAGCTGGTCGACCGAAACATTGCGAGCTGCCCAGAAGGCAACGGCATAGCTCAGCGCCAGCAGCACGCCACCAGGATGAAGGCGTACGTGCAGATGGATGTCGCGGCTCAACCAGTCGAACGCCACGGTCGCCTCCTGTCGGGGGGCTGGATACCAGTCACCAGCACTGCTCGGACACTATCGGCGAATACAGGCTGCTGCAATGGCAGGTCACGCCTCCCGCACATGGCCAGGCCAAGGCTCTTCCCTGTCCCGTGAGTCTCCAAGTTTCCGACAGACGGGCAGGTCCGGCGCCGATGGGCACACGCTGTGGGAACAAGCACAGTATGGTTTTCAGTGGGGCGTTGCGCATGTCGCGGGTGCTCGACAGTGCCGATCACGCCACCGATGACGCCTTCCCGATCTTCGGCAAAGCGTGTGTCGTTTCGCTGTTGGCAGGCATCTGCGCGATCATCTTCTCGCCCCGGCTGCTGCCGATGGAATGGGGCGTTGCTGCGGCGGCGGTCGGTCTTCTGCTCTGGATCCTGCCCTCCCGCCTGCGCCTCCTCGGCGCGGCCCTCTTCGGTCTCGGCTGGGCGGCCTTCCACGGCCACGCCGGGCTCGCCCAGCAGCTGACACCCGGCAGCGCCGCCGTCGACCACGTGCTGCACGGGCGGGTGGTCAGCCTCCCCGACCACGGTCCCGGGGGAACCCGCTTCCGCTTCCGGGTTGACGAAGATCCGGCGATGCCCACCAGACTCCGCGGTCGCGATCTGGCGCTGGGCTGGTACGACGGATTCCGTGGCGCCGCCGATGATCGCCGGCGCACGCTGCGGGCCGGCGAGCGCTGGTCGCTCAGCGTGCGGGTCCGGCCGCCGCGTGGCCTGGTGAACCCGGGCGGGTTCGACGCCGAGGGCTATGCATTGCGGCAGCGGGTGGCGGGCAGTGGGTACGTGCGCGAGCCCGCCCGGGCGCATCCACTGGGCGAGCCGGCCGGCTTGCCGGCATGGCGCGAGCGGATGGCCGACGCGATCGCCCGCGCGGTCCAGGACGACGGCCGCCGCTTCGTCCAGGCGCTGGCACTGGGCGATACCCGTGGCCTTGGCCAGGCCGATTGGGACGACCTGCGTGCGCTGGGGGTGACCCATCTGGTGGCGATTTCGGGTTTCCATGTCGGCGTCGTGGCTGGCGTGGCCGCACTGCTGGCAGGCGGCCTCTGGCGGTGCCTGCCGATGATGGGCCTTTACCTGCCGCGCCCGATGGGCGCCGCAGCCGTGGCGGTCGCAGGTGCGGCGCTGTACGCAGCAGCGGCCGGTTTCGCGCTGCCAACGGTGCGCACCGTGCTGATGATCGCGGTGGTGGCAACGGCGCGTTGCAGCCGGCGACGGGCGACGGTCGCCCAGTCGTTGTCGCTGGCGGCGCTGGCGATGCTGTTGTTCGATCCGCTTGCGGTTCTGGCCCCTGGCTTCTGGCTGAGCTTTGCCGGCGTGCTGTGGCTGATCTGGTGCCTGCCGGGGCGCGAGCAGGGCTGGCTGCGGGGATTCCTGAGTGCCCAGGGCGTGGCCACCGTGGCGTTGCTGCCGCTGACCGTGGCGCTGTTCGGGCAGGCTTCGCGCGCCGGTCCGCTGGTGAACCTGGTGGCGATTCCGTGGTGGACCATGGTGGTGGTGCCGCTGGCACTGCTCGGTACCGCGCTTGAGGCGCTGATCGAGGGGGCGGGGCGCTGGCCCTGGCAGCTGGCGGCATGGTGCTTCGACGCGAGCTGGTGGCTGTTCGGGTATGCCGCGCGCA
>Ga0213823_1000942_pt1 | contig 19960 bp, 18 predicted proteins | sample MC6MC0907MG_FD_179887 | JGI IMG/M metagenome (GOLD analysis project Ga0213823, IMG submission 179887) | Enriched soil aggregate microbial communities from Iowa State University, Ames, United States - MC6-MC0907-MG | ecosystem: Environmental > Terrestrial > Soil > Unclassified | place: USA: Iowa...
ATCGAGATAATAAAGTTCACCGCACCTATCAAAGGGCGTTTTCCAATTTTTCATAACCCTTTTTTTATTAATCATTTTTACAATTTGTGGGAGGGAAAATTAAAACAAAAGCATTATAAACAGACATCAGGAATAAGGAAATGGGTTGATTCAATTGAAAATGTTGACGATAAAATGGTGAATGATATCACAATAATACAAACTATTTACCCTTAATTTTCTCTTTGATAACCCATAAGTAAAATTAGGAATAGTTTTCGAATAAGTTCTTTAAATCGTGCAAAGCTAAATATGAAAAACTAAGAACTTGTAAAAAATATTCTAATATATTCATCAAAAGCCAATTATTGAGGTGAGCGGCATCGTGCCCATATTAACTACAGTCGGCAGTGGCCTATTTTATACCGCCCATGGTGAGGGAACACCAATTTTGTTTGTTCATCCGCCATTAATTACGAGCGCCAATTTTGCATACCAAGTGAAGGAATTATCGAAAAAATTTAAGGTCATTACGTTTGATATTAGAGGCCATGGACGAAGCCCTTACTCCAAAGAACCGGTCAACTATCGACTAATTGCAGATGATATGAAGCAACTTTTGGATTATCTTGGAATCGACAAGGCTTTCCTATGCGGATATTCAACGGGAGGTTCGATTGTATTGGAATTTTTACTGACTTATACCAATCGGGCTTTAGGGGGTATTATCGTGAGTGGGATGTCAGAAATTCGGGATGGATATAACGAAAAAAGGATTTCAGTCGCAAGGCTTCTATCCAAAACAGGTGCTGTGTCGTTGTTAGGGCTTGCAGTTTCATGGGGGAATTCCGATACAGTAGAGATTTTTAAGAACATGTATCGAGAAGCACGTAAGGGAGATAAAAGAAATATCGAACAGTATTACCAATCGAGTTTGGAATATAACTGTACAAATCAATTAAAAAATATTGATTTACCGATATTATTGATCTTTGGAGAAAAGGATAGAAGCTTTCTTTCATATGCTAAACAGTTACATGAAAATTTACCAAATAATGAATTGAAGTTTATCGATCAAAAACATCAAATTCCGACAAAATCAGCGAACGAATTAAATCAATTCATTGATGGGTTTATCATGGCACACAAATAAATGGGGTAATTACGTAAGAAAAGGGATGATCCAATTAATGATGGATGATCCCTTAAGTGTATATTACAATCCCCAGAAAGAAGAACGAAAACGTTTGTAAGAACGAAGGGAACTAGTTATAAAAGGTTTCCAATACTGTTCCGTTTGCCTTACAACGAAGGCTGAAACATTTCCAAGAATAGCGCTGCCGATGATATCAGAGGGGTAATGCTGTCCCGACAAAATTCTCGAAAATCCTACCAGGATGGATAAAAGCCACAAGCTCCAGCCCAATATTCGGTGATAAACCATCACAGAAGCTGCCATGGCAAAGGCAAGAGCAGTATGTTTACTTGGAAACGATGAATCTTTTTTAGATGGGACCGGCGGCAATAAATAAACGCCATGCTTCAAGAACGGCCTTGGCTTAAAATAGAATAGTTTAATTACCATGCTGAGCAGATATGTTACGCTAACTGATACACCAGCAAAAAGGGCCATTTTTTTATAAAAATCTCTACGAAACCATAGTACAATTAATACGATAAGATAGACAAAACGAGCTCTTTTTGAAATAAATATCATAAGATTATCTAAAATACGATAATTCCCGGCCAATTGGTTAATTACCTTAAATATTCGATAGTTCATAATAAAATCTCCCTTGATTTTTACTAGCAATATCAAAGGTATTATTTCCATATGATTCACAAATATGTATGGCAAGAACCAGTAATTGAAAGCCTGATATGGTTGACTTTTAGTTAGAACAGTTTAAATTTCAACAAAAAAGAGCATCGTTTTCGGTGCTCTTTTAACACATTATTTATTTCAGGGTTTTAAAGGAGTAACCTACTCCTATTTAGATGGCATTTGTCAGCCGCCTTCTATACAAGTTGCACCTGAACTACCTACAACAGCGTTTAGTTCTACTAATAGCGAAGGAAGCTCAGAAGTGTTTACTAGTGCATCCAATGTTATTTCAGAAATCGGCACATTATATTTTTTAAAAGTATCTGCAGTATTTTCCCAAATTTGAACAATAGCTTTTGAAGACATATTTGATTGAATCACCATATTTATCCCCGCCTTTCTTACTAATTGTACCACTTTATATTTCTTTACCAAAAAAATAAAATCCTTACCTATGAGGTAATTCCTATATTTTAGAATTTGAATGTGGAATTAAATTTTTTAGTGCTACTTATAAAGGTTTTTTGATATTTATTTTTAAAAATATCATTACAATTTGAAATAATTTCTTGATGTTCTGGTAGGTTAATATATAATGTACATAGAAATTCTATGTAATTGTATGGTACAATTTTTGTGATATTAAATAATAGTATCAAACAGAAGTTAACAATGGAGGTGCTTATTTAAGAGTATTTAATTTAGCGCATTAATTGATACTTGCCTGACCCCAGTTTGCTACAGGGGCAAGCACTAATTATACAAAATCAATAATAATAGATAGTGAAATTTTTACGAATAAACGCAATCTTTGCCATAACAGCTATAAAGAGGAGATTATACAAAATGAACAAGATTATTCTTGGAATAACCAGTTTAATGGTGACTTGCTTAATCATAGTTTTAGTCTTTTACCAAAATTCAACTAAAACTCCACCACTAAAGTTAGATCAAACCGAAGCGGAACAAAATCAATCTGATCAAAATGAACAAGCCCTGTATGCTGATGACACCATTGACTATTCTCTTCAAAACAACAAGCTACAAATTACATACGATAAAGGCAAAAGCTGGACAACTGTTCCAATTGAAATAGGTAAATTATTTGAAGGCGAATATAGCGGGAATAAACAAGAGCTCATTGAAAAAAGCTATATCATTTCAAAAAATCGTACTGCATTTTTATATTCAGATGGCCTTGGCTTGTCCGACCAAAAAATTAACTTGAAGTATTCGCTTGACCAAGGTAAGAATTGGCAGGATGCAGTTGTCACGGATCATTATCCATCCCTCCGGTTCCGAAAAGTGAATTTTCTAGATGAGAATTTTGGCTATGTCATTATTTCCGGAGATCGTACGATGTCACAGGAAATGTCAAATGTCTTTGTAACCCATGATGGGGGCAAGTCTTGGAGTGAAACGAATTCATCAAATGTGTCAAGGTTAATTTCCGACGGAGGATTTGTTGATGATAATACAGGATTTTTATCCTATGGCATTATTAATCCAGATGAACCTGACCTTTATGTGACCCAAGATGCAGGGAATTCCTGGATGAAAGCAAATATTAACATTCCCGTTCAATATAATGAAATTTTTGTACAGGCTGAAATGCCCTTTAAAGAAGAAGACCATTTAGCAGTCCACATTAATCAAGGGCCTAACGGCGATTATGAAGGCGGAAAAGTAAAAGGTAAGTTTCTCTCGAACGATAACGGTAAAACATGGGAGTTTTCCACGGAGGTAAAACCGGATGAAACAAAATAAGGATAAAATTAGAAAAATTTACGGTTGGATATTCTTCTTTTTCTCAATTTGCTTTTTCTGTTTACAAATGGGATACCTATTCATGCACAGTAGATTCCAAGTTGAATATAGCGATAATCGGATCTTTTATATCGTAAATATATTTTGTGTACTCTGTATAGGGATGGCAATCTATTTTTTGCTTGCATTGGCGAAAAAGACGAAATTGATCGGTGCAGGGATTTTGGTTCTTTTTATGGTCGTCAATGTAGGTCTACTTTTATATAGCAATCATCAAATAAAAAATATTGTCAGCCTGTCTCCTGATTTTAAACATGTCCTATCCATCAAAGAAAATACGAAAACAGGAGACGCGATATTTTATCGAACCTACTTTGGGATTCTAGCACTCCCTAAGGAAAGATTGCCTTATGCAATGACGGAAGAATTCAAGGTAGACTGGTTAGCAAACGATGTTGCGGCGGTTACCTATAAAGCAAAAGACCATTCCATCCACCAATATATCGGCACTTATGGTGATCGAGGCGGCGGTGGGTATTATTATGTAGGCCCATCCATTTACGGTCACTGGAAGGGTAACGATACAGAGGTAATTAGTAATCAAGAGGGAATTTCTGTTTTCTCAAATGGAGAGATGGAATCGTTCGATTGGGATCATATCGTTCAGTTTGGAACACTAGCTGTTGTTCTAACGGCCAATGATCAGGCTGTTTGGACGATTTCATTAAATGAAAACTTTGAGGTCCATTCAGAAGCAGCTGTCCCGCAAGCAGGTGAAATTAGTCTATATAAAGCGACGATGGAGAAAACTGAGCCAATCATACTGTATTATAAATCTTCGAATCTCTAATTTTAGGGACAATCCCTCAGTGAACTATAGCTTTAACGTTCCGGGGGACTGTCCCTTTCTACTAGTTATTTAATAAAAATGTTTTTTAAAGCTGTTGCATTTTCTTTATCAAGCATGCCGTAACCCTCTTTTTCATTTGTACTGATTATGGTTGCCGTACCTGTATTCTCATTAAACCAAATTTCATATTCGGTTAATTTTTCAGGCAAATTTTTCTTCACTTCAAAAAAGAAAACCACTTTTACATCTGCTTCCCGAGCCATCCTTGGAATCTTATTTGGTTCCCATTTTATCTGCTCTGATAATTTTTCTACTAATTCAAAAGTATCCTTATCTTGAATGTGAGTTTCCCCTTGATTGCCGGTTAACACATCAATTCTTGTTAATTTTCCTTTACCTTTACCTTTTCCTTTTGTTGTGCAGCCTGCCATTAATAAAAGAAAAACAGAAATAAGGGCAAAAAAAGTCATTTTTTTTTTCATCCTGCACCTCCCGTTAATTTTTAGACGGTTTTGCATTGCAAAAAGTTCCCTTTTTCTGATTAGTGGTCTTTTTTTAAAATAATTCATATAGGTTATTATTTTGTTGGAGGTAGATAATATGGGTGAATTCTCTAACATCAATTCTTTTATCAAGGAGCTTGAGAGATAAAAGATAATACTAGAACAGCGCGGACAAGTAACAAAGCTTAAAAATGGAAGGTTCATCCTGCCTTTGTTTTTATAAAATACAAGCACGATTAACATGCGGGGAAGGACTTTCGGTATAATAAAAGTAAACAATGCAGACTAGAGACGAGGTATATAAGATGATTGTAATTGAAAATGATTGGTTGAAAGTGGAGATCAGTAACAATGGGGCAGAAGTACGTAAAGTGAAGCATAAGAAAAAAGGGCTGGACTACATGTGGACTGGGGATAAGGCCTACTGGGGACGCGTCTCCCCGGTCTTATTTCCGATTGTTGGACGTTTAAAGGAAGACCGATATCAACTCGATGGTAAGACCTACGAGATGTCACAGCATGGCTTTTTGCGTGACGTTATATTTGAGGTGGATGAGCAGACACCGACAGACGTTTCATTTAGTTTCGAGTCTGGCGGACGCTACATTCATGTTTATCCTTACGATTTTAAAGCGATTATTCGTTATATTCTCAATGGGGACACACTCGTTGTTCGTTGGGAAATAATAAATGAAAACAAGGAAGAGATGTATTTTTCAATTGGTGCCCATCCTGCATTTAGGATTCCGCTTTTAGAAAATGAAATAATTGAGGACTACAGTTTACACTTTATTGCTGCTGCAAATAAAAATGTGATGAAATATGAGATAAAGGATTCTCTTATTCACGAGAAAGGAATCGCCAATGATTTATCAATGATTCAACTGACTGACTCCTTATTTACGCATGATGCTCTTATTTATAGCAATATCGATCAAATTACACTGGAATCGAATAAGTCGAATCATGGTGTAGAAGTAATGTTCGAAGAATTTCCGTTTGTTGGTGTTTGGTCGAAATATATGGACACAGATGGAAAGATGGCTCCGTTCGTTTGTATTGAGCCGTGGTACGGTATTGCTGATACATACAATACAACTGGGAACTTGAAAAAGAAATTTGGAATCAATAAGCTTAAACCAGCAGAATCATTCCAGGCGAAGTATAAAATGAAGTTTAAATAAGACAGGTTCTAATGAAGTGTGTAATACAAGTGCCAGGCGCCATCCGGAAATTGGGAGGTGGCTGGCACTAATTGTTTAGGATTATAATTTTATCAGATTCTTTTTTTGGCAAAGAGTGATTACAGTGCTCCAAATTGATGATACACTTAAAATTCATGAATCCGAACAAAGCAGCAGTATATTTTTTTAGGGCAATTCCATTTGGTGGAAAAATCTCCTTTAAGGAGGAACTTTTCACGAAACGGCATTAAAAAGCACTGATTTTTTGAATGTAAACTGAAAAGTGTTGGATTTCAGGCTTGTAATCTCGATGGGGTAAACTTTGAATAAACATCACTAAATGGAATAGATATTAGTACCTCAACATTTAATACGCTTACTGTTTCAATGGATGATTTAAAATGCAGCAAGGTCTCACCCTATCAAGCGATTCAATTTGCGACGTTAATGGGGCTGGTCATAAAGGATTAGGAAATTTTGGTACCTGTATTCTAGTTTTGTTAACCATAGCGAATTGGAAGCAGGCACTATTATAAGTGTGCTTCATTGACCGAAAAGTAAAAAAGTGAACTCGTTTGGGAAATGAAAATTCGGTTAGTAAAAATCGATTAACTATTTCCAATTTTAATTAGTAATGACACCACATAAGAACTACCAATTAACCCGAAGATCAAGATAATCAATCTAGAAAAAAACTAATTTTAAAAATAAAAAAGTGGAAGCCATTCAAGAAAGTGATCTGAATGCCCCGCACTTCTTTTATTCAGCATGAATTTTTTGAACGCGTCCAATCATTCCATCCGTTAGCCTGACTTTGATTCCATGAGGATGGGTGCTTGATTTGGTAAGAATATCTTTCACAATGCCTCGTGTGAGCTTTCCCGTTCTTTGATCAGCTTTTAAAACAATATCTACCATCAGCCCTGGTATTACATCTTTTCGATTTTGGCCGTCCATTAAACACCCATTTTTCTGCGGGTATTGCTTGGTTTTTTGGTTTGCTGGCTTTTCATTTTTTTAGTTGAAAGATCGGCATTCGTCTTCCCTTTACCACCCGAATTCTGGTTCTTCTTGTTCGCAAGCTGCTGCTCCATGGCTTCTTGCAGGCTGATTTTCTTTTTTTGTTCTCCTGCTTGATTACACTCAGTCAAAGGAATTCCCTCCATTAATTACATATTAGTTAATCAAGTATAATCTATTTTCGGGTATTTGGGAAAGGCGTTTCTATTTATAACTATTCCTATACTGTCTGGGGATATTGCATTGACGCACCTGTTCAAAATCTTCTTTAAGCAAAAGGGAAATTGCATTTCAAAATAATAAGCTGGATAGAGCACTGGAACTGTCCAACGATTCACTAAAACATTTCATTGGAACTAAACAGGAAAACAAGGTAATCTATAACAGTATATTTTTATTTGGATAGTAGGGGAGTTGGATGAATGGAGAAATCAAGCAATAAACAGTCGATGATTGTGGGACTTCTCTTGGCAGGAACTTTTATTGCCATTTTGAATCAAACACTGATGATTACAGCAATACCCCCGATTATGGATGAAATGAACATTACCGCAAATAGTGCACAATGGCTGACGACCGTCTTTATGCTGGTGAATGGGATCATGATTCCCATCAGTGCCTTTTTATTAGAACGCTTTACTACTAGACAGTTGTTCATCTCGGCGATGAGTATTTTTGCAGTCGGAACCATTGTCGGTGGAATCGCTCTTAATTTTGAAATTCTCCTTTTAGGAAGGGTGATTCAATCTATTGGTGCAGGGGTGATGCTGCCGCTAATGACAACCGTATTTTTACTGATCTTTCCGGTGAATAAGCGCGGGGCAGCAATGGGCCTTGTCGGGCTAGTGATTTCCTTTGCACCGGCCATTGGACCAGCACTGTCCGGATGGGTGACATCGCATTTTTCATGGAGAGTGTTATTTTTTGTTATTTTGCCTATCGCACTTATCGATATCGTAGTCGCATTCCTTTCTTTGAAAAATGTCACAGAGGTTTCCCGGCCTAAAGTGGATGTCCTATCGATCCTGTTATCTTCGTTAGGTTTTGGCGGGCTGCTTTATGGGTTTACTTGTGCTGGAAATTACGGTTGGTCCTCTGGAACAACTGTTCTATCGCTCGCCATTGGCGGCGTTTCATTGCTGCTCTTCATTTTCCGCCAATTACGATTGAAACATCCGATGCTGGAATTCCGTGTTTTTACGTTTTCGATTTTCCCGTTCGCTATTATCATTGGAATGATTGGCTTTATGGGCTTAATTGGAGCGGAAACGATTATCCCGCTCTTTATGCAGCGAATGAGGGGATTTTCTGCCTTTGAGGCGGGTCTGGCTTTATTGCCTGGTGCCCTGATTAGCGGGTTCATGTCACCGATTGTGGGAAGAATTTTTGATAAATTCGGTGCAAGATGGCTCGTAATGATTGGCTTAACAATCATGACAGCTGCTTCGTTTGCATTTACTACGTTAAGTCCGTCGACGACGATCACCTATATTACCGTCCTTTATGGGATTAGAATGTTTGGTCTTTCGATGGTCATGATGCCGGTCGCAACAGCTGCCTTGAACCAGTTACCAAAACGATTAATTCCCCATGGGGCTGCCATGGATAACACCATGAAAATGATCGCAGCCTCCGTAGGAACCGCCATTCTGGTTACAGTCATGACGACAACGGCGGAAGGAGCGAAACAGAGCCCGGACATTGCCTATCCTGATATACACGGGGCTAATATCGCCTTTATGGTGGTCTCCAGTCTTTCCTTACTTGGACTGATCCTCTCCTTTTTCATTAAGCAAAACAGACAGTCCGAGGATGAGACGGATGGAAAAAGACAAAGAAACGTCCGTGTGAAACTCCAGGAGTAACGTAGGAAATCGAAGGAACAAAAACTACGATTGAACTGGTGAATGTTAGTGACAAAAAAGTACCAGGGGCTGTCCTTATAGGGAAGTACCTGGTACTTTTATTAGTTATACCTGAAGTGTCTGACAAGACCCTCACTGTCCAGTCAGGTAATACAGAATGTTAAGATACTTGTGTAAATCTATATTACTGTATGAGGGATAAGACACAATTCCCTATTCTTTAAAACTTGACTAGTATCAAAGATTTGGTTTAATCTTAATATCCCATGTTTCCAAAATTGCACAAAGAGGTGATGAGTGAAGAGTATGAGTGCCAAAGATCAAGTGTCTGTCCGAGACCATAAAGACTATCAAGCAGAAGTGGAGCGATTAGAGTTTACAAAGGAATATATACGCACCGTTTTAGAAATTTCTGAGGGAAATAAAGAGTTTTTCGTTGAAAATATGAAACAATCTTTTGCCGACCTGAATTCTAAGGATAGTAGTACGAGCTACACGGATCTCCTCGCGAATGCAAGTTTTCTTGAATTAGCTGAAAGTGAACTGAAAAGGTTAGAAAGCGTGATTGGCAAACCCTATTTTTCAAGGATTGACTTTACAAGCAGTAGTACGAAAATGGAAGAAGTTCTGTACATAGGCAAAGTATCATTGTTTGACCGTGTGACACAGCAGCCGATTATCGTCGATTGGAGGTCACCGATTGCCAATGTCTACTATGACGGCCGGCTAGGAGAAGTGTCTTATGAGGCATACGGGGAGACACAAACCGGTTACTTAGCTTTAAAGAGGCAGTATGAAATAGTCGATGGATTATTAAAAGAAATCCGAGATATCGATTTAACCACTCACGATGAACTTTTGCAGAAATCTTTGTCAGGTAAAGCAGACAATCGATTAACAGAAATCGTGGCTACCATTCAAAATGAGCAAAATGAAGTGATCCGTGCATCATTGAAACACCCCATTATCGTTCAAGGGGCCGCTGGAAGCGGGAAAACAACCATCGCACTCCATAGAATATCCTACTTTCTCTATTCCTTTGGGTTTAGCTTTCCTCCAGAAAAATTAATGATTCTCGCACCCAACCGACTGTTTATTGATTATATATCTGCCGTCTTACCTGAACTAGGGGTCAACAAGATTAATCAAACCACCTATATCGATTTTATGAGAAGCTGCCTGGGGCAGAAAATAAAACTATTTTCACCCAATTCCAAGCTGATGAAGCTCCTTGAAGATAACGGAACAAATAAATCGATTCAATGGGTTTCCAGCTATAAAGGTTCACTCGAATTTAAGGAAGTAATCAATCGATATATAAATGAATTGGAATATAATCTTGCCCCACAAGAGGATTTTGTCGTGGAAAATTCCGTTCTGATGAAGGGGCATAAGCTCAAGAAACTATTTTTAAAAGAATATACGTACTTACCAATCTATAAAAGACTTGGAAAAATTAAAAACCTATTAGAAGATGATTTGAAAAAGAAGAAATCGCTGATGTTAGCGAACCTTAACAAGAAATATGAAGAAGCACTGGAGAAGGCCCTTTATAACACAAAGCTGAAACCAGATAAAAGAAAGCAAAAAGTAGTCTCCTTAATGGAGATGAAGGAAAAAAGAAAAAAGAGGGTGGAGCAGGAGGCAAAGGTCGCTGTAAAAAAATATATGGATGCATTTGTCATAAAAGATATTTTCACCTTGTATAAGGAACTCATGTCTTCTCCTGAAAGGATCAAAGAGCATTCCACAATGCTTACTGAGAAAGAATGTAAGGTTCTAAGTAAATATTGTCAGCGGATCTTTGATCGAGGTGCATACGAACTTGAGGATTTAGCTCCGATCTTTTATATGAAGGCAAAATTGGAAGGGATCGATGAAAAATATAAAATGCGAAGTATCTTTATCGATGAAGCACAGGATTACAGTTATTTTCAATTTGCCGCATTAAAAGAAGGCTTTAATACAGACTTGTTTACCATTGTGGGAGATTTAGCACAAGGTATTCATTCCTATCGCGGCTTGAATAGCTGGGCACCGGTATTGAAAGATATCTTCCCTAATGCGAATTATCAATCCTTACAAAAAAGTTATCGAACGACCGTTGAGATTATGAATTTGGCAAATGATATCCTTCAGTTGATCGACCAAGACGTGCCAAAGGTCGAACCCGTTATTCGACATGGTCAAAAACCACACTATAAAACGATTGACCCTACGAATCTGGAACAGGTTAGGCTGCAGCTTGAAAATGATATTACCTCACTCATAGAGGAAGAGCTTCACTCCATTGCCATCATTGGACGTACCGACAGAGAATGTCTAAGAATCCATCAGATCCTAGAAAATAGCCATCTTCCGATTCAATTATTAGAGGAAAAGCAAGAGATGAAGAAGGGATATATCGTGATCTTACCTTCATATTTAGCGAAAGGGCTGGAGTTTGATTCCGTTATGATTTTATGCTTGGAAGAACGATACTCAAAGGTAGATTTGGATATCAAATTGTTGTACGTGTCCATGACAAGACCCATGCATCGATTGTATTTATACGGAAGAGGCCCGGCAGACTTTTTATTACATCATGCGGACGATTTACATTTCGATACGTAAAGGGAGGTATCGTCCATTTTAAGACAAAGCAGGTATCTGGGCTGCCGATAGCTCAGGTACCTGTTTTTCTTCCTGTTCACAATCGATGAATAAAAGTGAATAAACATTTTTATAAAGCTAACTATAAGCGCAGCCGTCCTACGATTATTTTTAATAACAGAGGAATTAGCAAGAATTCAAAAATATATATGTACCATTGTAAAATAATTAACGTTGTTGGTTGGTATAAGGAAAACTACCCCCTTTTTTTAAATATAAACATGATTTAACAACGCGTGCATAATATTAAACATAATTTGGTTGATCTTTCTTTTTAAACTATTTTGTCAAAATACTTTTACGAGGGGGAAAATGATGATCACAAATACGTATAAAAAATATTGGAATGAGGAAAGAGAAACATTGCATCCAAAGAAAAGAGAGGCCATTATTTTAGCAAGAATTAAAGAGCAATTAGAATATGTCTACAATAAGCTGCCTTTTTATCGAAAACATTATGATCGCCACCATTTTAAACCCTCAGATGTCAAAACACTTGAAGATTTCACTACGAAGGTACCCATTATTACCAAAAAAATGCTTGTTGAGGACCAAAAAGAACATCCGATTTTTGGAAGTTACACTGGTCAATTTGAACCTGAAGAAATCGCAAGAATTCAAGGATCCAGCGGTACCTCCGGGATGCCGACACTTTATCAAGTAAGTAATAAGGACTGGGAAAGAGCATCCGAACTACATGCCATGGCCTTGTGGTCTACGGGCTTAAAACCTCATGATACGATCCAAATCAGTTTTCCATTCTCTCTTTTCTTTGGCGGCTGGGGTATTCTACAAGGTGCCGAACGGATTGGGTCTACAGTCTTTCCATTGGGAGCAATTGACTCAGACAGGCATTTAGAAATGATTGAGAGAATTAAACCTTCCACGTTTGTCGCTACACCGTCATATTTTTTGCATCTCATGAACAAATCTAGGGAAAAGCAGATAGATTTACCGAAAAGTTCAGTAGTTAGACTCATTGCCGCGGGAGAAGCTGGCGGTTCTTTGCCTAGGACAAAGGAACTTTTGTCAACAGGATGGGGAGCAAGTTTATTTGATACAGGGTCCACTTCGGAAATGTATCCATTCATGACAAGTACATCCTGTGAGGCCCAAGCAGGGGTCCACCTTTATCAAGATGAAGTTTTTACTGAAATTGTAAGTGCTGAAGACTCAAATACACCAATCCCAATGGGAGAAAGAGGAGCCGTCGTATACACACACCTCTGGAGAAAATCACAGCCAATGATTCGATTTTGGCCTGGTGACGAAAGCTTCATGACAAACGAACCATGCTCCTGTGGCCGTTCATATCCGCGACTTCCACATGGAATTCTTGGGAGATTAGACGACATGTTAATAATCAGGGGGGCAAACATTTACCCAAGTGCGATTGAAAATTGTGTTCGCTCCTTGATGTGGAGTGGTGCTGAATATCAGATTTTCGTGGACAAAAAGGGTGCCTTGGATGAAATGACCGTAAATATTGAATACCAAAACGGATATAACAACAGTCAGTTAGATTCTTTTAAAAAGGAGGCAGAAGAATTGTTTAAGAGTAAGCTTGGAGTACGTGTTGGCGTTAATCTATATGAGCAGGGTATCCTGCCTGAAACAGTATTTAAAGCCCGTAGAGTGATTGATCATCGTAAAATATAAATTGGAAAAATGGTTTACTTTTTCAAAAAGCACCCATTTTTAAAATAAATATAATTATTATTGGACGGCTCATGTTGATAAAAGATGATTTGCTTCATCCGGCGATAGTAAATGAACCCTACGCTTATTTTCAACAATTGAGGGAATAAGATCCCGTGCATTGGAATGAAGAGTGGGGGGATGGATTTTAACACGATATGACGATGTCATGGCCGCCTTCTAAGCCAGTCGATTGTCCTCCGAACGAATTTCCCCGCCAAAAAAAATGTAGGCTAAACTCTTTTGCCTTAAACATTGATATCACCACTTATTCTTAATATTTTTATATGAGTTGAAGGTCTATATTGAATACTACACCGTTGATTGGAGCGGAAGGTGCGAAGACTCCTGCGGGAGTACGGGGCAGGGGAGACCCCGCAGGAGCGAAGCGAAGCCACTGAAAAAGTCCGCATTTTTAAGCAGTTGAAAGGTAGATTATATCGACCTTTTAACTGCTTTCTGTTTTATAATAAAAATATAAAATTTTGTGGGTGGTATCCAAATGATTTCCGAACAAGAATCTTTTACTCTTAGTCCATATATTGCAATATACGACCTCGTTGTCCCAAAAGATAATATGCTTCGACAAATAAAAGAACTAGTGGATTTTTCATTCATTTTCGATGAACTAAAAACGAAATATTGCCTCGATAACGGTCGCAATGCAGTGCCACCAATTCGAATGTTCAAATATCTAATACTAAAATCGATTTATGATTTGTCAGATGTAGATATCGTAGATCGTTCTATATATGATATGTCGTTTAAATATTTCCTTGACATGGCACCAGAAGACCCTGTAATAGATCCAAGTTCTTTAACAAAATTTCGAAAGCTCCGTCTTAAAGATGTGGGTTTATTAGATTTACTTATTGGGAAGACAGTTGAGATTGCACTTGAAAAAGAAATTATAAAAAGTAAAACAATAATTGTAGACGCCACACATACGAAGGCACGTTATAACCAAAAGTCGCCGATACAATTTTTGCAAGAGAAGTCAAAAAATCTTCGAAAAGCAGTTTATCAAAACGATGAATCAATGAAAGCAAAATTCCCATTGAAATCAACTTCTGACGAAGTTGAAGAGGAATTAAATTATTGTCGTCAAGTTATTTCTGTTGTCGAGTCAGAAGTACAAATAGCTGCAATTCCTAACGTTAAGGAAAAATTAAATGTCCTTAAAGAAGTGGTAGAAGATTATACAGAACAAATGAGCCAAGTGAACTGTTCAACTGATCCAGATGCACGGGTAGGTCATAAAACAGCAGATTCTTCATTCTTCGGATATAAAACACATATTGCAATGAGCGATGAAAGAATAATAACAGCAGCAGTTGTGACAACGGGAGAAAAAAGTGATGGAAAATACCTGCAGGAGTTAATAGAAAAAAGCCAAGCTACAAGAATGGAAATAAAGACAGTCATTGGGGATACAGCCTATTCCGAAAAAAGCAATATAAGCTATACGAAAGAACATCAAATCGAACTTATTTCCAAATTGCACCCACAAATAACACATGGAAGACGAACAAAAGAAGAGGAATTTGATTTTAATAAAGATGCAGGAATGTTTGTTTGTAAAGCAGGGCATATGGCAATAAGAAAAAAATATGAAGAAAGAAAGGGTCAAGACAGAAACCCAAGAATCAAGTTCTTCTTTGATATTAAGAAGTGTAAAGTTTGTCCTTTCCGTGAGGGATGTTATAAAGAGGGAGCTAAAAATAAGACATACTCCATAACAGTTAAATCAACTGAGCATAAAGATCAAGAAGAATTTCAAGAAACCGAAAGATTTAAAGAACAAGCAAAAAAACGCTATAAAATTGAAGCGAAAAATAGTGAACTCAAACATAGACACGGGTATGAGACAGCATCCTCATCGGGTCTATTTGGCATGGAAATTCAAGGGGCTACATCGATATTCTCAGTGAATCTCAAGCGGATTATAAAACTCCTAAATGAAAAGGAGTAAAAAAAGACAAAGAAAAAGGCAACATTTCATCTAAATTTAGACGAAATGTTGCCTTTATATATTACTTTTAAAAAGAGACATAAAAAACGTAAGTTTTTCAGTGGCTTCAGCGAAGCGACGAGGAGGCTCCCCGGCACGCCCGCGGAAAGCGAAGCGCCTGAAGCGCAAATCAACAGACAAGTTGAAAATCCTATATATTAATATTATTATAACAAATTAACGTGGTGAATTATTAAAGAATGGGATAAAATAAAAGGCTATCGAAAGTTTTTCGACAGCCTGAGGAGACTTTGAGTCTCCTCTTTTTCTACTATTCAAATGCTTTGGCTGTCTCAATTAAATCCTCTTTGGACAATTCCTTATCGGATTGCTAACCATAATAAATTAATGTGTATGTCTGCCCCTTTTTACCAAAAACTAATCTGAAAGTTTACAGATAGAAAAATTAATACTAATATAAAAATAGAATATTCAAAAAATATAAAAAAGAGATTTATACTTAAGTCTATCTTATTTATTTACCTTTCATTGTTCTGGAGTGATACGATGATAGCTCTTTTTAAAATGAATGATTTATATGAAGAACAAATTAAAAATTTATTTAAAGATTTGGGATACCAAACCGCTAGTTTTTATTCGATTAATTCAATACTAGATCAAATCATGAATCCAATGGTTATTATGACACCGGCAATTTTTCAAAAAGAATTAGAGGGCCTTTCTTTTCCGATTATTCCAATTCCCATAACTATTGGAGATATAAAAAAGTCTATAAGGCTATTGTTTGAAAGTCCAAAACAAAGAAAGTATTCTTTTATAACATCAAATGAAGAAATTGAGTGGCTGCGAAAAGAATACGTGGAACATGTTGCAAATGAAGAGATTCATATCTCCTTTTTGACAGAAAAACAATCTACTACACTTATGCAAAATAATGTTTATCTAGCCCCAATATGGATGAAAGGCTTATTACCAAACCCACGTATTAAAAATTTACATTTTATTAAGCCTGATTTCACTTCTGTGATTCCTTTTTTACAGATAGCAGGATCATTAGTGAACTTAATTGAGGAAATTTTAAAAGAAAGATATCAAGTAGATGCAATAGTCAATTCAACGCATGATGGAGTTGTTGCGATTGACAGAACCGGAAATATTAGATTGGTTAATGAACAGGCAAAAACGATCTTAGGTGTTGAAGAGGATATGAAGGGACGAAACATCGCAGAGTTCATCCCACAATCTGATATGTTACGAGTTTTGAAAGCTGGGAAGATTGAAAGGGGCGATATTGCAACGGTGGGAAGTCGTCAAATTGTTATTAATCGATCTCCTGTCATCGTCAAAGGGAAAATTGTCGGAGCCGTTTCAAATTTTAAAGAAATTACAGATATTCAAAAAGTAGAATTAAAACTACGAAAAAAACTTCATCAAAATGGCTTAGAGGCCAAGTATCGATTAAGTGATATTATTGGGGAAACCCCGGAAATAATGGAGGCAAAAGAATTAGCAAGGAAATTTGCTGAAACGGAATCTACTGTTTTAATAACCGGTGAGTCTGGAACAGGTAAAGAATTATTTGCACAAGGTATTCATTCCGAAAGTCATCGATCACTTGGTCCATTTGTAGCTGTGAATTGCGCTGTACTGCCAGAAAATCTTCTGGAAAGTGAAATATTTGGATACGAAAAAGGTACATTTACAGGCGCTCTAAAAGATGGAAAGCCAGGCTTATTTGAACTTGCTCACGGAGGTACGCTTTTTTTAGATGAAATTGGTGAAATACCTTTACGAATTCAAGCTCTTTTATTAAGGGTACTTCAGGAAAGAACCATTAGGCGTGTTGGCGGAGAGCGAATCATACCGGTGGATGTTCGAATTATTACCGCAACGAATCGAAATTTAGAGGAGGAGGTTGAAAACAAACAGTTCCGATCTGACTTATATTATCGTCTGAATGTACTAGCCCTGGAATTGCCGCCTCTCCGCGAGCGTTTAGCGGATATACCTAAATTAGTAGAGACTTATTTATATGAGTTTAATGAAAAAAGAAAAAATAAAATCATCAACGTTGAAAAGGAATTAATTTGTTTATTCCAAAAGTATGACTGGCCTGGGAATATTCGGGAATTAAGGAATACCATTGAACGGATGGTGGTCCTTGAAGAGAGTACCAGTTTAAGGTTCCAGGGGGCAAAATTTCTTTCTGAAAAAATAAGAAGAAGGAAATTTTCAGAAGAAGCTCTAAATAAACAAAGTATAAAAAATAAGGAAAAAGAACTTATCCTCACTACGTTAGAAAAATTTGAAAACAATAAAAAGCTAGCGGCACAATCACTCGGAATCGACCGGTCTACGCTTTGGAGAAAAATCAAAGAATATGAATTATGATGTTTCAAATTGCAATACAATGTTGCAGTTTAAAACAGAGCTTTTAAAACAGGGATTTTTTATCCCTGTTTTTATTTTTTAGAAGGTTGAATTAGTTATCAGTAATTAGAATAATTTGGACGAATACATCACAATCTAAATATTGACTTTAACATGATTTTCCAAACGATCTTGAATAATAGGAAGAGGCTGGTTTTGTTGTTTCGAAACAGGCGAAAAAAGTTCCTTAAGGAAAAATTTCTTTATTCTCAAAAACCGCAAGTTGCTGGGCAAGAAGATTCGCTTTCTTCTGACCTAGATGAAAACATACAGGTTCTCAACTCTATATATCAGGATTGCTATGATGTGATTTTCAAAACGTTTTTAATTGGCGGACAAACAAAAGCCGTACTTATTTATATCGATGGATTATCCAATATTGAAGAGATTGATGATCATGTACTCAGCCCTCTAATGGGGGAAACAGATGGAAGAGTTCTTAGTTCACGTGAAATGTTAGAGAAAAAATTACATATTTCAAAGACGAAAGAAATTAAGACATTTTTAGAGTGTATAGAACATATCTCGATTGGCGACCCAGTACTTTTAGTGCATCAAAATGATTGGGGACTCTCTATGGGGTTATGTAAGTGGGAAAAACGTTCGATTGAAGAACCACAGGCAGAGAGTGTTATACGGGGACCACGGGAAGGTTTTGTGGAAACATTAGCAATCAATACCTCCCTTCTTCGTCGAAAGATCAAAAGTCCTGCTCTCAAGATCAATCGATGAAAATCGGCCGCTATACCAATACTCATGTTGTAATTGCGTACGTAGAAGGAATTACAAATCAAACCCTCATAGAAGAGGTTAAAAATCGTTTACAGTTGATCGAGATAGATAGTGTTTTGGAAAGTGGGTATATCGAGTAACTAATTGAAGACAATTCTTATTCGCCTTTTCCTCAACTCATTAATACGGAACGCCGGATGTAGCCGCTGCGAATCTCTTAGAGGGACGTGTGGTGATTCTAGTAGATGGAACTCCTTTTGTCTTAGTTGCCCCTATTACCTTTTTTTCCTTACTTCAGTCACCTGAAGATTATTATCAGCGTTACCTGATTAGTTCAGTCATCCGTATACTGCGTTTTGTTTTTATGGTGTTTTCTCTTGTTTTGCCTTCTCTCTATGTAGCGGTTCTAACCTACCATCAGGAAATGGTGCCAACGAATTTGCTGATTAGTGCGGCCTCTTCACGGGAATCGGTTCCTTTTCCGGCACTTGTGGAAGCATTGATGATGGAGATAACATTTGAAGCATTACGTGAAGCAGGTGTTCGCCTTCCAAAACAGGTCGGAGCTGCAGTTAGCATTGTCGGTGCTTTGGTTATCGGTCAAGCTGCCGTTCAAACCGGGCTAATTTCTGCTCCGATGATAATTGTTGTTGCCATTGCCGGTATTGCATCTTTTATGGTGCCGCATTATTCGCAAGGAATCTCGCTAAGAATGCTTCGCTTTCCTATTATGTTGCTTGCCGGCTCGCTAGGGTTGCTTGGGATTATGCTTGGTGTGATTACAATCGTCGTCCACATATGTACACTACGTTCTTTCGGGGTGCCATATCTTTCACCTATCGCCCCGCTGAAAGATCGTGAATTAAAAGATGCCTTGATTCGGGCCCCATGGTGGAAAATGAATACCCGGCCCCGTTTAACTGGCGAATTCAACCCAACCCGACAGTCATCTGGGCAAAAACCGGAACCAAGCAAAGGAAAGGAATAGGATGAGAAAGAAGTGAATGAAAATGAATCTCTTTTTAGTTCGAAACATCATAAAAATATTTACCATTCTTCTCTTTCTCTCTGCTAGTTTTCTGCTTACCGGATGCTGGGACAGAAAGGAAGTAAATGATATGGCGCTGGTGTTAGGGGCCGCCATTGACAAAGAAAAAGGAGAAAATATCAAACTTTCCTTGCAAATCTTGATTCCTCGTGCAGTGAGCAGTGAACAGGCAATGGGTGGAGGAGGTGGGGGAGGAGGACCTATGGTTTTGACAAGATCAGCTGTTGGTGAAAATATGGCAGATGCTGCATCAAAGCTCCAGACAAAATTCCCACGTAAAATCTTCTGGGGACATTGTAAAATATACATTATTGGAAGGAAGCTTACTAAATCGGGAGGCGTTCGTAAGCAGATTGACTTTTTACTTCGCCATCCTGAACCCCGAGAACGTGCTTATTTATTTGTCAGTGATGGAGATGCAGAAAAAATTCTAGA
>Ga0213823_1000947_pt1 | contig 19897 bp, 15 predicted proteins | sample MC6MC0907MG_FD_179887 | JGI IMG/M metagenome (GOLD analysis project Ga0213823, IMG submission 179887) | Enriched soil aggregate microbial communities from Iowa State University, Ames, United States - MC6-MC0907-MG | ecosystem: Environmental > Terrestrial > Soil > Unclassified | place: USA: Iowa...
GCCTACACCATTCCCCGAGTAAATGCTAGAATCCCCGCCCATCATGCGGCCATTCTCCTATTCTTGGCCGAACATTCCTTCACACAGTGCATCCCATGCTGAAGAAGCTGTTCCAGTCTTTCCGCCCTCCCGTAGCGGGCCAGCACCACAAGCGCACCACGCCTGAGGTGATCAACAAGAGCCAACATTCGCTGCAGCGCCACCAGTTCAGCCGCCATGCGGTGAACATCGTCGAGCGCCTGCAGAGCGCGGGCTATCAGGCCTACCTGGTCGGTGGCTGCGTCCGCGACCTGCTCCTGGGTATCACGCCCAAGGACTTCGACGTCGCCACCAGCGCCACCCCCGAACAGGTCCGTGCCGAGTTCCGCAATGCGCGCATCATTGGCCGCCGCTTCAAGCTGGTCCACGTGCATTTCGGCCGCGAGATCATCGAAGTCGCCACCTTCCGCGCCCACCACTCTGACGACGACCAGGGCGACAGCCACCGTTCGTCGCACAATGCCAGTGGTCGCATCCTGCGTGACAACGTGTACGGCAGCCTGGAAGAGGACGCGCAACGCCGCGACTTCACCATCAATGCCCTGTACTACGACCCGGTCAGCGAGCGCATTCTCGATTACGCCAACGGCGTGCACGACATCCGCAACCGCCTGTTGCGCCTGATCGGCGACCCGACCCACCGCTACCAGGAAGACCCGGTGCGCATGCTGCGCGCCGTGCGGTTCGCGGCCAAACTCGACTTCGGCATCGAGAAGCACACCTTCCAGCCGATCCGCGGCCTGGCCCCGCTGCTGCGCGAAATCCCGCCAGCGCGGCTGTTCGAGGAATGCCTCAAGCTGTTCCTCAGCGGCCAGGGTGCCATGGCCTTCGAGATGCTGGTCGACCTGGAGCTGTTCGAGCCGTTGTTCCCTGCCAGTGCGCAGGCCTTGGACGAACGCCCGACCTACACCCACACCCTGATCAGCCAGGCGCTGAACAATACCGACCTGCGCGTCAAGCAAGGCAAGCCGGTGACCCCGGCGTTCCTGTTCGCTGCGCTGCTGTGGCCAGCCCTGCCAAGCCGTGTGCTGTACCTGCAGAACCAAGGCGTGCCGCCGATCCCGGCAATGAACGGTGCAGCTCACGACCTGATCGCCGAGCAGTGCGCGCGCATCGCCATTCCGAAGCGTTTCACCCTGCCAATCCGCGAAATCTGGGACATGCAGGAGCGCCTGCCGCGCCGCAGCGGCAAACGCGCCGACATGCTGCTCGACAACCCGCGCTTCCGCGCCGGCTACGACTTCCTGTTGCTGCGCGAAAGTGCTGGCGAAGAAACCGATGACCTCGGCCAGTGGTGGACCGACTACCAGGACGCCAACGAAAGCCAGCGCCGCGAGATGATCCGCGAGCTGGGCAGCCGTGATGAAAGCACCGGTGCGGGCCCGCGCAAGCGCAAACGCAGCAGCAGCAAGCGCAAACGAGGCGGCGAAGAGGCGTTCGAGTGATCACTCGCGCCTACATCGGCCTGGGCAGCAACCTGGATGCACCCGCCGAGCAACTGAACAGCGCCCTGCAGGCGCTGGATCAGGTCGACGGCACCCGCCTGGCGGCTGCCTCGGCCTTGTACACCAGCGACTCGCTGCTGCCTGGCCAACCGCGTTACACCAACGCCGTCGCGGCACTGGACACCCAGCTCGAACCCCTGGCCCTGCTCGACGCCCTGCAAGCCATCGAGAATGGCCAAGGCCGCGTGCGCAAGGAACGCTGGGGCCCGCGCACGCTCGACCTGGATATTCTGCTGTTCGGTGACCAAGTCATCGATGTGCCGCGCCTGCAGGTGCCGCACTACCACATGCACGCACGCCCTTTCGTGCTGTACCCGCTGGCCGAGCTGGTGGCAGACGACTTCCACCTGGCAGATGGCCGCCCCCTGGCGCAGCTGCTCGCAGCCTGCCCATTCGTCGGCCTGGAACGCCTGTAATACGGGGCTTCCAGCCGAAGGTAACGCCAGTAACACCCTGTTAGTAACAATGCGGTAACAGGGTGATTGACTTCCCCCACCTCGCTCACGACTATAGGCGTCCCGTGTGGCACCAAAGTGCCGCGTACCCGTATTTAGGCCCGGACGGACCTGTGCCCGAACATCACACGCGATGATGTGCCGCTCCGGAAGATGACTACACGCGTTGTTCGCAGTCGTTTTTCACAGCGCCTGAACGAGGATTTCCTACATGCCTGAAGTAACCCTGACCACCCTTCACGGCCTCAAGGCCAAGGGTGAAAAGATCACCATGCTGACCTGCTACGACGCGACCTTCGCCAAGGCCGCCAGCCAGGCCGGTGTCGAAGTGTTGCTGGTGGGCGACTCGCTGGGCATGGTCCTGCAAGGCCATGACAGCACGCTGCCCGTCACCACTGCGGAAATGGCCTACCACACTGCCTGCGTCAAACGCGGCAACGATGGCGCGCTGATTCTCGCGGACCTGCCGTTCATGGCCCACGCCACGCCCGAGCAGGCGTTTGCCAACTGCGCCACACTGATGCAGGCCGGCGCCCACATGATCAAGCTGGAAGGCGCCGCCTGGCTAGGCGAAACCATTCGCCTCCTGGCCGAGCGAGGCGTGCCAGTGTGCGCGCACATGGGCCTGACCCCACAAACCGTCAACGTGCTGGGCGGTTACAAGGTACAAGGGCGCCAGGAAGCACAGGCCCGTCAGATGCGTGCCGATGCCATCGCACTGGAACAGGCCGGTGCAGCCATGCTGCTGCTGGAGTGTGTGCCCAGCGAGCTGGCGGCCGAAATCACCCAGGCGGTGGGCATCCCGGTAATCGGCATTGGCGCCGGCAGCGCCACCGATGGCCAGGTATTGGTACTGCACGACATGCTTGGCCTGTCGCTCAGCGGCCGGGTACCGAAGTTCGTGAAGAACTTCATGGCCGGCCAGCCAGACATCGCCAGCGCCCTCGCGGCCTACGTGAAGGCCGTCAAAGGCGTCAGTTTCCCAGCGAGTGAGCACGGATTCAGCGCATGAACACAGTCAAGACCGTCCGTGAACTACGCGCTGCCGTCGCACGCGCCCGCGGTGAAGGCAAGCGTATCGCTTTCGTGCCGACCATGGGCAACCTGCACAGCGGCCATGCCGCGCTGGTGACAAAAGCAGCCCAGCGCGCCGACTTCGTCGTCGCCAGCATCTTCGTCAACCCGCTGCAGTTCGGCGCCAACGAAGACCTCGACAAGTACCCGCGCACCCTCGCTGCCGACCAGGAGCGCCTGCTTCAGGCCGGCTGCAACCTGTTGTTCGCACCCACTGTCGAGGAAATGTACCCCGACGGCATGGCCGTGCAGACCCGCGTCAGCGTGCCAGCCCTTTCTGAAGGCCTGTGCGGCGCCAGCCGCCCAGGCCATTTCGAGGGCGTGGCGACCGTGGTCAGCAAGCTGTTCAACATGGTGCAGCCTGACCTCGCCGTCTTCGGTGAAAAGGACTACCAGCAATTGGCAGTGATCCGCGCCATGGTGCGGGACCTGAACATGCCGATCCAGATCATCGGCGAGCCAACCGTGCGCGCCGATGACGGCCTGGCACTGTCGTCGCGCAACGGTTACCTGACTGCTGAACAGCGCACCACCGCACCGGTCGTGTACCGTACGCTGCAGCAGATTGGCGAGGCCATCAAGCGTGGCCAGCGCGATTTTGCCGCGCTGGTTGCCCAAGGGCAGGCTCAACTGACAGCAGCCGGGCTGCGCCCGGACTACCTGGAAGTGCGCCATGCGCTGCACCTGCGCCCGGCCATGCTCGATGACCGTGACCTGGTCATTCTGGTTGCCGCCTACCTCGGTAACACCCGGTTGATCGACAACCTGTACCTGCATCTGGACGAAACGACCGCGTGACGGTCAGGGGGCTGCTTTCGCGGCCCCCAAAATCCCCTCCCCGCCCCATTCCCTGCTTCAAACCATTGCCTATAATGATGGCCAGCCTGAACCCGGCAACCACTGCCCTGTCCAAGCACCACCACGCATTAAGGAACTCTGCGCAATGGCGTATTACCGTACACCCCACGATGTTACGGCCCTGCCCGCCTGGCAGGCCCTTCAGCAGCACCGCGACGCCATGCAAGGTTTCAGCATGCGCGAAGCCTTTGCCGCCGACGCCAAGCGCTTCGACCAGTTCTCGCTGAGCAGCTGCGGCCTGTTCCTGGACTATTCGAAAAACCTGATCAACGACGAAACCCGCGACCTGCTGGTGAACCTGGCCGAACAAGTCGGCCTGCAGGATGCGATCAAGTCGATGTTCAGCGGTGAGATCATCAACGCCTCGGAAGGCAGGCCCGTGCTGCACACCGCGCTGCGCCGCCCGGTGGGTGACAAGCTGAGCGTGAACGGTGTCAACGTGATGCCCGAAGTGCACAAGGTGCTCAACCAGATCACCGAGCTGGTGGGGCGTATTCACGACGGCCTGTGGCGTGGTTACAGCGAAAAGCCTATTACCGACGTGGTCAACATCGGCATCGGCGGCTCGTTCCTCGGCCCGGAACTGGTGTCCGAAGCCCTGCTGCCCTACGCCCAGCGTGGCGTACGCTGCCATTACCTGGCGAACATCGACGGCAGCGAATTCCATGAACTCTCGGCCAGCCTGCGCGCCGAAACCACCCTGTTCATCGTTTCGTCCAAGTCGTTCAACACCCTTGAAACGCTCAAGAACGCCATGGCCGCGCGTACCTGGTACCTGGCCCAGGGCGGTTCGGAAGCCGAGCTTTATCGCCACTTCATCGCGGTTTCCAGCAACAAGGCCGCCGCTGTGGCCTTCGGCATCCGCGAAGAAAACATCTTCCCGATGTGGGACTGGGTGGGCGGGCGTTATTCGCTGTGGTCGGCCATCGGCCTGCCGATTGCCCTGGCCATCGGTACCGCCAACTTCAAGGAACTGCTGTCTGGCGCCTACACCATGGACCAGCACTTCCAGACCGCGCCGTTCGACAAGAACATGCCGGTGCTGCTGGCCCTGCTTGGCGTCTGGTATGGCAACTTCTGGGGTGCTCGCAGCCACGCGATCCTGCCGTACGACCATTACCTGCGCAACATCACCAAGCACCTGCAGCAATTGGACATGGAGTCCAACGGCAAGAGCGTGATGACCGACGGTACGCCGGTGAAGACCGACACTGGCCCGGTGATCTGGGGTGGCGTTGGCTGCAATGGCCAGCATGCCTACCACCAGTTGCTGCATCAGGGCACCCAGCTGATCCCGGCGGACTTCATCGTCCCGGTGGTGAGCTTCAACCCGGTGGCCGACCACCACCAGTGGCTGTACGCCAACTGCCTGTCGCAGAGCCAGGCGCTGATGCTGGGCAAGACCCGCGAAGAGGCCGAGGCCGAACTGCGCCAGAAGGGCCTGAACGAAGCCGATATCGAAAAGCTCGCGCCGCACAAGGTGATCCCGGGCAACCGCCCGAGCAACACCCTGGTGGTCGAGCGCATCAGCCCACGGCGCCTCGGCGCGCTGGTGGCGATGTACGAGCACAAGGTCTTCGTGCAGAGCGTCATCTGGGGTATCAATGCCTTCGACCAATGGGGTGTGGAGCTGGGCAAGGAGCTGGGCAAAGGTGTCTACCAGCGCATCGTCGGTAGCCTGGAAGACAGCGCCGAAGACGGCTCGACCCAAGGCCTGATCAACTACTTCCGCGGCCGTCACCGCGGCTGACCGCCCCCGACGCCTTCGCCAGCAACTGGCGAGGGCGTCGGCACGGGTTGAACAGCGCTTGCAGCTACACTGTCCAATCGAATAGCCGTTGCAGTCCATCGCCCCCACAAGCGCAAAGGACCCCCTGCCATGTTCGATATCCGCGACTACCCCGAGGCCCTGGCCGTCAGCCAGTCCGCCGCCCTCTCCAGCGAACAGTACCGCCGCCTCTATCGCGAGTCGGTGGACGCCCCTGACACCTTCTGGGCCGAACAGGCCAAGCGCCTGGACTGGATAAAGCCGTGGTCCAGCGTGCAGCAATGCGACCTCACAACCGGCAAGGCCCGCTGGTTCGACGGTGCCCAGCTCAACGTCAGCTACAACTGCATCGACCGCCACCTGGCCCAGCGCGGTGAGCAGACTGCCCTGCTGTGGGAAGGCGATGACCCGAATGATTCCAAGCCCATCACCTACCGCGAGCTGCACCGGCAGGTCTGTCGCTTGGCCAATGCACTCAAGGCACGGGGTGTGAAGAAAGGCGACCGGGTATGCATCTACATGCCGATGATCCCTGAAGCCGCCTACGCCATGCTCGCTTGCACACGCATCGGCGCCATCCACTCGGTGGTGTTTGGCGGGTTCTCCCCGGATGCCCTACGCGATCGTATCCTCGACGCCGACTGCCGCACCGTCATCACCGCCGATGAAGGTATCCGCGGCGGCAAGCGCATCCCGCTCAAGCAGAACGTCGACAAGGCCCTGGCCAGTTGCCCGGACGTCAGCAGCGTGTTCGTGGTGCGCCGCACCGGTGGCGATGTAGCCTGGAGCGAAGGCCGTGACCTGTGGTACGACCAGGCCACCGAAAAAGCCGGTGACGACTGCCCGCCTGAACCGATGGAGGCCGAAGACCCGCTGTTCATCCTCTATACCTCCGGCAGCACCGGCAAGCCCAAAGGCGTGCTGCACACCACCGCCGGCTACCTGCTGCAGGCCACCCTGACCTTCAAGGTGGTGTTCGACTACCGCGAGGGCGAAGTGTTCTGGTGCACCGCCGACGTGGGCTGGGTGACCGGCCACAGCTATATCGTCTACGGCCCGCTGGCCAATGGCGCGATCTCACTGATGTTCGAGGGCGTGCCCAACTACCCGGATACCTCGCGGTTCTGGCAGGTGGTGGACAAACATCAGGTCAATATCTTCTACACCGCCCCCACCGCACTGCGCGCGCTGATGCGCGAGGGCTCCGGGCCACTGCAAGGCACCTCACGCAAGAGCCTGCGCCTGCTCGGCAGCGTCGGCGAGCCGATCAACCCGGAGGCCTGGGAATGGTACTTCGAAGAAGTCGGGCAAAAACGCTGCCCCATCGTCGACACCTGGTGGCAGACCGAAACCGGCGGCATCATGCTCACCCCGCTGCCCGGCACGCAGACGCTCAAGCCTGGCTGCGCGACCCAGCCCATGTTCGGCGTGCAGCCCGTGCTGCTGGATGAAAAAGGCCAGCTCATTGAAGGCCCCGGTGCGGGCCTGCTGGCGATCAAGGCCAGTTGGCCGGGGCAGATCCGCAGCGTTTACGGTGACCACCAGCGCATGGTCGACACCTACTTCAAACCCATGCCCGGCTACTACTTCACCGGCGACGGCGCCCGCCGTGACGCCGATGGTGATTACTGGATCACCGGCCGCATCGATGATGTGATCAACGTCTCCGGCCACCGCATCGGCACCGCTGAAGTGGAAAGCGCGCTGGTGCTGCACGACAGCGTCGCTGAAGCGGCCGTGGTCGGTTACCCGCATGACCTCAAGGGCCAGGGCGTGTACGCGTTCGTCACCACGATGAACGGCGTGACGCCGGACGATGCGCTCAAGGCCGAACTCCTGGCGCTGGTCAGCAAAGAGATCGGCAGTTTCGCCAAACCCGAACTGATCCAGTGGGCCCCGGCCTTGCCCAAGACCCGCTCCGGCAAGATCATGCGGCGTATACTGCGCAAGATCGCCTGCAACGAGCTCGACAGCCTGGGCGATACCTCGACCCTGGCCGACCCGAGCGTGGTACAGGGGTTGATCGACACACGCCTCAATCAATAGCCGGCGGCACCTGTTCATGGCCGCCCTGAACGACAGGTCGCCATGGAAGCCCTACGCCGCCGCATCGAAACCCAGGTCATGAGCCTCACCGGGCTGGCCCTCGGCCAGCTCGACCTGGAATCCCCCAAAGGAGACCCTGGCCTGTTTGGCCCGCACAGTATCAGTTGGCGTGTACATGGCGACTTTCCCAGCATGTTGGTGGGCGGCATCAGCGCCCTGATGCTGCAGGTCCTGCACCCGCTGGCGCTCGCAGGGGTATGGGACCACTCCAACTTTCGCCAGGACCTGCTCGGCCGGCTGCGCCGTACCAGCCAGTTCATTTCCGGCACCACATTCGGCTCGACCCGCGACGCCGAGTGGCTGATCGAAAAAGTGCGCACCATCCATCTGCAGGTGACCGGAACAGCCCTCGATGGCCGCCCGTATGCTGCCAGCGACCCCGACTTGCTGACCTGGGTACACGTGGCCGAAGTCAGCAGCTTCCTGGCAGCCCACCTGCGTTATCGTGACCCAGGCCTGTCGCGCGCCGACCAGGATGCCTACTACCATGAGATCGCCCTGATTGCCGAGCGCCTGGGTGCCCGCGATGTACCGCGCTCCTGCCAGCAGGTCGAGGACTACCTGCAGCACATGCGCCCAGCGCTGCAATGCGACGCACGCAGCCTGGAGGTGGTCAGGATCCTGCTCGCAGCGCCGGCCCCGAGCCGCCTTGCAGAACCGGTAGGCAAGCTGATGCTGCACGCTGGCATCGACCTGTTGCCCGGCTGGGCGCAGACCATGCTCGGCCTGCATCAGGGCCCGCTGCAACAGCGCATGATCCGCCTGGGGCTCAAACGTACCGCGCCAGTATTGCGCTGGGCCATGCGTGACGGTTCGGCGCACCGGGCCAAGCGCCGCATGGGCCTCGAGTGAGGGCGAATGAGCGCATCAGCGGAACCGATTTAACCTGCCATACTCCAAGCACTCCGGCTTAGACAGACGAAGCGACACATGTACAAAGGATTGACTCGCGCCCTTGGCGCACTGCTGGCTCTCGTGGCCCTCTACAGCCTGCTTGGCTTCCTAATCGTTCCGGGTGTCGCCTTGCGCATCGCCAACCAGCAGCTGGCGCAATACGCCACCGTGCCGGCGCACCTGCAACGCATCGAACTCAACCCGTTCAGCCTGGAACTCACGCTCTGGGGCTTGCAGATCGGCGAGCCGGGCAAGGAGCAGGTCGGCTTCGAACGCTTGTACGCCAACCTTGCGCTGGACAGCCTGTGGAGTGGGGCCCTGCGCCTGCAGGCCGTGGAGCTCGACAAACCTCGCAACGAAGTGCTGTTCGCCAAGGACGGTACGCTCAACCTGACCCAGTTGTTCAAGCTGCCGGCCAGCGAAGCCAAGCCCGACCAGCCGCCCAGCGATCCATTTCCGCTGCGCATCGGCAGCATCAAGCTCAGCGGTGGTTACCTGCACTTCGAGGACCAGCGCCCGAGCGAGCCGATCGAGTTCCTTTACGACGACATGAACCTGGAGCTGAAAAACCTCAGCACGTTGCCCGACGACAATGCCGACATGACCCTGGTGGCGCGAGGCCCGAACGGTGGCCGCATCGACTGGAGCGGCACCCTGGGCCTGGCACCGATCGCCTCGGAAGGTACGCTGAAAATCACCGATGGCCAGATGAAGCTGTTCTGGCCGTATGTGCGCGATGCCGTGCCGCTGGTGCTGGAAGACGGCGTGCTCAACCTCGATACCCATTACAAACTCAACCTGTCCAAGACCACCGAACTGCTGCTCGACAACACGTCCCTGCACGTCGCCCCATTTGCCATCAAGGCCCCTGATGGGCGCCCCCTGGCTCGCCTGGCCAGTTTGCAAGTCAGTGAAACCTCCATCGATCTGGCCAAGCAACTGGTGACCGTCGGCAAGGTCCGCAGCGAAAAACTGGAGACGTGGGCCGCGCTGGAGCAGGACGGCCAGCTCGACTGGCAGAAGCTCTTTGCCAGCCAGCCGGCCAAGGCCACGACGAAAGAAAAAGAGGCACCGGCAGCGGCCGAGCCCACCCCCGAAGAGAAAGCTGCGAAGGAGCCGAGCAAACCCTGGCAGGTACTGCTCAAGGACGTGCAACTGCGCAACTACCAGGTGCATCTGGCCGATCGTAGCCAGAAAGAACCGGTAGCGCTGGACGTCGGCCCGTTGAACCTGGACATGCAAGGCTTCGACAGCCTCAACAAGTCCCCCTTCACCCTCAAGCTCGACACGGGTATCGGCAAGCAGGGCAAGCTACAGGCCACCGGCGAGGTCAACCTGGCGCCGGTCACCGCCAAGCTCGATGTCAGCACGCGCGACATCGACCTGCGTGTCGCCCAGGCCTATATCAGCCCGTTCATCCGCCTCGAGCTGCGCAGCGGCATGCTCGCCAGCGACCTCAAGGTCGACCTGAAAAGCACCGAACCACTGGCCTTCACCGTGGCCGGCAAGGCGCAGGTCAATCAGCTGCATACCCTCGACACCATCAAGGACCGGGACTTCGTCAAATGGCAGCAGGTGAATGTGGACGGCCTGGCCTACGTGCACGGCGATGCCCTGTCGATCGACAAGGTGACCCTGTTGCAGCCCTATGCCCGCTTCATCATCAACGAAGACCGCACCACCAACGTCGATGACCTGCTGATTCCGCAGCCTGCCGGTGCACCTGCATCCAGCCAGGCCAAGCCGGCCAGCGCCACCAACAGCAAGCCGCTGGGTATCCGCATCGGCCAGATCAGCATCAACGACGGTTCGGCCAACTTCGCCGACCTTACCCTGACGCCCAACTTCGCCACGGCCGTACAGCAGCTCAATGGCCAGGTCGGCACCATCGACAACCGCAAGCCGGCGCCGGCCAAAGTGGATATCAAGGGCAAGGTCGACCGGTATGCACCGGTGACTATCAAAGGTGCGCTGAACCCGTTCAACCCCATGGCCAGCCTGGATATCGCCACCAGCTTCAAACGCGTCGAGCTGACCACCCTGACGCCCTACTCCGGCAAGTTCGCCGGGTTCCGCATCCGCAAGGGGCGCCTCAATCTCGACCTGCACTACTTGATCACCAATGGCCAGCTGAAGGCCGAAAACAAGGTCGTGGTCGAGCAGCTTCAGCTGGGTGAAAAGGTCGACAGCCCAGACGCGGTCGACCTGCCGATTCGTCTGGCAGTCGCACTGCTGAAGGACACCGAAGGCAAGATCTCGATCGAGCTGCCGGTGACCGGCGACCTCAACAACCCTCAGTTCAGCGTGATGCCGATCGTCTGGCAGACCCTGCGCAACCTGGTGCTGCGTGCGGCCCAGGCACCGTTCAAGTTCATCGGCGGGCTGATTGCCGGTGGCGGCTCGCAAGACCTCGGCAACGTCTCGTTCGCCCCAGGCTCCAGCGAGCTCTCGGGCGATGCCCAGTCGGCGCTTGACAAACTCGCCTCGGCACTCAAGGAACGCCCAGAGCTGCGCCTGGAGATCGAAGGCACCAGCGCGCAGAGCAGCGATGGCCCGCTGATCGCCCAACAGCGCCTGGAGCGCGAATACCAGGCTACCTGGTACAAGATCCTGCAACGGCGTGGCGACAAGGTGCCGGCCAATGCCTCGATGCTGGTGGTCGACGACAGCGACAAACCGGCCATGCTCGAAGGTATCTACCGTACCCGCCTGAAGCAGCAGCCCCCGGCAGAATGGCAACAACTGGGCCGCGAAGAGCGCACCGCCAAGCTGCGCGATGCCGTGATCAAGTCATGGGCCGAAAGCGCCCCACTGCTGCGTACCTTGGGCCAGGAGCGAGCCAGCAGCATCAAGGACTACCTGGTCGACAAGGGCAAGCTGGAGGACGATCGGGTGTATTTCATCGATACCACGCTGGGGCAGGCCGAGAAAGATGGCCGGGTGATTACCCCGATGCATCTGGATGCCGAGTAATCTCCGTTTGCAGGTCCGGCCTCTCGCGGCTGAAGCCGCTCCAACAGGTACTCTGCAGGCCTGTAGGAGCGGCTTCAGCCGCGAAGGGCCGGTACAGGCTCAACCCAACCGCTGCCCCGACACCGCCGGGTGATACAGGGGCTGCACCTTGTTCCCCGCTGGGTCGAGCAGGTGGAAGCTGCGCGCACCATCCCCATGGTTGAACGGCCTGTCCAGCAAGGTCACGCCATGAGCCTTGAAGTACTGATACCAGGCTTCCAGCTCCTCGACGCTGTCGACGATAAACCCATAGTGATCCAGCGTCTGCAGGCCATTCGCAGCCCCTGCCCCACGCCCCAGCGACAGGTTGTCGTTGCCGCAGGTCAGGTAGACCAAGTCCTCGTTGGCCCTGTTCAGCACTTCCATCCCCAACACGTCGACATAGAAGCGCTCACACTCCTCCAGGTTGGGCACCAGCAAGGCAATGTGGCGAAGGCCGTTCAGGCGACCAGGGCGAGCAGGTAATTCGGACATTGGCGCGACTCCTTTTTTGTATACAATTCATTCACGAATGTAAAACAAAAGGAAAGCCTTGTGTACAGTCTGTTCATCAAAACGCGCGTCAAACCGGGTTGCGCCGAACAATTTCTCAGCGTCATTCAGGTCAATGCCGCCGCTTCCGTCGCTACCGAGCCGGGCTGCCTGGTGTTCGATGTCTCCCAGGACCGCGCAGATCCTGACGTGATCTACCTCTATGAGATCTACCAGGATGACGAGGCCTACGAGGCGCATACCCGCACAGCGCATTTTCGCGACAGCCGCCCGCTGGTGGAGCCACTGATCGCCGATCAGGAATGCTTCGAAAGCGAGGTAGTTGCCCGCAACCCGGTATTCTGAGCCCCAATGAAAAGCCCCGGCCTGGGCCGGGGCTTTGTGTATAAGTGGCCAAATCCGTTTGGCCTACGGGACAATCCTTATTCTGCTTTCAGGCCATCAGCCGAAACGGCTTTCACGCCTTTGATTTTCTTGGTGATGGCTACGGCCATCTCTTTCTGCGATTCGGTCACAGCGGTGGTCGACGACAGCGATACCACACCTTTGTTGGTCTCTACCTTGATGTCAGAGCCCGGAATGCCCTTCTCGGTCAGCAGGTCGGATTTGACCTTGGTGGTGATCCAGGTATCGGAAGTAGCTTCCTTGGCTTGGGTCATCTCACCTGCCGCGAGCGTCATTGGGGCCTGGGTGGACTGCTGTGCGAAGGCCGCATTAGCCATGGTCAGGGTCAGAGCGGTAGCAGTAGCGGCAGCAATGGCGAACTTCTTCATGTGGGTCACTCCTGTTTATTCGAAAGGTCTGCGCCGTTAGTCCTGGCGGCAGGTATGAAGGTAGTTGCACGGCCTGTGCCAGGTTTTCCGCTTCGCTTGTTCCCTTATAAATCAATGACTTAAACCAAATCCCAACAACCCCCTGTCGTGCAATTTGCAACCTGCCGCGTAAATCTGCGTGCAAGATGCAAGTCCGCAAAAGGTTCCGTGCAGGCAATAAAAAAGGGCCCCATCAAGGGGCCCTCTTCGTCCAGCATGGCAGTCGCTTAGACGCCCGAGGCCTTGGCCGCGGCTACGTCCTTGATCGACAGCTTGATACGGCCGCGGTTGTCCACGTCCAGTACCAGCACTTCGACTTCCTGGCCTTCCTTCAGGATGTCGGTGACCTTCTCTACACGCGCATCGCTGAGCATGGAGATGTGCACCAGGCCATCCTTGCCAGGCAGGATGTTGACGAAGGCGCCGAAGTCGACGATACGCTCGACCTTGCCCACGTAGATCTTGCCGATCTCGGCCTCGGCGGTGATACCCAGAACGCGCTGGCGAGCTGCCTCTGCCGCTTCTTTGGTTTCGCCGAAGATCTTGATCGAACCGTCGTCTTCGATGTCGATCGAAGCCTTGGTCTCTTCGCAGATCGCGCGGATGGTGGCGCCGCCTTTACCGATGACGTCACGGATCTTGTCGGTGTCGATCTTCATCGCGATCATGGTCGGCGCGTTGGCCGACAGCTCGGTACGCGATTGACCGATGATCTGGTTCATCTGGCCGAGGATGTTCAGGCGCGCTTCCAGGGCTTGGCCCAGGGCGATTTCCATGATCTCTTCGGTGATGCCGTTGATCTTGATGTCCATCTGCAGCGCGGTTACGCCTTTGGCGGTACCGGCAACCTTGAAGTCCATGTCGCCCAGGTGGTCTTCGTCACCCAGGATGTCAGTCAGAACGGCGAACTTCTCGCCTTCCTTGACCAGGCCCATGGCGATACCGGCTACCGGTGCCTTCATCGGCACACCAGCGTCCATCAGGGCCAGGGAAGCGCCGCAGACCGAAGCCATGGAGCTGGAACCGTTGGACTCGGTGATTTCCGACACTACACGGATGGTGTACGGGAACACGTCGGCGGCAGGCAGCATGGCCTGAACCGAACGGCGGGCCAGACGGCCGTGGCCGATTTCACGACGGCCAGCACCGCCCATGCGGCCACACTCGCCCACCGAGAACGGTGGGAAGTTGTAGTGCAGCATGAAGGGGTCTTTCTTCTCGCCTTCCAGGGTGTCCAGCAGCTGGGCGTCACGGGCAGTACCCAGGGTCGCGACGACCAGGGCCTGGGTTTCGCCACGGGTGAACAGTGCCGAACCGTGAGTCTTCGGCAGAACGCCGACTTCGATGTTCAGCGGGCGAACGGTCTTGGTGTCACGGCCGTCGATACGTGGCTTGCCGTTGACGATGTTTTCGCGAACGGTGCGGTATTCGATTTCGCCAAAGATTTCTTTGACCTCGGCAGCCGATGGCTGGCCTTCTTCACCGGAGAACTTGGCGATCGCCTGATCGCGCAGCTCGCCCAGGCGCGCATAGCGGTCGGCCTTGACGGTGATGGTGTAGCCCTGCGAAACGCCTTCGCCGAATTCGGCGCGGATGGCATTGAACAGTTCGGTGTTGGCAACGGCTGGTTTCCAGTCCCAGGTAGGCTTGGCAGCTTCGGCGGCCAGCTCTTTCACAGCCTGGATAACGGCCTGGAATTCGTCGTGGGCGAACAGTACGGCGCCCAGCATCTGGTCTTCGGTCAGCTCCTGGGCTTCCGATTCAACCATCAGCACGGCGTCGGAGGTACCAGCAACGACCATGTCCAGGCTCGAGGCAGCCAGTTGCTCGTAAGTCGGGTTCAGCAGGTAGCCGGTGCTTTCGTGGAAGGCAACGCGCGCAGCGCCGATCGGGCCTTCGAACGGAATGCCAGAGATGGCCAGGGCTGCCGAGGTACCGATCATCGCAGCGATGTCCGGATCGGTCTTCTTGCTGGTGGACACCACGGTGCAGACGACCTGGACTTCGTTCATGAAGCCTTCAGGGAACAGCGGACGGATCGGACGGTCGATCAGGCGCGAGGTCAGGGTCTCTTTCTCGGAAGGACGGCCTTCACGCTTGAAGAAGCCACCTGGGATCTTACCGGCAGCGTAGGTCTTTTCCTGGTAGTGGACCGACAGCGGGAAGAAGCCCTTGCCTGGATCGGCCTGCTTGGCACCGACCACGGTCACCAGCACAGTGACGTCGTTGTCGACGGTAACCAGCACGGCGCCGGTTGCCTGGCGGGCAATGCGGCCCGTCTCGAGAGTAACGGTCGATTGACCGAACTGGAATTTCTTGATTACCGGGTTCACGGTTTCCTACCTTTTTCAGTGGCTCTGGGGGAACTGGTTTCTTGCGAATTCTTGGGCAGAACAGGGAATCGGCCCCGTTGACCGTCCAGATACAACACGAGGCTGGGAGCCTGGCGCCGAGCGGGTAATCCGCTCAACATTGCCAGGCTGCCAACCTCGGAGATACGCGTGGCGTGTCCGACAGGAACGCTGCAAGGCAGCGCCCCCGAAGCATGCAACACGCCATGCACACCACTGACCAGGCCGCTATTAGCGACGCAGGCCCAGGCGACCGATCAGGGCGCTGTAACGAGTGGTGTCTTTGCCCTTCAGGTAGTCCAGCAGCTTACGACGCTGGTTAACCATACGGATCAGGCCACGACGCGAGTGGTGGTCTTTACCGTTGGCCTTGAAGTGGCCTTGCAGCTTGTTGATGTTCGCGGTCAGCAGAGCAACCTGAACTTCCGGGCTACCAGTGTCGCCAGCAGCTTGCTGGTAGTCGGTAACGATTTGAGCTTTTTCTTCAACGCTGAGGGCCATTTGGCTTCTCCTGATAACGGACCCCGCGGACGGGTTCCAATAGGCCAGGGACTGCTCCCTGTATTAATAAAAAAGGTGTGACCGTGCCTACTGACAGCCACCCTTGTATCCGCGGGTCTCAGCCAAAGCCTTGACCCGTGGTTCCGGTCATTCCGACCGAATCAGTCGACGCGGCGCTATGCGCCCGTCTTCGCTCACTTCACCGATACCGATGAAGCGACCATTGTGATCCTGTACCCGGACCATGCCGAATTGCGGCGCGTCCGGCGCGCGTACTGCCTGGCCATGCAGCCAGTAGAAGGCGCTGTGTTCGGAAAGGCTCAACAACGGCCAGTCCTGCAGGCCACTGTCGGAAGGCATCAGGAAGCGATCGAGCGCTTCGTTGCCACCTTCGGCGTGGGCCTGTTCGAGTTCCTCGAGGGTCACGGTCTGGGCCAGCTCGAAGGGCCCGGCGTGGGTCCTGCGCAGCTCGGCAACATAGGCGCCACAGCCAAGAGCCTCGCCAATATCCTCCACCAGGGTACGGATATAGGTGCCTTTGCTGCATCCTACGCTCAGCCGTGCACGGGTGCCTTCGCACTCGAGCAACTCCAAACGGTTAATAGTAACAGAACGCGCCTCGCGCTCCACTACCTCTCCTGCACGTGCCAGTTTGTACAGCGGCTGGCCATCGCGCTTGAGCGCCGAGTACATCGGCGGTATCTGGCTGATCGGGCCGCGAAAACGAGGCAGCAGGGCCTCGATATCGGCACGACCAACGGTCACCTCGCGGGTCTGCAGAACCTCGCCTTCAGCGTCGGCAGTGTTGGTAGTCTGCCCCAGCTGCATGACGGTTTCGTAGCCCTTGTCGGAATCGAGCAGGTACTGCGAAAACTTGGTCGCTTCACCGAAGCACAGCGGCAGGACGCCCGTTGCCAGCGGGTCGAGGCTGCCGGTGTGGCCGGCCTTTTCCGCATTGAGCAACCAGCGGACCTTCTGCAGCGCCGCGTTGGAGGTGAACCCCAGTGGCTTGTCGAGCAGGATGATGCCGCTGACGTTGCGGCGGATACGTTTGACCTGGGCCACCGCTTACTCCTTGGTGTCCTGCTCGTCGGTATCCTTGTGCTGGCGGTCTTCGGCCACCGCACGTTCGATCAGCGCCGACAGGTGAACACCACGGCTGACGCTTTCATCGAAGTGGAAGTGCAGCTGCGGCACGCTGCGCAGTTGCATCGAGCGGCCCAGGTGCAGGCGCAGGAAGCTGGCTGCGCTGTTCAGCGCCTTCAGCGATTGCTTCACGGCGTCCGGGGTTTCTTCACCCATGACGGTGATGAACACCTTGGCATGGCCCAGGTCGCGGCTGACGTCCACGGCGGTGATGGTCACCAGACCGACGCGTGGATCCTTGACTTCACGGCGGATCAGTTCTGCCAGCTCGCGCTGCATCTGATCACCGATACGTTGGGTACGGCTATATTCTTTGGCCATTCTTGCTACCTGTATCTTAAAGCGGCAAACGCCCGGTCAGGCTGAAGCCTGACCGGGCGCTACCTACTGAGGCGCTGCCCACCGCCCTGGGGCGGGGGCTGGCACCCTGCTCGCCCTTAGAGGGTACGAGCAACCTGGACTTTCTCGAAGACTTCGATCTTGTCGCCGACCTTGACGTCGTTGTAGCTCTTGACGCCAATACCGCACTCCATGCCCGAACGTACTTCTGCAGCGTCGTCCTTGAAGCGACGCAGCGATTCCAGCTCGCCTTCGAAGATCACAACGTCGTCGCGCAGTACGCGGATCGGACGGTTGCGGTGCACGGTACCCTCGATGACCATACAGCCAGCGATGGCGCCGAACTTCGGCGAACGGAACACGTCACGCACTTCGGCGACACCCAGGATGTTCTCGCGAACATCGCTGCCGAGCATGCCGGTCAGGGCCTTCTTGACGTCTTCGATGATGTCGTAGATCACGTTGTAGTAACGCATATCCAGACCTTCCTGCTCGACGATCTTGCGCGCGCCGGCATCGGCACGCACGTTGAAGCCGAACAGCACCGCATTGGACGCCAGCGCAAGGTTGGCATCGCTCTCGGTGATACCACCGACGCCGCCACCGATGACGCGAACCTGAACTTCGTCGTTGCCCAGGCCGCCGAGCGAGCCGTTCAACGCTTCCAGGGAACCGCGTACGTCGGTCTTGAGGACGATGTTGAGCGTCTTCTTCTCTTCCTGACCCATGGTCTCGAAGATGTTTTCCAGCTTGCCGGCGTGAGCACGGGCCAGCTTGACCTCGCGATATTTGCCCTGACGGAACAGCGCAACTTCGCGGGCTTTCTTCTCGTCGGCAACCACGGACAGCTCGTCACCGGCTTCCGGAGTGCCATCCAGGCCGAGGATCTCGACCGGGATCGACGGGCCGGCTTCCTTCACAGGCTTGCCGTTCTCGTCCAGCATGGCACGTACGCGGCCGTAGTTGGAGCCGCACAGGACCATGTCGCCCTGTCGCAGCGTACCGTCCTGAACCAGGATGGTCGCCACAGGGCCGCGGCCCTTGTCAAGGCGCGATTCGACGACGACACCACGACCAGGAGCGGTCGGAGTAGCGGTCAGCTCAAGCACTTCGGCCTGCAGCAGGACGGCTTCGAGCAGTTCGTCGACGCCGGTACCCATCTTCGCCGAAACCTTGACGAACGGCGTGTCACCACCCCATTCCTCGGAGGTCACGCCTTCGACGGACAGCTCGTTACGAATGCGATCGAGGTCGGCACCCGGCTTGTCGATCTTGTTCACCGCAACCACCAGTGGAACGCCAGCTGCCTTGGCATGCTGAACAGCTTCACGGGTCTGCGGCATCACGCCGTCGTCCGCCGCCACCACCAGGATGACGATGTCGGTCGCCTTGGCACCACGAGCACGCATCTGGGTAAACGCAGCGTGGCCCGGGGTATCGAGGAAGGTGACCATGCCGCGGTCGGTTTCCACGTGGTAGGCACCGATGTGCTGGGTAATACCACCGGCTTCGCCAGCGGCAACCTTGGCACGACGGATGTAGTCGAGCAGCGAGGTCTTGCCATGGTCAACGTGACCCATGACGGTAACGACCGGGGCGCGCGATTCGACTTGGCCTTCGAACTTCAGCGATTCGGCCAGGGAATCTTCCAGGGCGCTATCGCTGACCAGAGTGACCTTGTGGCCCAGCTCTTCTGCGATCAGCTGAGCGGTTTCCTGGTCGAGCACCTGGTTGATGGTGACCGGAGTACCCATCTTGAACATGAACTTGACCACTTCAGCGCCCTTGACGGACATCTGGTTGGCCAGCTCGGAGACGGTGATGGTCTCGCCGATGGTCACGTCACGGATGACGGGGCCGGTCGGGTTCTGGAAGCCGTGCGCATTGCGCTTCTTCAGCTTGCCCTTGCCACCACGACCACGACGAGCGCCATCGCTCTCTTCGTCGGTAGTACGCGGCGCGGCACGCGGCGTAGGAGCTTTTTCTTTCTCCTTGACCTTGACCTTGATCGACACACGCGGAGCCTCGCCACGACGACGGTCGTCATCGCGAGTGCGGCTTTCGTTGCGACGGGTCTCGTCCTTCTTGCGCTCGGCAGCACGAGCAGCGGCGTCTTCGGACGCTGGTGCGTCGGCGACTACCGGAGCCGGAGCAGCAGGTGCCGGCTCAGCCTTGGCAGCTGGCGCAGGCGCAGCGGCGGCAGTTTCGGTCGACTGGCGACGAGCCTGCTCTTCGTTGCGCTGGCGAACATCGGCCTCGACCTTGTCGCGAGCGGCATTTTCAGCCGCACGGCGCTCGTCCTGCTCACGCTTCTGCTCAGCCTGGATCTCTTCCGGGCTGCGCTGAACGAATACTTTCTTCTTGCGTACTTCTACGCTGATGCTTTTGCTACCGGCGACACGCAGCGTGCTGGTGGTCTTGCGCTGCAAGGTAATCTTGCGCGGCTCTTCCGCCTTGCTCTTGTGGCTGCTTTTCAAATGAGTCAGCAGGGTCTGCTTCTCATTGTCGGTCACTACCTGACCGGCGTCGGTGTGCGGCAGACCTG
>Ga0213823_1000949_pt1 | contig 19867 bp, 10 predicted proteins | sample MC6MC0907MG_FD_179887 | JGI IMG/M metagenome (GOLD analysis project Ga0213823, IMG submission 179887) | Enriched soil aggregate microbial communities from Iowa State University, Ames, United States - MC6-MC0907-MG | ecosystem: Environmental > Terrestrial > Soil > Unclassified | place: USA: Iowa...
ATTAAGTATCCAAGAGTCCACAAGTTTAATAACTGCAGCAAACGAGGCTATCCAAAATCCGAATAGGGTCGGAAATGGCTTAAAGGCCTTGACAGTCAATTTGGCAGGCCTAAAAACATCGGCCGATACAGGAAATATCTCGCTGAATAAAACTGGTATAGCTTTGAAGACAATAGCAGGAATTGATATATTTACTGATAAATCTCAAACTACAGTAAAAAGTATGACAACATTATTAGATGAGGTTAATGCGAAATGGGGAGATTTGACAGATAAAGAGCAAAAAGGTTTATCAAATGCAATTGCAGGAAAGCAGCAGAGTGCCGTATTTAACTCTTTAATGAAGAATTATGATACATATAAGAAAATGATGGGTGAGTATAGTAAGGGTGATCAATTTAATTCAGCTATAAAAGAAAACGAAAAATACATAAACTCAATACAAGGTAAAATGGCATCGCTTAAAGCTACATGGACTGGTATAGCTAGTACTATTTTTAATTCTAATATGATTAAAGGTGGAGTATCTGCTTTAGATGGATTTTCACAAGGAATAGATGTTGTAATAAGAACTATAGATAAACTCAATCTTGGAATATATGCAACCATAGCTAGTATAGCTTTACTGAAAACAGCATTTAGTTCATTTAGATACGCTGAATCATTTAGCGCAGGAATATCGCTTATAGGAATGAAGTTAGCTAGCATACCTGGAAGAATAGCTAATAAGGTTAAAGGTTTACCTGTCGCATTGTCTGCATTTACAGGATTAAACGTAACTATGTTAGGATTAGCAGGTACTGTTGGAGCAGTTGCATTAGCTTTTGGTGGTATAGCATTAGCTATAAAAGCAGTCAACGAAAATAACACTAGGGCAACTAGAAAATGGGATGAATTAAATACTAGCGTAAAAGAACATAAAAAGGCTCTATCAGATGCAAATAAACAAGAAGATGGATTAGCAAGTAAATTTAAAAAATATGAAAAGCTATCAAAGGTAACGAATAAAACAAATGAGCAACAAAAAGAATATAATAAAACATTACAAGAGTTGGCTAAAATAGATCCTGATTTAGTTGTTTATGACGACAAAGGAAATCCCATAAAGGCAAGATCAGGAGAAGTAAAAGATCTCATTAGAGAATATCAAAAGGCTCAACGTGAACAACAAAAACTATTAAATAGGGATTTGAAAGATAAAGCAGATACCTCGATTGATAAGTATAAAGAACAATCTGGTGATAGAGATAAAAAACTTCGTGAGTTAGATGAATTAAATAGAAAGTTATTGCAAAACGAAAATAAAGCAACTGGTCAATGGCAATCAAAATTAAGCGGTGATTGGCTAACTAAAATGTTAGCAGGAAATACTGATTCTATAAAGTTTACTCAAAAATATTTTAAAAATTTAGAAGAATATAAAAAGAAAGAACAAGAAGTATTAGATAAAATAACTCAACAAAGAAAAAATGTAAGTAAAGACCAATCGGATTGGTTAGGTAATTTATTTAATACAAATGAAAATTTAGAAGGCGCAGGTAAAAATAGACAGAAAGCCTTAGAAAATGCTTTGAAATTAGATTTTTCACAATTTGACAAAGAAGGCATGGAAAGTCTAGGGAATAAATTAAATGAATGGTTTTCTACTACTGATTATAAAAATACTGGTAAATTTAATAAGCAAATAAAAGAAGTGAATGACCTAAATCAAGCATGGAAAGATGGAGATATAACAAGTAAGGCATACAAAAATAGTGTTGACGATATCGCTGCAACTTTATCTAAATTAACAGGTGGTCAAGTAACCACAGAAGAATTTGCAAAAATGTTAAAATTACCTGAATTCGATGTTGAATCAGCTAATAAAACTTTCTCCGATGTAGAAGAGGCGCAGAATACATTAAAGGCTAAAATAGCTGATATGGGAGTTGTAGAAACACCTAAACAAAGATTAGAGTTGGCTTATGATGTAATTCAAGATGAAAAAGTTCCTGAAGAAATAAAGAATAAAGTAGCGGAATTTGCATCAGATGGAGAAATTTCAGACCAAGAATTAAAATTACTATTAAATTTAATTGCTGAAATAAATGATGATGATTTAGAAAATACTGTAAATGGAAAAATAGATAAGTTGTCAGAAGAAAAACAAGTCACTCAAAAAATAGCTATAAAATATGCAATGCAAGTCGACAGTGCTAGTGACTACAACCAGTATCTTGAAGAGTTACTTGGAGATGCAAATTTAGCTATGGATATCCAAGTACATATGGATACTAATGATTTAGATTTGCTTAAGGAAGATTTGAAAGGTATACCTCCTGAAAAACAAGTTGGCATTGTAGTGTCAGCTGTAAATAGTGGCAAGTATACACCTGAACAGTTGCAGAGTTTTATACAATTATTACCTGAGCAAAAACAAATAGATATAATCAGTGCCGTTAAACAATCAGGTAAATATACCCCAGAACAGTTAAAAGAATTAATAAATGGACTACCTGACAACGTAAAAAAACAAATAACCGTATCAACGCCTGGGGCAGACGAATCAAATAACAAACTTAATGAAGTTAATAAAAATTCTGGAAATAATAATAAGGAAACAAGAACTTCTGCCCCAGGAGCATCGTCCACTATCGCTCAATTAAAAGAAACAGATAGGAATTCAGGAGACAAGAATAAAGAAATTGATACTTCAGCACCAGGGGCTTCATCTACAGCAAATATATTACATGATATAAATTCAAATTCATATAATCGTACATTTACGGTGACTACGATTTTTAAGACCATCGGGAAAAAAGTTACAGATTTCTTTGGAAGTGGATATCAACCTCCAGTAATAAAAAATGCAGGTGGATTCTCCAACATATCCGACACACCACAAGAAGCACCATCAGCAATGTCATCAGGATTCTCAGGTATATCATCTAGTCCAACTGCTAGTGCATCAGCACCTGTACCAACAAGCTCACCTAGTGTTCCCACTGGTCAAGTATCTGCTAAATCAACAGGTTCATTCGGAAGTGTATTGACTTCATCAACTTTAGCAACTAAAATAAGTACTTCATATAAAAACGTTTGGAATACTTTAAAATACGGAATCAACTTATTTCAAGAATTAGAAAATAGAATTTCTAGAACTCAAAATCAACTTGATTTATTGGGTGTGAAGATGGAAAAAGCAACCGAAACAATATTCGGCGTATGTTAAGTGATTAGCATAGGACACAGATTTAATTGCAGGTAATCCCTAAAGCTCTACACCACAATATACCCGAAAGGAGTATATGAAGGTACGAAAGTAGAAAAAACGTAGAGATGAATATATGGTTAAATCCTAAGTATTCATAAACAATGGGTGTTCATGCAGGTAAAATTCTAAGTTTTATTTAAAATGTTATTAACAAATAAATCTCAATTAATATAAAATTAATAAAATAAAAAAAAAGGGGGGGTGATATTACGGTGTGTACTACTAAATGGGACAAAGATTCAATAATTAATAAAATAGAAGAAGTTGGATATGTTTTTATAGAGTTTGTAAATTTTAAAAAAGTTTCATCAAGAATAAAAGTATGGTGTGGAAATCCTGAACATGACGCATACGAGGTGTGTTTTAATAATTTTAATTCAGGTAATAGATGTTCAAAATGCAGTAAAGAAAATGTTGCCGAGAAATTTAAATTCCATTACGAAGATGTACAAAAATATATTGAATCTTTCGGGTATGAGTTGTTATCAAATGAATATAAAAATAATAGGGTTAAATTAGATATGAAATGTCCCGAAGGTCATATATTTAAAATGAGGTTTAGCGATTTTAAAAATAATAATAGAAGATGTCCAATATGCTCTGGGGTTAAAAAGTATGAATTTGAAGAAGTTAATGAATACGTAGAATCTTTTGGTTATAAATTATTATCAACTGAATATGTGAATGCAAAAGAACAAATAATTGTCACTTGCCCTAATGAAAAACATGATTCGTATGGTGTTACATTTGATGCTTTTAAAAACAACAAAAGCAGGTGTATGGAATGTGCTATAGAAAACAGATCTGGAGAAAAGAATCATAATTATAACCCTAATAAAACAGATGAAGAAAGGAATAATAGTAGAAGTAATTCTAAATACAGACAATTTGTAAAAGATGTTTTAAAATTAAGTGATTACACTTGTCAAGTTACATCTGTAAGAGGAGGTAAGTTAGTGGTTCATCACTTAAATGGGTATAATTGGCACATAAATGGTAGAATGGATGTAAACAACGTTGTTGTAATATCACAAAAAATACATATGAAATTCCATGCCATATACGGTTACGGTTATAATACGAAAGAACAATGGGAAGAATTTGTTAAAATGCAAGAATTAATAAAATAAGAATGAACTTCAACGACTAGAGTTGAAATACTCGTAGGAAATAAGTGATTGATTTCCGAAAAGGTCTGCCCCTTCTATAAGGGTGAAGAAATAGTCTATCCACGTCCAGAAACGGAGTGCTTAGAATTAACTAAGGTTTACAAAGTAGCGTTTGTAAATAAATATAAGAGGCACTAAGAAAATCTCATATCTTCAAACTCAAAATAAGTTGTATGCTGAACAAGCAAAACTTCAAAAGGCATTATTTAATTCTTTAAATAAAGAGAAAAGCGCAGTAGGTAAAAAATTAAAAGGTTTAGGATTCTCAATTAATAAGCAAGGTAACTTAACTTCTTATGAAGAGAAGTTATTAAAACTTGAACAAGCAGCAGAAAAAGCAGAAAAGAATTCAAGTGGATATAAAGGTAAATCTGATAAAAAGAAAAACTCATTAGAGAAATCAGCAGATAAGTCCAAACAAAAAGTAGAAGATGCTAAGAAATTAACTGAAGAATATCTAAAATTACAATATACAGATTTGCCAAACGCCGAAAAAGAATGGTATGACTTACAAAATGCTATAAAAGAAAACAACAACACTATTGAGCAAATGAAGTTTGAAGACAAAATATATAAAGAGAAAAATGCAATAGATGAACTTAATAATTCTCTTAAACAATATCAAACTTATGCAGATAGGGTGTCAACAAAGGCAGAGAGATATAATGGTAAAAAGAAAATTAAATATATGCAAGAAGAAAGCACATATTTAAAAAAACAAATATCATTATATAATCAGTTATACAAACAGCAAGGAAATCAAAGAGTAGATTATAGAAATAAACTAAAAGGATACGGTGTTAAGTTTGATTCTAAAACAAGTCAAATAACAAACTATGATGATATTCTTAATAAATATCAAAATAGTGCTAGTTTAGACAAAATCAAGACTTGGATGGAAGAGTATGTTAAATTAACGGAAGAACAAAGAGAAGTAACTAACTCCATTGAAGAAACGACTAATTCATTACAGGATTTAAATAATGAAATTAATAAACTTAAATTAGAAGAAAAGTTATTTCCATTTAATACAGCAGTTGATACATCGAACTCTAAGATTAAAAAATTGCAAAATAATCTTGATATTATAAGTATAAAAATGGAACACGCTTATGGTAATGATAAATTGAATTTGATAAAAGAACAAATTACATTATATGATAAATTAAATAAAGAACAAGAAATTTCATTAGACAACATGAAAAAACAAGAAGAATTGCTTAAAAAAGAATTAGAAAATAATGGATTTAAATTTGATTCTAGTGGCGATATAACTAACATGAAAGACGCTTTATCTAAAATAGAAAACTCTGGCGCATATGAATATCTTAAAGAAGTATTAGACCAATGGAAGGATTTACATGAAAATGAGATTCCTGACACTAATGAAACAATTGAAGATTTCCAAAACTCTATAAAAGATGCTTATGAAAATCAATTAGAAGTAACAAAAGACATCGAAGGTAAAATTTCTGATATGATCAAAAAGCAAATAGAAGATCGTAAGGAAGCCATAGAAAAGGAAACTGACACAATTAAGAAAGAGTTAGAAAAACGTAAAAAAGCACATCAAGATGAACGTAAAGAGGCTGAATATAAAAATGAATACGATGAAAAGAATTCAGAAGTAGAGAAGTTAGAAAAAGATTTATTAAACGCACAAAAAGACACAACACTAGGTAATAAAAAGAGAATCTCTGAATTAGAAAAACAATTAGCAGACGCACAAAAAGACTTACAAAAACTTGTTGATGATAAATTAAATTCTGATATAGAAGATGCTTTTGATGATGCAATTGAAGGTGTTGAAGATAAAAACGACCAAAAGATTGAAGACTTAGAAAAAGAGTGGACTGACAGTAAAATAGCCGAAGCAATTAAAAACGCACTGGATACAGGATTATTTACCGATTTAGATGGCAATATTACTAATTTACAAGATGCTATGTTAGATTTTGCTGAATCATCAGGTGAGGCATTGGGCGTTATGGGTGATGTAATCAAGAATGAGTTGATTGCAAATTTAAATGTAGCATTAGACACTCTTAAAAATTATGCAGACATTTCAGATAAACTAGGATTAAATAATGTAAACACAAATTTACCTACTACTAATGGAAATAGTAAATCGGTAAGCACAGGAGATATAAATATAAATATAACTACTCAACCCGGTGATAATGAAGTAGATATCGCAAATGAAGTTGAAAAGGCATTAAACAAAGCACTAAACGGAGCAGTACAAGGATTATAAAATAGAGGGGTCAATTCCCCTCGAAAGGAGGTAAATAATGATAGTTTCAGATGAATTTACATTAAACGGAATAAAAGGATCAGATGAGGATATGTATCTAGTCACATTTGACAATGATATATTGACTAGTAGAGGAATTCCATTCCAAAGAGATGTTTCTTCAGATGGATATTCACAATTAAATCCATTATTCAAAGATGAAGATGTTGTACCTGATGACGTAGTATTGAACTTCATGTATGCGATAGACGATATGGCTCAACAATGGACAGAAGATAAAATAATACAAACTAAAAAGTGGATGATAACTGATGATTTTATTCCATTTGTAACACAAGATAATCCTGATTATATATATTATTTAAAATGTAAGAAACTAGAAAGCAAAATGACACAAAGAGGTTTAGGTGTACTTGAAGGTACATTTATTCCAATTTCACATTTTGCATATAAGAAAACATATCATAAAATAACTGTAACTGAACCAACAAATATACTACTAACTAATCCAAGTGACATTGAATATAAACCAGTGATTAAAATTAAAAATTTAGGTAATGTTTCTACAATTAATAAAATAGGTGACTTTGAAATAACAGGATTAGAAACTAATGAAATTGTCACAATAGATAACTTAATTTTAACAGTTGAAAGTTCACTTGAACAAAATAGATTCTCTAAATGTAATAGAAAATGGCTAAAATTACTTCCTGGTGAAAATCAATTAACTGTTAGTGGTAATTGTGAAATTGAAATATTGTGTGAATTCCCAATAGTACTGTAGGTGATGATATGGGAGTTATAATAAATGAAATAAAAGATAGTTATAGAATATTATTACACAAAGTTAATGAAGAACCTATATGTGAATTACTTTTTTCTACATTAGATTCTATTAAGAGTTCAATGAATGAAGTTGGTCAGATACAATTGACAGTCAATAAATATTATATAAATCAAATAGGCAAGACTAAGAAAAAATATCCGTATTATGATGATATAAAAAATGAAAGAATGATAAGTCTAGATGGTGCATTTTATGTAATCAAAGATATAAAAGAAGATACTAAAAATGACACAAAAATAATCACTGCATATTCAAAAGAAAAGAAGTTAGAGAAAATATCTATTTCAATTGAGGATTTAGGATTTTATCTTCAAGATTCTGATGAGGCAAATAACATATATTCACTCGAGGATTACATGTACGATGAGACAGGTTGGAGATTTGGACATATAGATGACGTTGTAAAGTATAATGAGTTTTCAGAACATCTTTTAATAGATGAAATATCTTATGATGAAAATGTTGGAAGTTTATCAGTGGATGGTTCTTATGATTCGACAGAAGGTGATTTACAATTAAATGTTCAAAACAAAACTCCAAAAATGAGATGGCAAGAGAGTGTAAATACTTCATGGTTAGATTATTTAAATAAAACTATATCTACTCAATTTGATTGTTATGTGCATTTTGATAATAAAAATCAATTAGTGAATTTATATGATATGAGTTCGTTTGGTGAAAATTTAAATTTAGCATTATCTTATGATAACTATATTAAATCATTAGAAAAAACAAGTTCATCATCTGATTTAGTTACTAAATTAGTGCTAATAGGAAATGAAGAAGAATGTGTGATTGAAGATTATACTGTAACAGGAACAAATTATATTGAAAACTATTCTTACTATATGAATAATGATGAAATGTCACGAGAATTAATAAACGCATTGAATAAATATAATGAGATGACAGCACAAAGAAGTATTACTTGGAAAACATTAAGAGAAAATAAAATACAACTTGAAACTGATTTGACAAATAAAAAATATGAAGAGTCTAATAAATTTGCAATGATAAAAGTACTTAAAGAAAATTATAGTTTTTATATTAGTAAAGTAGGTACAGATGAAGACGTAACTGGAAATTATACTCAATTGGCAGCAGCGGAAGCAGATAAAATACAATCATATGAAAATGAAAGTAAAGATTTGTATACTGCTATTCAAGATTTAGAGTTACAAATAGACTTAACTGAAAAGTCTATTGCTGATATAAATATATTATGCCAAAAGAAAACTGCAACTGATGAAAATGGAAATGTAATATTTGGTACGGATGATAAATTATTAAATGAACTAAAGAAATTTATATCTTCAGAGACATTTAGCGATGACTCTTATTATGATGCAGAAGAAATGATAATGTCAGGAGAAAAGAAATTAGATATATTATCTAAACCTACTCGTGCATGGGATATTGATGTAGAAGACTTTACTAGACGATTAGTTAGTAATAATTTTAGAAAGCAATGGAAAGGCGTTTTAGGGTTAGGTGATGTTATATATTTATTAAATAAAGATGGAAGTGAAGAATTTATTTATTTTGTTGGATATGAAAAAGATTATAAATCTAAATCATTAAGTTTAACTTTGTCTGATAAAAAAGAATCAGAAGAAGTAGTTAGATATATAAACGATTGGTTAAAAACTGTTAAAGCAAATGATAGATTATTAAATAGAAATAGAAGAATTTTTAATACTGTTAAAGGAAATAGAATTAATATAACAAAAAGTGAGGTGAAATAATGGCATTTTTAGATAACAACCCGACTTTCACATATGTCAAATGTTCGAATTTATCGATAATATATAATAATATGTCATATGAAATACAAAATACTTATACTAATTGTAAATATTTATATTGGGATTTAAAAACTCCTAATATATTAATAGAGACTAACATTAGACCAACTGAAAGTTCAAATGTATTTTTAGTTTGCATAAATAATAAGGGTATACACACTGAAGTACCTCAGGATAAATTAGTTTATAATTTCGGAGTATATTCTCCAGGAGATATTTCACAAGGTGAATTTAATTCATTAAAAGTAAAAGTTGATGATAATACAGAAAAATACAACACAATAAGTAGAACAGTTGATGGAGTTACTGAAATTATAGGAAAAGAAGAAGTTTTAGAAGATGGAAGTATTATAAAAAATTTAAACACAGTAAAGAAAACGGCTACTGAATTAACTGCTAGAGTTGAAGAAATGACAATTGAATATGCAGATGATTTCAAAGAAATAAGAAATAAAGTATCAGATAAATTAGTGTCTCTATTGACTTCAATATCAACTATGCATAGTGATTTTAGTAGTTATTCAAATGATGGTAAATTAGAAGTAGAAGAAAAGACTCAATTGACAACGGATATATCTACAATTAATAGTTCATTGACTGATTTAACGACTAAAATCACAGAACTAATAACTTTATTAGGAGACAATAATCAAGACAATTACGTTGAAAGAGTTACTGTATCGTTAGAAAATGTAAAAACATCTGTTAATGCGTTAGTATCATTTGCAACAACATCTATATCAGATGATACAGTTTCATCAAGTGAAATAACTATTGTTACTCAAAGTGTGGGTGAGGCTAGTAAATATGTAAATATATTAAAAGCAGATTGTGATGAAATAATGCTATTAGGTTTAGGTGGAACTATTTATGATCAATTTGCTCAATTAAAATTACTAAATGATAGATTCCAAACAACTGTAAAAGAAATAAAATATTCAACCTCAAATAGTTTAAGTAGCGAAAGAAGTAAAGCATATGCACAAATAGACGATTTAATTTCAGTAACAGATGCGTTTTATAATCTAATTAATTCTTTATCTACGACAAGTAACTTAAGTACAGTAGAAATTAATGCAGTAAATTCGGCAACTGCTAAAATAACAACTGAATATACGGAATTAATGACACTAAGTAATGTCTATGAAACAAGCGCACTGTTATCAGATGTTGAAAAACAAAACTTTGTAAATAAAGGTACCGTGTTAACAGGTAAATATAATACATTAGTTTCATCTGTAAGTTCGATGTTAACAGATTCTTATATGAATTCATCTGAAAAAACCACAATATTAAATAATACTAAAATATTATTAGATTCAATCGGCGTATATAATAATGATTTATCGGAAGTAATACTTTTAATTGAAAACTATAAGTTTACTTCCAAAATAGAAGAAACTAAAAAGGAATTAAATGATAGTATTAATAATTTAAATAATAGCATGAATGGTTTGGTTGATTTCACAAATGGAACTTTTGTTGATAATTTCGTTGACCAGTTAGAATTAAAAAACTTAAAAAATGATTTAATAAAACTAAATAAAGAAAAAACCGAAATAGATACTATTTACTCATCAATTAAATCATTGTCTAGTGAATATACAAATTTTACTAATGCTTATAATAATTTAATAGCAGAATACAATTTAGTAGTTGCTATAATGAATAAATATACAACAACAGGTACTACACCTACAGAGGAAGATAAAAATAGCATTAATATAGGTTATAATAATATTTCTAAAAAATTAGAAACATTTATAAAAGAAGGATATGAAGTTAATAAACGTGGAGTAACTGAATTGAATTCTACTTCATTTAATACTTATACTAATTCAAAAGATGTATTAATATCTTCATTGAATGACTTATCAAATAATTGTTTAACTTTATTTCAAAATTATTATTTAACTACAAGTGAGCAAGATATGTTTAATACACTTTTTGAATTATCAAACTCAAGCATACAAGAGTATGTTTCAAAAATAAACGATTATATTAGAGAAATATTTGTTTCAGAGGTAATAAATCAAGATACATCTAACTATTATGTGGGCAACTATAATGAAATTAATGATCTTGCTTTTGATTGGAAGAATGTTTGTAATTTTCTAATTGAAAAAAATTTCATTGTTGGTGAAGAAGAAATTAATAATATTCAAAATGAAAAAAATAATATTGAATTAAAATTTGCTAAATTTAATGCTTTAAATATGACTTTATGTTCAAATATAACAAGTGATTTTATTAATGCTTATAACGTATTGTTGAAACTATTTAATAATTTACACGCATTGAATTCAGATACAGGGATTATATCTAGCGAGGTTGATAGTGAATTAGTTAGTGCTATGGGAACAACTGAAATAGTAAATAATTATACTAATTTTATAAGTACTCATGTTACAGGATTAGAAATTATACATAATAGTTATTTAAGTAAATATGCTGAAATTACAACTCTTGTAAATAATATAGTAACAAATACTGGGGGAGATATAGACTCTTACATAGTTGTATTAAGTGATTTATTAAGTATAATGCGTTCATATATAAACTCAATAGCAAGTTATATTTGCAATACAGATTTAACACTTGAACAATTAAATACATGGATAATTGATTTATATGCTTTACATACAGATGTTGAATCACAAACATATAATTCATTAACATATGTTAAGTCATTATATACTAATGTTATGTCTTCATTTTTATATATAACGACTTCTGATGTAAGTGTATTAACTAGCAATCTAACTGATGTAAACATAAATCCTATAATCTGGTTGGACTCAAAAGTTTTATCTTTAGAAAATATATCTGCATTAAATATTTCAAGTTTTAAAACTAATTATAATAATTTAAAAACAAATATAACAAATATTTATAATTTATTTGGTGACGACTTCCAAATAGAAGGAAGAAATATAATTCTAAACAGTAATTTTATAAATGATAATAAATATTGGTTAAATTGGAACTCTCCAGCTATAAGAGAATTTGTTACTATAAACAATAAAAAATGGTGTCATATAAAAGGAACTATGTATAAATACCAAGGAATACAACAGAATTGTTTTGCTAGTCATGGTATTACGATAGAACCAAACACAGAATATACTTTAACTTTTAAAGCTTATGGAGTTAGTTCTAGTGATATTTTATCGGCTGGTATACATTGGAGAGATTCTAAAAAAAATACCATAATTAATCAATCATGGAAGCCATTTACATTGTCTACTACCGAACAAGTATACTCATTTACTGCTACTACACCAGTTGGAGTAGATAGCTTTAATATAATGATAGGAGATAATGACGATACGAAAGTGAATGAATTTTATTTTACAGACCTTAAGTTAGAAAAAGGAAATAAAGCAACAGACTGGACTTCTGCTCCAGAAGATAATGGTATGTCTACAGGTGCTAATACAATAATAGTGAAATACAATCAATTACTAAGTGAAATAACTAATCTAATCAATACTGAAACAAATGAGGTTGTAAGAAATAAATATATATTAAGAAAACAAGAATATCAAACATGGCGTGATAATGCTATTACTGACAAAGATGATTTCAATGAATCAATTCAAAATTACATTACAATATTAGATGATTTTATCTCAATAATCGATTCCATATATATTGAGGGCACGTATCTGTCAGAGGGTTCTTATTTAAATCAAAACACAAGTAAAATCAAATTTTCAGAAAACATATCTTACATATCAAAAATTGTAGGAGATATGATAAATACAATAAGTAAGTATTTAGAATATAGTAATAGAAATTTATTAGAAATTGAAACTATAAGTTTTCAATCAGTAATTAACATATCAAAAATTACAATGGAAGATATATTCATTGATAGCTATTTGACTGATAGTGAAAAAATATTAATGACTCAAAGTTTACAAAAAGTTGAGACTGATAAAGTTACTGTAGAAAATTCATATCTGTCATTAATGTCAAACAAATATATTGTAGATGAAAATAAAAACAACCTAGTAAAAGCATACGAATTTTATTGTCAACAATATTTAAGTGTTGTTGATATCATAAATTCATTTTTAATTAAAACTACAATGATGGTATCAAGTGACAATGAGGCGTTAAGTCAAACAATGAGTGATTATAATGAGTCCATGAGTAGCCTTAATAATGCAAAAGATATAGCTATATCAGAGGCATATAGAAATGAGGCTGAAAAATATTCAGAGAAATCTATTGAGAGTAATATGGTACAGTTAAGTAATTCATTTAATTATACTTTTGATAATGTAGAAAAGAAAATTACATCAGAAAATGATAAATTAGTGGAAACACTTACTAAATTCCAAACTTATGTGAAAATAATACAAGGTGAAGATAATAAACCTCATGTGATATTAGGTAAAACGGGTAATACAGATGATGCACAATTTAAAATAGATATATCAAATGAAAAGATGTCATTTTTACAAAATGATGTTGAAGTGGCTTATGTTAAATATGATAAATTTAGAATTACAAATGGTGAAATACTAGACTCATTAAAAATAGGTTCTTTTGCATTTGAACCTGATTTTGATGGTGGAGTTACGTTCAAATATAAAGGAGGTGAGTAGAATGGCAAGTGATGTAATAAAAGGTGTGTTTGTCGGTAATGACAACAATTTAAGACCTGAGATTCATTGGTCTTATTCTCAAAACATAAGTAAAAACCAAACAACAATAACTTGTACTTTAAAGATTTATAAGAAAACAAGTTCTGGTTCAACTTGGAATTCTAGTACTCCTTGTAAGTTGATGATGAATGGTGAAACTCTTTATAGTGCAACTAAGTCTTTGAACTGTGACAATGTGAGTACTGGATCGTATTTAACAGTCGGATCTTTCACTAAAACAGTTACTCATAATAGTAATGGTCGATTTGTTTATAGCGGTACAACTGGTGCTATGCAACTTTATGGTTCAATCGACTTCAGTGATAACAATCCAGGTTGGGGATATGTTCCCAGTGCAGGAAATACAACGTCAATTAGTATCCCTGATATTCCTGTTAATTCAACGATAAATTCAATATCAAATAATGTATATATAAATGGGACTAATGCAGTGACAGCGAATATTTCATTAGGATTATCATCGTACACTTGTAAAGTTACATTTGCGTTAGGTAGTAATTCGTACACAATAACTAATTCATCAACATCATCTAAGAGTAGAAGTATTTCTTATACAGTTCCTAAATCTTGGTGTAACATGATATCAAAGTCAACAAGTGGTAAAATGACAGTTACTTGTAAAACATATAATGGAAGTACTTTGATTCATACAACAAGTAAAACAACGACAGTATTAGTGCCTACCGATATAGTTCCAACTATATCATCTTGGACTGTTGAACCAGGTAATAATTATTCAGTAATTAATAATGTTAAATATTGGTTGAAAGGTTTAAGTACAGTAAAAGTAACTGCACAAGGTCAAGGTAGTTATGGAAGTTCAATATCGAAAATTGTTGTGTCTATTCCTGGACAAAGTGATTTAAATATAAGTGGTAGTAGTGGTTTAGTAACATCATCGGCATTAACCGTGACAGGTTCAAATACAATAAAAGCAACTGTATATGATAGTAGAGGAAGAAGTAAAAGTTATTCAAAGTCTATAACTGTCACAGATTATGAAATGCCAACTTTGTTAAATGTCGCATTGCAAAAGGTATCTTTAAATACAGAAACAAATCAATACTATCCAAATGAAGATTCAAACATATTTAAAATTTCATTTACACCAAAAATTTATAAGATATTGAATGATTCGTGTACAGTTGAATTAAGTTGTGCAGATACTTTAATATCTTTTTCATCTTCAAGTTTTTCTTGCACAAATAATACTTTATCTACTCAATATGTCACTATAAACAATTATAATCCAAATAATAAATATGTACTAAAATTTGTATTAACAGATAATATCAACAACACTTATACTTTTGAATATAAACTAAATCCATCATCGATTATATTTTCATTTAACAAAAATGGTAAATCAATAGGGATAGGTATTAAGTCTAATTTTAAAGATGATACTATTGGGGTTGAGATGTGCAAAGATTTATTCCTTGGTGGAAATATGCAGACAGATGAAGAAAAAAATATATATTTTTATAATTCAAATTCGCCTACTGCTAAATATCCTCATAAGTCTAAAATATATGGTGGTAACAGTGAGTCAGAGGTTGCGTTAGGAGCATGGGATTACATAAATAATATTCCTATATTTAGATATTGGGATACGGAAAAAGCGTTTAAAATACCTTACGCATCTTTAGAAGTTGGAGGAAATGGTATATTCTTAAGCAATAATGCAACAGGATTGAGAAGTGTTGATACTATCGGAAATAGAATGACCTTAGCACATGTCGGTACTGATAATGTTTCTAGGTTTGGTTGGGGTTCTTATATGAATCAAAGTACGAGTGCTTATAACGCTGGGGTTCAATATTTAGGTGGTGATTTGGTAACATTAAGGTCAAAAAATAAGGTTGCGTTATGTTGTAATGATTCTAGCCCTGATACAGAAACAACTTCTACGATATTATATTATAAGGATAGTAATGAAAATTATGTATTTAGACATGCAGGTAAAGATGCTGTCAAGGGAGTATATAACGGAACACCCAGTTATATGTGGTATGTAGTGTATGCTACAGAGGGAGTAAAAACATCATCTGATAGAACTAAAAAAGAAAACATAAGATATTTTGATTATGGAACTAATCCAGATACAGTTAAAGAGACTGATTTTAGCCTCAATGATTTTTTATATTTCATAACTAACGATTATGAATTGACCACTTATAATTATATAGGTTCTGCAAAAGAGAGATTGTCTGGTGTTGCACAAGATATTATATATAATAATGATAGTTCAAATAACGCAGTTGGTCAATTAATTGTAGACTGTGAAGAGGCAGTTGAAAATAATGCTGGCTTATGTATGGATCAAACTCAACTTCTTAATGTAACAATAGGTGCATTTCAACAATTTGTGAGAGAAACAAAAACTAAAACACAAGAATTAGAAGCAAAAATTTCTGAACAAGATACAAGAATTAAAAATTTAGAAACTTTGGTGGTACAATTAACAAATACAGAGGTTTAACCTCTTTAATGTATAAAATTAATAAAATGGTGGTGATGTCGTTGAATGAGGAATTAAAAAATAAATTAGATGAACACGATAAAAAAATTGAAGAACATGGGAAAGAAATAAATAAATTAAAAGAAGATGTGCAAGAGGACAGAATTAAGCAAGTAGAAATATACACTAGATTAGATAATTTAGTGATAAGTGTTCAAAACTTAACAGATATTATGAAATGGCTACTTTTTGGTTTGATTGGAACATTAGGTAGTTTTTTTATTTGGGTAATACAAAATAAATTATTTTAGGAGGTATGTGAAATGGAAAAAAGAATAAAAAACGTGTATTTTTGGTTAGGGTTAGTTGGTATATTTTTTAGTGCAGCAGGTGTAGATTTTAATGCTTTGACTTCATGGAAATTATTATTAGATAGTATATTAAGTATCTTAAATAATCCTGTGGCTATAATGTCGGTTACCATGGCAATTGTAGGTGTGTTTGTAGACCCAACAACTCCTTCATTAAAAGATAAACAGTAGTATATAAAATTAATAAAATAGGAGATGGTAAATAATGAGAAAAAATTCAAAGTTTATAGAATTTGAAAACATTAAAGAATTTGAAAAATGGTTTAAAGAATTTAAAATTTCAAGAAATATAAATAGATTACAAGTACATCACATGGATTTACCTAATTATGATTGCTGGGAGCAAGATAAAAAAAGATGGGGTAAAGACGCTGCGTTAAATAGAACTGAATCTTTAGATAGTTATGGTAAGAAAGTTTGGAACTATGATGATAATCATAATCACTATATAGCACAACACATAAACATATTCCCTGATGGCCACATAACAACAGGTAGAAATTTAAATAGTACACCAATTGGAATCAAGGGTTGGAATACTTATGCTATAACTGTAGAAGTATATGGGGATTTTGATAGAGGCAAAGATGTAATGACTAAGGCTCAAGCACAATCAGTTATAGGTGCTTATGGAATTATGGTTAAAGAATTAGGATTATCTGTATCAGATAAATATATAAAACCACACTGTTGGTTTACTTCTGGTGGAACTTACTTAGGTGGTTATTATCCTTCTAAATCTGCTAAAAGTTGCCCTGGTGAACGTTTTATGGGAATTGGATGTACTCATAAAGCATTTGAAAAATATTTCTATCCTTGGATAAAAGGATATATAAAAAATGGTTCGTTCCCTGAAAAGCTTGGTGGAAAAGTTGAAGAAGTTGACAAGACTCCTGTTGTGCCTAAACCAAGTAAGCCAACTACATATCCAGGTAAATATATAGTTAGATATTTACAATCATGTATGAATAGAGATTATAAAGATTGTAAATTGGCTATAGACGGTTCATTTGGAAAACTAACTCAAGCACAAGTTAATAAACATTATTTAAATAAAGGAGATAAAGGTGAACATGTTATTTGGTTACAAAAAGCGTTAGTTAACAGAGGATTCGATTTAAATGTAGATGGGTCTTTTGGAAATGAAACTTTAAAACAATTGAAAGCATATCAAAAATCAAGAAAATTAACAGCAGATGGTTATTGCGGAATTGGAACACATAAAGCAATAATTAATGATTAATATAATTAATAAATTAAGCCTAGGATATTATTATCTCCTAGGCATTTTTTAGGAGATGATAAAATGGCTAAAAACACACACGTTTATAATAAATTTTTTACTGAAGAGAAATGGTTAAAAGTAAATAGATATAATAAAGACGCAATGGAAGATTTCTTATTAGAGTTGAAATCTGCGAAGAAGTCAAGTAAAACGATATATCAGTACAAATCGGATTTAAGAATATTTTTCATTTGGATATTAGAGACTTATGATAATTGTCCAATACATGAATTAAAGAAGAAACAATTGAGAAATTTCGTGTTAGAAATGTCTGATAAAGGAATGAGTAGCAATAGAGTTAATAGAATGAAATCCGTTGTATCGAGTTTTTATTCCTATCTCGAAGATGATGATGAATATTCTGAAGTTGAAATGAACTACATGAGTAAAGTAAAAAGTGTAGATAAAGAATTAGTAAGAGACATAGTATTTTTAGAAACAGAACAAGTTGATTATATAAGAAATAAATTACTTGAAGATGAAAAATATCAAATATGTTTATTATTTGATATCCTAACAGAAACAGGTATAAGACATAACGAGTGCCATCAGATAATGAAAGATTGGATAACTGATACAAATAAAACTACTGAAGAAGTTGTAGGTAAGAGAAAAAAGAAATTTAAAGTTTGTATACATAAGAGAACGAGAGAATCTTATGAATTATATATGAAACAAAGAGGCGAAGATGATATTCCGGAACTATGGTTAAATGCAAATGGTAAACCTGCTTCGTACGATGCTATTTATTATTGGATATTGCATTGTAGAAATATATTATCAGAAAAAGAGGGTAAAGAAATTCCTCTCAATGTTCATAGTTTAAGACATTATTTTATAGATGGAATGGTTAAAGGATATCATTTTTTATGTAAAGATATGAATAGAACTTTTACATTACAACAAGTGCAAGCGATGGTATCTCATTCAGATCCTTCAACTACAGCCTCATATTGTAAAAATAATGAAGATGATATTATAGATGATGCATTTGGGTGGTAATTTAAAGGATTAATTACTCAATGAAGAATTTACAAGACCTCTAAATCGGTTTTAGACGGTCGGAAATGTTACATTAATTAATAAATCATATAAATAAAGGTACATAAAAGTATCTTTTTATTATGTAAGAATGGAGATGATTTAATGGCAGAAACAGAAGTAAGAAGTATTAATGGAAGAGAAATATCAGATAATTATTCTAGGAATCAATTGTTGAATAAAATAGATAAAAGTAAATTGAATGACAATGGAACTGGCGTAGATGAATTATGGAGTGCGAATAAATTAAATGCGCAATTTAATACGAAAGTGTCATTTAAGATACCAACAGACACTAATAGTCCATGGTCATGGTTTGATCCTATATCTGATGTGGAAATTTATGGTGGAGCAATCAATAAAATTTCAATAAGAACAAATATATATTCAAGAGGAATTGAGATATATAATCAATCAGGTATAACAGATGGTTCTATTACTGATTTAGCAAAATCAAAAGAGAGTTTCGTAATTCATCATTACTCTGATAATAATGTCGCACAAATTGACAACGTTGGAAGAAGTAATGCAATACTAATTTTAAAAAATGCAAGAAACTCTGTTATGGCAAAACATAATGAAACTGGTCGTGGTGATTATTTAAGATGCGATAGAGATGACGAAGTTGAAGGAATTCAGAATTTGTTTAGAATAAAAGCTTTAAATTGGAAAGATGAAGGAATAACGTCTACTGATAGATGGAGT
>Ga0213823_1000950_pt1 | contig 19848 bp, 22 predicted proteins | sample MC6MC0907MG_FD_179887 | JGI IMG/M metagenome (GOLD analysis project Ga0213823, IMG submission 179887) | Enriched soil aggregate microbial communities from Iowa State University, Ames, United States - MC6-MC0907-MG | ecosystem: Environmental > Terrestrial > Soil > Unclassified | place: USA: Iowa...
AGTGCCAGGCTGCGCGACTCGGTGCGGTCGACCCAGCCGTTGCCCGCCTGCTGGTTGAGGGTGAGGCGGTAGCTCAGGCGCTCGCTGAGGCTGCCGCCGCTGTCCAGGCCGAGTTGTTGGCGGTCCCAGGAGCCATAGCCCAGGCGCAGGTGGTTGTGAATGTCGCCGGTCACGGGCTTTTTCGGGATGACGTTGATCACTGCACCGGTGGCGCCTTCTCCATACAGCACCGAAGCCGGGCCGCGAATCACATCGATGCGCTCGACCATCCACGGGTCGACCGGGAACGTCTGGGTGCCAGCACCGGTATACAGGCGCGCGCCGTCGAACAAGGTCATCACCGAACCTTGCCCGGTAAAGCCGCGGGCCGACAGGCCGGTGCCGCCATCACCCGGGCTGCCGACGAAGGTGATGCCCGGCGAGCGGGTCACGGCGTCCTGCACGGTGAAGTTGTTGCGTTGCTGGATCTGTTCGGCGGTGATGCTGCTGGTACTGGCCGGGGTTTCCAGGGCGCTGAGGTTCAGGCGTGAACCAGCCTGGGTCGGCGTGGCGAGGTCGACGTGTTGGTCATCGCGGGTGTCGGTGACGGCCGTGGACGGCAGCGCCAGGACGGCTGAGCCTTGGTCATCGGCCAGGGCTGGCAGGGCGACGGCCAGGCAGGCCGCCAGAGGGTGAAGCTTGAAGAAACGGGACATGTCTTTCCACTGCTGCAGGAATGAATGGATCCCGGTGGAAAACACGCAAAGGCGCAACCGCACACGCAGGCGCGCACGCGGATACCGGCCTGCGCCCGCCCACCGCGGGTTGCCAAGTGAAGCCTCAGGCCGGTCTCCGGGCTTGCGAGGGTCATGACGCCTTCACCTTCCCATGCAGGTGCACAGTGGTGTGTCGAAGGTATCGCTCGCTTACCGTTGCGGGGGCAGCGCCGGACTTGTCGTGGAACACGACGCACCGGCTTCCCGTTTCACCCTGCGCACGGCGGCGCAGGACACCTGAAACTGGCGCGCATATGACCACTCGCCGGCACGCACGTCAATCATGTGGAGGGTTGGCAATAGTGTGACGAAACACAGAGTTGGGCGAATTTGATGATTTTTTTCCGAACTTTCGCGGCGGGGCTATTCTCGTAATGAGGGTTCGCCATTCGTTTCGCTGTCATGGAGACTTCACGCATGCGTACTCGTTATCTGTTACGTCATACCTGCATTCTTGCCCTGATGGGTTCACCTCTGGCGGCCACTGCCGCACCCAGCACCGATCCATTGTTCACCCTTGGCCTGTTAGGCGCTTACGACGAATTCAACTTTCATGGGGGGCAGCAAAGCCAGTCGGAACACGTGGGTGAGGGTGGCGTTTTCGCCAACTTCGGTAACAAGATGACGGCCGAATCCGGGTTCATCTACCAGGTCGGTGCAGAAGGCAAATACACCAAGCAGAAGGACAACAAGCTCAAGGAAGCCCAGGCTAACCTCGACCTGGGTTGGCGGGCGGCACTGGATGCGCGCAACTTTGTCGATGTGATCGTGGGCGCGGGCTACGCCTGGACGCGGTTCGAAATCGAGGGCCGCAGGCTGGACAGCGACTTGACCTACAAAGGGCCCTACGCCAAGGCGGCGCTCGGTTACAACCATCAGTTCGATGCGGCAACGCTGCGGGTGGAGGCTGGCGTGCGGCGCAGCATCGATGGCAAGGTGAAGCTCGATGTGGAACGACTCGGCAGCGACAGGGCGGACACGAGGGACCGCACCAACCCGTATGCCGAGATCAGCCTGCTGATGAACCAGCAGGGCGACTTCCCGATTTATGCCGGGGTGTATTACACCCGCACCAACTACGAGCTGGACGAAGACACCTTGCTGGCAGACAACACCGAACTCAAGCGTGACGAGTACGGGGTCAAACTGGGCGTGTCGTTCTGAACCTGAAGGGTTGAAACGTAGCGGCCCCTTCGTGGCGCAAGCCTTGAAGAGGCCGGTACATTCGGCGTTGCTTGCCGATCAATGCGCCCCTGCCGATTTGCTCAGGTCGCTTTGCGCCCACTCGGTGTAAATGCACGCATCCGCTACCGCCCAACGCACCTTCACGGTATCGCCCGGCTGCATCGGCATGCCAGCGGCCGACAATGCTTTCACGGTCATTTCCGTACCGCCTGGGGTCATCACGTGGCAGGTCTGGCTTTCGCCAAGGAACAGCACTTCGCCGACTTTCGCGATGACCTCGTTCCAGCCCGTGGGCAACGGTTCGCGCGCCGCTTGTTCAGTGGTCAGGGCCAGGGCTTTTTCCGGGCGCACCATGATCAGTGCGTCCTGCCCGGCGGCCAGGCCAGGTGTCAGGCGGATCGCCAGCGGCTGGCCCTCGAAACTGCCGGCGCCATGGCCGCTGGCCTTGATCTGCAGGAAGTTCGAGTTGCCCAGGAACGAGGCGACGAAGGCATTCGGCGGGTTCTGGTACAGGTCGTAACCGGTGCCCAGGCCGACGATCTTGCCGTGGCTGAAGATGGCGATGCGCTGGGACAGGCGCATGGCTTCTTCCTGGTCATGGGTCACATAGACGATGGTGATGCCCAGGCGCCGATGCAACTGGCGCAGTTCATCCTGCAGGTCTTCGCGCAGCTTCTTGTCCAGCGCGCCGAGCGGCTCGTCCATCAGCAGGATGCGCGGCTCGTAGACCAGCGCGCGGGCAATCGCCACGCGCTGTTGCTGCCCGCCCGACATCTGCGAGGGCTTGCGGTGCGCGAATTGCTCCAGCTGCACCAGCTTGAGCATGGCGTCGACCCGCTTGCTGGTTTCTGCAGCGCCGAGTTTGCGGATAGCCAGTGGGAAGGCGATGTTGTCGCGCACGTTCAGGTGCGGGAACAGCGAGTAGCGTTGGAACACCATGCCGATGTCGCGCTTGTGCGGCGGCACGTTCACCAGCGACTGGCCTTCGACCAGGATCTCGCCGCTGCTGGGGGTCTCGAAGCCGGCCAGCATCGACAGGGTGGTGGACTTGCCAGAGCCGCTGGAGCCGAGGAAGGTGAGAAACTCGCCGTCCTGGATTTCCAGGTCGAGGTTGTCTACGGCGGTGAAATCGCCGTAGTGCTTGTTCAGGCCGCGCAGGCTGACCAGGGTCTTGTTGTGCGCGTTGTCTTTGATCACTGCACTCATTGTTGTTTTCTCCGCGCGCTCAGGCGTTGACTTCGGTGCGCCGGCGCAAGGCGGCGGCAATGACCATGACCAGCAGCGACAGGCCGATCAGCAGCGTCGAGGCGACGGCGATCACCGGGCTGAGGTCCTGGCGCAGGGTGGTCCACATTTTCACGGGCAAGGTCTGCAGGTCGGGGCTGGCCATCATCACGCTCAGCACCACCTCGTCCCACGACACCAGAAAGGCGAACAGGCCGCCGGCGATCATCCCCGGGCGAATCGCCGGGAAGGTCACCTTGAATATCGCCTGCAGGCGCGAGGCCCCGCAGATCACCGCGGCGTCCTCGATCGACTGGTCGAACAGCTTCAGCGAGTTGATGATGGAGATAATGGTGAAGGGCAGGGCGACGATCACATGGCTGACCACGAAGGCGAACAGCGTGCCGGTGTAGCCCAGCTTGAGAAACAGCGCGTACACCGCCACCGCGATGATCACCAGCGGCACGATCATCGGCATGGTGAACAACCCGTAGAGCATCTCGCGGCCTGGGAAGCGGCCACGCACCAGGGCGAACGCCGTGGGCAAGCCCAGCAGCACGGCAGCGAGGGTGGTCAGCACGGCCACCTTGAGGCTTGCCAGGGCGGCATCCATCCACTCCGGGTTGGCGAAGAACTGCACATACCATTTGAAGGTCCACCCCGGCGGCGGGAACACCAGCCACTGCGATGAGCCGAACGACAGCAGGATGATGAACACCACCGGCAGCAGCAGGAAGGCCGCGATGACCCCGGTGGTCAGGTACAGCCCCGTGCGCAGCGGGCGCCCCATGGCGTTGGGAGACAGAAGCATGGCGTATTACCTCGCATTGCCGACCGGGGACTCCGGCTGCAGCTTCAGGTACAGGTAGAAGAGCACCAGGGTGATCACCACCAGCAGCGCGGCGGCGGCGCTGGCCAGGCCCCAGTTGAGGAACGACTGCACCTGCTGGATGATGAATTCGGGCAGCATCATGTTCTGCGCACCGCCGAGCAACGCCGGGGTGACGTAGTAACCGAGTGACATCACGAATACCATCAGCGCCCCCGAGAACAAGCCCGAACGGCACAGCGGCAAGAACACCTTCCAGAAGTTGGTCCACGGGCTGGCGCCGCAAATGGAGCCTGCCTGCAGGACCATCGGGTCGATGGCATGCATGGTCGCCTGCAGCGGCAGCACGATGAACGGGATCATGATGTAACTCATGCCGATCACCACACCGGTCAGGTTGTGGACCATTTCCAGCGGCGCATCGATGATGCCCATCGCCATCAACGCCTTGTTGATCACGCCCGAGCTTTGCAGCAGCACCAGCCACGAGTAGGTGCGCGCCAGCAGGCTGGTCCACATCGACAGCAGCACGATGTTCAGCAGCCAGCGGCCCCAGCCATTGGGCACCAAGGTGATCGCCCAGGCCAGCGGAAAGCCCAGCAGCACGCTGATCAGGGTGACCACACCGGCGACCGAGAAGGTATTGAACAGTACCCGTGCATACGCCGAGTTGGCGAACAGCTGCTCGTAGTTGCCCAGGCCTGGCACTGGCTCCAGCACACCGCGCAACAGCAGGCCGATCAGCGGGGCGAAGAAGAACAGCCCCAGGAACAGCAGGGCAGGCAGCAGGTTACGGCTGCCTTTCCAGCGCTGGCCCAGGCTTACCCGGCGTGGGGCCGTTCCCGGGGCGCCGGTGCCCGTGGGGGCACCTTGCGCGTTGTGCAGGGCGTTGATGGCGACTTTCATTTGACCAACCACTCATTCCAGCGCGCGGCGATGGTTTGGCCGTTCTTCGCCCAGTAGGCGAAGTCCAGCGTGACTTGATCCTGGGCATAGGCGGTCGGCAGGTTCTGCGCAAGGTTCTTGTCGAGCTTGGCGATGCTGTCGACGTTGACCGGCGCGTAGGCGGTCTTGTTGGCGAAGTCGGCCTGGCCTTCGGCGCTGCTGGCGTTGGCCAGGAACTTCATGGCCGCGTCCTTGTTCTTGGCGCCTTTGGGAATGACCAGGAAATCGGCCATGACCAGGTTCTGCTTCCAGCTCACGCCAACCGGTGCACCGTCTTGCTGCAGCGCGTAGACGCGGCCGTTCCAGAACTGGCCGAGCGAGGCTTCACCCGACGCCAGCAGCTGCTGGGACTGGGCGCCGCCACCCCACCAGACGATGTCTTTCTTGATGGTGTCGAGCTTTTTGAAGGCGCGGTCCAGGTCCAGCGGGTAGAGCTTGTCGGGTGCCACGCCGTCTGCGAGCAGGGCCAGCTCCAGCACGCCGGGGCTCGGCCACTTGTACAGGGCGCGCTTGCCAGGGTAGGTCTTGGTATCGAACAGGGCGGTCCAGTCCACCGGCTTGTTGGCGCCCAGTTTGCCTTCGTTGTAGCCCAGCACGAACGAGAAGAAGAACGAGCCAACGCCGTGATCGGAGACGAAGCGTGGGTCGATCTTGTCGCGCTGGATGGTGTTGAAATCGAGGGGTTCGAGCAGGCCTTCGCTGGCGGCGCGCAGGGCAAAGTCAGCTTCCACGTCGACCACGTCCCACTGCACGTTGCCGCTCTCGACCATGGCCTTGAGCTTGCCGTAGTCGGTGGGGCCGTCCTGGACGACCTTGATGTTGGTCGATTTGCTGAACGGCACCGCCCAGGCTTCTTTCTGGGCGTCCTGGGTGGTGCCGCCCCAGCTGACGAAGTTGAGGCTGTCGGCGGCCTGGACGGCCTGACAGGCCAGGGTCAGCAGGCTGGCGGACAGCACAGCGGTTACACGTTTGCTCAACAGCATGGTTACGCCCTCGTTGCTTTTGTTATTCGAGGCGGGGCTGGTAGTGCGCCCGCCAACAGTATTCGGGGAGCAGCTAAAACAAAGTGTCGGTGGCCGTTAACAAGTGTAGGTGGCGGCCCGAGATTTTAAGGTCTACGGGATATCATATTATGGTATTCCAAACTTTTGGCAAGAGGCATCAGGCTACCGGCCATCACTCCGCCGCGCCTACAGAGCCCCTGTATCAGCTGACCATCACTGGCTCGTACGGAATGCTCTGCACCACTTCCAGCTCATACCCGGCCAGCCCGGCATATTTCAACGGCGGGCCCAAGTGGCGCAGCTTGCCGACGCCCAAGTCCTGCAGAATCTGTGCACCGGTACCCACCTCCGAGTACACCTTCGACTGCCCACGCTGGTAAGGCCGCACCGGCTGGGTCAGCTGTGGTACACGTTCCAGCAGCGCCTGGGAGGATTCATGGTTGGCCAGGATCACCACCACACCGGTGCCTTCCTCGGCAACCTTCTGCAGCGCCGCCCACAATGTCCAGTTGGCCGGCCCGGCGTATTCGGCGCCGACCAGGTCGCGCAGCGGGTCGATCACATGCACGCGCACCAGCGTCGGCTGCTCGCGGCGGATATCGCCCATCACCATGGCCATGTGAACACCGCCTTCGATACGGTCCTCGTAGGTGACCAGGCGGAAGGTGCCATGCACGGTCGGCAGTTCGCGCTCGCCGATGCGTTTGATGGTCTGCTCGGTGCTCAGGCGGTAATGGATCAGGTCGGCGATGGTGCCGATCTTGATGCCGTGGCGGGCGGCGAACACTTCCAGGTCGGGGCGCCGGGCCATGGTGCCGTCGTCGTTGAGCACTTCGACGATTACCGAGGCAGGGGCAAAGCCGGCCAGGCGCGCCAGGTCGCAACCCGCTTCGGTGTGGCCAGCGCGGTTCAGCACACCGCCTTCACGGGCGCGCAAGGGGAAGATATGGCCAGGCTGTACCAGGTCTTCGGGGCGGGCGTCGGCGGCCATGGCGGCGGCGACGGTACGCGCGCGGTCGGCGGCGGAAATGCCGGTGGTGACGCCCGTGGCGGCCTCGATCGACACGGTGAAGGCGGTGCTGAACACGCTGCCGTTGGCCGGTACCATCTGCTCCAGGCCCAGGCGCTGGCAATGCTCGTCGGTCAGCGTCAGGCAGATCAGGCCACGCGCTTCGCGGGCCATGAAGTTGATGGCCTGGGCGTCACAGTGCTCGGCGGCGATCAGCAGGTCGCCCTCGTTTTCCCGATCCTCGTCGTCCACCAACAGGACCATCTTGCCTTGCCGGTAGTCCTCGAGGAGTTCTTCGATGCTGTTGAAGGGCATGCTGCACGCTCACTGTTGTAGGGTGATTATTATGGTATACCATCATACATAAATATTTTTGCAACAGGAGATCAGCGGATGAAAGCGTACTGGATCGCCCACGTGGACGTGACCGACCTCGAGCAGTACCAGCAGTACACCCAACGGGCGCCTGCGGCCTTTGCTGCGTTTGGCGGGCGGTTTCTGGCGCGGGGAGGGCGCAGCGAAGCGATGGAGGGGCGGCCGACGCCGCAGCGCAGTGTGGTGATCGAGTTCGAGTCGTACGAGCAGGCGGAGGCCTGTTATCGCTCTGAGCTGTATCAGGACGCCTGCAGCCATCGCCAGGGGGTGGCCAAGGCTGAGGTCATCATTGTCGAAGGGTTCGAGCCCTGAGTTGACCTGTGCCGGTCTGCCCGGCAATTGCAAAGCCCAAAAGACCCGCTCACGCGGGTCTTTTTTCTAGCGCATTACTGTAAATGCACTTTCAACTCTCCAGCCGCCTGGCGCATCGCCGCCTTCACCTCAGGCACCTGGCTCAGCGGGTTCAACAGCCCATAGTCATGAATCATCCCGTTGTAGCGCACCGAGGTCACCGCCACCCCAGCCGCATCCAGCTTGCGCGCATAAGCCTCGCCTTCGTCGCGCAACACATCGAACTCGGCCGTTTGCACCAGCGCCGGTGGCAAGCCTTTGAGCTGCTCGCTGCTGGCCCGCAGCGGCGAGGCGTAGATCTGTTCACGTGCCTTGGTATCAAGGGTGTAGTTGTCCCAGAACCATTTCATCATCCCGGTGGTCAGGAAGTGCCCTTCGGCAAACTGCTTGTACGACCCGGTCTCGAAGCTGGCATCGGTCACCGGCCACAGCAGCAGCTGGAAGCGCAGCTTCGGGGTACCCGCCTGCTTGGCCTTGAGCGCTACCACTGCGGCCATGTTGCCGCCGACGCTGTTGCCGGCCACTGCCAGGCGCTTGCCGTCCACGCCGATCTCCTTGCCATGCTCGGCCACCCAGCGGGTCGCGGCATAGGCTTGGTTGATCGCGGTGGGGTAGTGCGCTTCGGGTGACGGCGTGTAGTCCACATAGACCGCCACTGCGCCGGAGCCGACCACCAGGTCGCGGATCAGCCGCTGGTGGGTCGGGAAGTCGCCCAGCACCCAGCCGCCACCGTGGAAGAACATGAACACCGGCAGTTCGCCCTTGGCATTGGCTGGCCGCACAATTTGCAGCTTGATCGACTCGCCGTTGGCCTGGAGGGTGCGTTCTTGCACTTCGATGCCCGACAGGTCGACCTTGACCGAGGCCTGGGCGCCGGTCAGCACGGCGCGGGCGTCTTTCGGGCTGAGTTGCTCGAGCGGCTTGCCGCCGCCTTTTTCCAGGGCTTCGAGGAAGGCCTGGGTGTGTTGCTCGACGCCTGGGCTGCCTGCAGCGAAAGCGCTGGACACGGACAAGGCAAGGAGGCTGGCGGTGAGGGTTTTGTGGACAATGTTCATGCGCGAATCCTTTTCTGTGCAAATGCTGTGGGTGGCCGTCTTGCCTGGCCTTCAGGGCCATCGCTGCGACTTGTGAGTAGATTAGGCAGATGCACGGATGGGAAAAAGCCGTTATAAAGCGTTTTACTGTCACCAAGAGCGAGACAATGAACCCCTACGAAGACATGCGGATCTTTGCCCAGGTCATGGAAGCCGGCAGCTTTACTGCGGCCGCAGACCGCCTGGGCATGTCCAAGCAATCCGTCAGCCGGCGCCTGATGCAACTCGAAGACCGCCTGGGCGTGCGCTTGCTCAACCGCTCTACCCGGCGCCTTGACGCCACGCCGCTGGGCCAGCACTACTACCAGTCGGCGCTGCGCCTGCTGGGTGAAGTGCAGCAGGTGGAGCACGACATCAGCGGCCAGGACCAGGCCCTGCGCGGCACCTTGCGGCTGAGTGCGCCGCTGTCGTTTGCCATCGCGCACCTGGGTTGCCTGCTGACCGAGTTCCTGCGTTTGCACCCGCGGGTAGACGTGGAAGTGGACCTTAGCGACCGGGCCGTGGACCTGATCGGTGAAGGCTATGACCTGGCCTTGCGCATTGGTGCGCTGGAAGATTCCAGCCTGATTGCGCGGCGCATCGCCAGTGTCGAACGGGTGTATTGCGCAAGCCCCGGCTATCTCGACGCGCGGGGTACGCCAGCGCTACCAGAAGCACTGGCCGGGCACGATTGCCTGCCCTACGGGCATTCACGGCAGGTGCAGTGGCAGTTCAAGCACGGCGGCAAGGCGCAGGCGATTGCGGTGGCCGGGCGGATGCGGGCCAACAATGGCGAATTGCTGCGGGATGCGGCGATAGCCGGCATGGGGGTGACTTACCTACCGACGTTCATCGTCGGGCAGGCGCTGGCCGATGGGCGCCTGGTGCGCGTGCTGGACGCCTGGACGCCGCCGGCGCTGCAGTTGTCGGCGGTGTACCCGCAGCACCGTCAGGTAGCGAGGCCGGTGCAAGGGTTCGTGGCGTTCTTGCGGGAGCGCTTGGTGCAGTTGTAACGCTGGGGCTGATTCGCAGGAGCGGCCTTTGCTGGCAGAGGCGCAAATGGGTGCGTTCAGGCTATGCTTGGGCCCATGAGCACAGCACCTTCCCTACGCCAACCGTGCCCGCCTGGCGCCTGTGACTGCGGCCGCGAACGGTTGGACGAGCACCCGTCGGCGGCGCAGCGCATCCTCTTGCTCACCCGGCAGGAGGAGAAGCGGCTGCTCGAACGCCTGGAAAACCTCAAAGACCTGGAAGACCTGCAGCGGCTGCAGAAACGGATGTACGAAAACCTGGGTATCCGCGTGCGCATTGCGCCCGGGTTCAACGAAGTGCGCACGATGCGCGGTATTGTCATTGAGTTGGATCAGCAGGCGGGGTTGTGTCGCAAGACCCGGCAGTCGATTCCTGCGGCGATTCGGCGGGGGCTGGAGCGCAACCCCGAGGTGGCGTACCGGTTGCTGGATGCGCATGACTTGCTTGGCGGGGCGTGAGCCGCTACGCCAAAAAACAGCCCCTAATTTTCCGGAAGTTTCCTACGTCTATCTGAGAGCCGCCCTACGCCAAGCGCACTCGGGCATCTATCACTCAAGGAGACAGGCAATGACTTCCGTTTTCGACCGCGACGATATCCAGTTCCAGGTAGTGGTCAACCACGAAGAGCAGTATTCCATCTGGCCCGACTACAAGGCGATCCCCAACGGCTGGCGTGCTGTGGGCAAGAGCGGCCTGAAGAAGGACTGCCTGGCTTACATCGACGAGGTCTGGACCGACATGCGCCCGCTGAGCCTGCGTCAGAAGATGGCTGAAGCCGCTGCACAGTGACCGTACTCAACCTGCTGTGCCTGCCGTATTCAGGCGCCAGCGCCATGGTCTACAGTCGCTGGCGGCGCAAGCTGCCGGCCTGGATTCAGCTGCGCCCGGTCGAATTGCCCGGGCGCGGTGCGCGCATGGGCGAGCCGCTGCACACCGACATGCAGGCCCTTGCCAGGCAACTGGCAGCCGAACAACGCCTGGCCGCTGCGGCGCCGTATGCACTGTTGGGCCATAGCCTGGGCGCATTGCTGGCCTTCGAGCTGGCCCACGAGCTGCAGGCGCTGGGCTGCCCGCCGCCACGGGCGTTGTTCGCCTGCGGTACCGCAGCGCCGACCCGGCGTGAGGATTACGACGGCAAGAATTGGCGCGACCCGAAGTCTGACGATGAGCTGAGGAACGAGCTGCGCGAGTTCAATGGCACCCCGGAAGAAGTGTTGGCCAACGCCGAGCTGATGAGCCTGACGTTGCCGATCCTGCGCGCCGACTTTTTGCTCTGCGGCCGCTATGCCTACCGCCAGCGGCCCGCCTTGGCGTGCCCGCTGCACGTGCTAGGGGGCGAAGATGACCGGGCCAGCGAGGAGCAGTTGCTGGCCTGGCGGCAAGAAACCCACGGTGAATTCACCTTGCGGATGTTCCCTGGCAGCCATTTCTTCATCCATGAGCACGAGGACCGCGTACTCGCTGCGCTGGCTGCGTCGCTGGAGCCGCTCAGGCGTTCGGCCTGATTGACGCCGCCGCTTGCCTGGGGGAGGCTAGGGCTTTTCCCAGGCAAGAGGCAGACCATGCTGATCGACCCTCACAAGGCCACGCTGTTGGCCGTCGACATCCAGGAAAAACTCATCGGCGCCATGAGCGACCCCGAGGGCACCCGCGCCCGTGCGCGCTGGTTGCTGGCCGCGAGTGCCGAACTGGAGCTGCCGATCGTGATCTCGGAGCAGTATCCCAAAGGCCTGGGCCACACCCTGCCTGAGCTCATTGCCGCGGCCCCGGCGGCCGAGGTGGTGGAGAAGAGCCACTTTTCCTGCGTCGCGGCGCAGTGCCTGCCCGCCAGCCTGCTGGCCCGTGAGCACGTGATCGTCTGCGGCATGGAAACCCACGTCTGCGTGCTGCAGACCGTCCTTGGCCTGCTGGGCCTGGGCAAGCAGGTGTTCGTGGTCGAAGATGCCTGCGACAGCCGTACCCCGGCTAACAAGGCGGCGGGGCTTGCGCGCATGCGCCAGGCCGGGGCGCACATCGTCACCCGTGAAATGGTCCTGTTCGAGCTGATGGGCAGCGCCAGCCACCCTCGTTTCCGCCACATCAGCAAGACCTACATGGTCGGTGATCAGCCCTGAACGGGCGGCTGTTGGCAGCGGGGCTGATGGCCTTGGCGCTGCTGCAGGGCTGCGCCGGGCGCCGCGAGGAAGAGCCCGAAGCCGACCCTGCCAAGGTACGCGCCCAGCTCATGCGCTTGCTGCCCCCCCAGGCCAAGGACCGCGAAGGCTGGGCCAAGGATATCCAGGTGGCGTTCGAAGCCCAGCGCATTGCGCCGAGCAAGAGCAACCTGTGCGCGGTGCTGGCGGTGACCGAACAGGAGTCGACCTTCAATGCCGACCCGCAGGTGCCAAACCTGGGGCGCATCGCCCGTGCAGAAATCGACCGCCGTGCAGCCAGCTTGCATATTCCGGGCTTGCTGGTCGACGGCGCGTTGAAGACACCGTCGGGCAATGGCAAGACCTACCAGCAGCGGCTGCTCGCGGTGCGCAGTGAGCGGCAGCTGAGTGCCCTGTACGACGAGTTCATCGCCGGCCTGCCGCTGGGCAAGACGTTGCTCGGCGGCCTCAACCCGGTGCACACCGGTGGCCCGATGCAGGTCAGTGTCGAGTTTGCCGAGCAGCACGCCAAGGATTATCCCTACACCTACGACGGCACGATTCGCCAGGAAGTCTTCAGTCGGCGAGGCGGTATGTACTTCGGCATCGGCCATTTGCTCGGCTACCCCGCCCACTACGATCGCCAGCTTTATCGCTTTGCCGATTTCAACGCCGGTTGGTACGCCAGCCGCAATGCCGCGTTTCAAGCTGCCTTGAGCTCGGTGACAGGCGTGGCGTTGGCATTGGATGGCGACCTGATTGCCCCGGGCGCGATCATGCCAGGTAGCACCGAGCAGGCGGCGCGCAAGCTGGGCGCGAAGCTGGGGCTGCGCAACCCACAGATCCGCAGCCAGCTGGCGCTGGGCGACAGCCTGGCGTTCGAGGACAGCAAGCTGTACAGCGGGGTGTTCGCGCTGGCTGATGCCGCGGCGGGCAAGCCGGTGGCGCGGGCGAGGCTGCCGGGGATCGAACTGAAGAGCCCGAAGATTACCCGCAAGCTGACCACGGCGTGGTTTGCAGGGCGGGTGGATGAGCGGTATCAGCGGTGCATGAAGCGTTAGATCTGCTGTGTCAGTGCCGGCCTTTTCGCGGGGCAAGCCCGCTCCCACAAGTCCACTGCAAATACCCTGTGGGAGCGGGCTTGCCCCGCGAAAGGGCCAGGCAGCATCATCCTTTGCTCAGTGCCCCGACCACCTGATCGACACTGGCCTTGAGCCCGCCCACTGCATCTTCGGGGTCGCTTTCGACCACCAGCAGTTTGGCCCCGCTAGCCTTGATCACCTCGGCCACCTGCGCATCCGGTTGCCGGTGGTCCAGCACCAGCGCAACGTCCTGCTCCTTGAGGTTCTCGGCCAGCGCCTCGAGCGCCGCGTCATCCCACTTGCCGTCGGCCGGCAGCGCCTGCTCCACCACATCCAGGTTCAGGCCGCTGGCCAGGTAACCCAGTCGCTCGGACAGGCTGACCACGGTCAGGTTGTCGGCCTTGGCCAACTGGGTCTGGCTATTGGCTGTCAGCTCCAGCAACTGGCGCTTGAGCCCCGCCAGGTTGCCCTGGATCTTCGCCTTGTCGGCAGGCGCCAGGCGCTCCAGGTCATTGGCCAATACGTCGGCCATGCGCCCCAGGTTGGTCGGGTTCAGCCAGGGGTAGGCGCCGTAGGCGTCGTCGCCACTCACCGCGATACCCGGCAGGGCGCCGTCAACCGGCCGCGCGGCATCGATCTCGACGATGCGGATATTGCTGCGCCGGGCCATCGGGTACAGCGGGTCGTCGCGCCAGATCGAGCGCACACCGATCACCGCATCCGCCTGCTGCGCAGCTTTGGCCAGGCTATCACCACCACGGCTGCTGAAGTAGGAAGGTTGGCGGCTGGCCGGCAGGTTGGCCGGGGCGGCGCGCTTGAGTTGCACCGAGGTGCCGTCGAGCAAGGCGCTGGCCAGGCTGTGGGTAACCGGCAGAGTGGTCAGCACTTGCGTGGCAGATGAGAGCGCAGGCAGGCCGGCCAGGGCCAGCGCCAAAGTCAGCTGTTTCAGGTTCATGCCGGGTTTCCTTGCAGGCGTGGGACGAGGGCGCGGGCGAGGGCTGCGAGGGCGAAGCAGATGCCGGCGACCAGGATGATCGCCGCGCCCGAGGGCACTGGCAGGTCGAAGACGATCGGCAGCAGGATGCCCAGCAGCGTGCTCAGTGTGGCAATCAGCACCGAGATGAAGAAGAAGCCCTTGAGCGACTGGCTGACCAGGCGCGCGGCTGCCGCCGGGATCACCAGCAGCGCACCGACCAGGATCGCCCCGATCACCTTCACCGACGCGACCGTGACCAGTGTCACCAGCACCACGAAAAGGTAGTCCAGGGTCTTCACCGCCACGCCACGTACCGCCGCCAGTTGCGGGTTGAAGCTGGCCAGGATGATGCGGTTATACAGGGGCAGGGCCAGCGCCAGTACCAGGGTTGCGACCACCCCAAGCACCAACAGGTCGTGGGCGCTGACGGTCAGTACCGAACCGAACAGCACGTTCTCGAGGATATGCACGTTGATCTTGCCGGCCAGCATCAGCAAAAGGCTCGCACCCAGCGCCAACGACACCGACAAAAATACCCCGATCAGCGTGTCAGGCGACAGCCCGGTGCGGTTGCGCAGGAAGTTCAGCAAGATGCCGAATAGCAGGCAGTAGCCGAACAGGCTGCCATAGGGGCCGGTGTAGGGCTCGCCAAGCAGGATGCCGATGGCCACGCCGGTGAGGGCGGCATGGCCGACCGCTTCGGAGAAGAAGGCAAAGCGCTTGACCACCACCAGGGTGCCAAGGCCGCCCAGTACCGGCCCGATCATCAGCCCGGCGACCAGTGCGTTGATCACGAAACCGTAGGCCAGCGCCTCCGGCAGGAAGCCAGCGCTGGCCCATTCCTGGACCAGTTGGCGAAATGCTTCATAGCTCATCAGGCGACGCTCTCGCTGCGCGGGTGGACGGAGAACAGGCTCAGCAGCCGCTCCGGGGTCAGGGCTTGTGCCGGTGGGGCGTCGAACAATACCTGGCGGCTCAGGCCGGTGACCCGGTCGGCCAGGCGCAGCACCGCCTGCAGGTCGTGTTCGATCCACAGCACGGTGGTGCCGGCCTGGCGCCAGCCCTGCAGCAACTGTTCGAACACCTGAATGCCGGCTTCGTCCAGCGCCGACATGGGTTCGTCGAGCACCAGCAACTGCGGTTCGGGGATCAGGCCTTGGGCCAGCAGCACGCGCTGGCGCTCGCCGCCCGACAGCGCGCCCATGCGCCGTTTGCGCTTGTCGAGCATGCCCACCTGTGCCAGCGCCGCATCGATGGCCGGCTGCACGCGGCGCGACAGGCCGAGGAAGGCCGGGCGCCGCTGGCACATCGCGGCCATGAAGTCGTCGACGGTCATCGGCAGGCCACGGTCGAACTCCAGCGCTTGCGGCACATAACCGATCACCTGCTGCTCACCCGGCCAGTCCAGGGTCAGCTGGCCCTGGTGGGGCATCTGACCGAGCAGGGTTTTGATCAGCGAACTCTTGCCGCCGCCGTTGGGCCCGACGATGGCGTGCACGCTGCCAGCGGTGACGCTGAAAGCGACCTGTTCGAGGATGCGCGTGCGGCCGAGTGTCAGGTCGATGCCAGCGAACTCGATGCGTGGCCCGCCGTGCGTCACGAGGTTGGCGGCAGCGGTCATGCGCGGTTCTCCTGGATAGCGCGGACCACCGTGTCGAGGTTGCGCTTCATCTCCACTTCGTATTTTTCCGGGGTGTATTCGCCGTAGGAAATGTGCGTAAGCGGGTACAGGCGCACGCCCGATTCGCGCTGGATGGTCTCGACATAGGCCGACGGGAAGTCCATCTCCGAGAAGATCACCTTGACGTCCAGCGCCTTGAGCTGGTCGATGGTTTTCTTCAGTTGCGCCGGGCTCGGCTCGATGCCGTGGGCAGGCTCGACCACGGCGGTGACTTCCAGGCCAAAGTCGCGCACCAGGTAGTCGTAGGCGGCGTGAATGGTGGCAACGCGGAAGTTGGCGCCCGGGGCCTCGGTGACCTTGGCCAGCGCCTCGGCGCGCAAGGTGCGCAGGCGCTTGGCGTAGGCGCGGGCGTTCTGGGTATAGAACTTGGCGTTGTCGGGGTCGAGCTTGCCAAGTTCGCGGGCGATGTTGTTGACCTGGGCGATGGTGGTGCTGATCGACAGGAAGGTATGCGGGTTGACCACCTTGCCCGCACCGCGCGCGGCGATGCCGGTGGCTGCCAGCAACGGTACGTTCTGGTTCGCTTCGATGGTCTTGATGTCAGGCTTTTCGCTGGCGGCGATCATGCGGTCGGCGAAATCGTCATGGCCTACACCGTTGAGCACCACCACATCCAGGCTGCCGATGCGCTTGATGTCCTCAGCCCGTGGCTCGTAGGCATGCGGGTTGAAGCCTGCTGGAATCAGCGGCACCACCTCGGCCTTGTCACCGACGATGTTGCTCACGTAGCTGTAATACGGGTGCAGGGTGATGCCGATGCGCAGGGGCTTGCCGGTGTCGGCCAGGGCCAGGGCTGGCAGGGCGAAGGCCAGGAGCAGGGCGAATGCAGAGCGGAACATGGGGAAATTCCTTGGGTTCAATGACGGTGTTCGCGGGTGACACCAGCGTCGTAATGGCTGACCACTTGCTGCCAGCCGGCGGCGATCAGCGCGGCCTGGCCGAGGTCGTCCGGCACCACGGCGGCGCTGTCGCGGCGCAGCCAGACATCGGCCTGGCCGTTGCTGTCGCCCGGCAAGATCAGCAGGAAGCTGCCGGCCACCTGCGGCGCCTGGCTGCGGCCGAGATAAGCGCCGGCCTGCAGCCATTGCCACTGGTGGCTGCCACGGCTCTGGCTACCTGCGTCCTTCACGAACGGTGGCAGGCCTTCTTCGGCCAAGGCTTCTACGCCAGGGACCGCAGCGTTTTCTTCGCGCAGCAGTTGGACCTCATCGAACGCTACCAGCAGGTCGGTGTAGATGCCCTGTTCGGCGGCCGTCAGGTCGCGGCGGGCGTCGATCTGATGGCTGGCGATGGCTTGCTCGTCCTCGCGCTCACCCCGCAGCAGCACCACCGTGGCGGCGACGATCACGATCAGCAGGCTGACCAGCAGCACATACAGGGTTTCATGCCCGGCACCGGCGGGGCGCACCACCTGGGTGCGGCTCAGGGTCGGGCCGCTCATGGTTGCGCGATGTCGGCGTAGTCGACTTCCACCACGTGGCCGGGGCCGGCGTCGAACAGCACGTAAAACTCACCGTCCGGGCGCTTGAAGGTAAGCGTCGAATCCTCGCCGAGCTTGCCGCCGACCAGTACCTGCTCGTCGTAGCCGATCACGTCCAGGGTCACCCCCGGGGCACCGCTGCCGTCGGAGAAGCCGCCGGTGCATTTCACTTGGCCGGCGTCGACCGCTTTGCATTCGCACATCGGGTTGTGGGCCAGGGCAGGGCCTGCGGCCAGCATCAGCAGGGGCAGGGCGAGCCTGCGCATCAGGTGTTTCATGGTTTGCCTCCTTGTTTCTCGAGCCAGGCCACGGTGGCCGGCGAAGCCTTGGCGAGCGGGACCGACGCCTGGTGCATGCTGCCGTCCCAGCCTTCGATGGTGACCCACACCTGGGCGTCGGGCCGGGTGCGTGGTGGTACCGGCAGGTTGGTGCCCATGCGGTACGGCGCGCCGAAGAAGATGGTGCCGGCTGCACGCAGGCTGCGGGGTTTGCCGATGCGCAGGTAGACGGCCTTCACTTCGTTGGTGCAGGCCTTGCACAACGCAGCGTTGAAGGCTTTGAAATGGCCGGCCGGGCCGTCGGCGCGGGGCGCCTCGTCACGCAATTCGGCAAGGTCGAGGCTGTAGGGGCCGACCTGGATATCGCTGATCTGGTTCACGCCCAGCCCGGCATCGCCGCGGAACATTCTGGCGTCGGCGAAGTACTTGGGCATGAAACCCAGCGGGATGAGGATCAGCAGGATGTTCAGGTGGAAGCGCCACTTCAGCCAGAACTGTTTCAACGGTGTGGCGGGTAGGGCTCGGGCCTGGTTCATGGCTGAATCTCCGCAGTGATGTCGCTGGCCCGCGCACGGGGTGCCCGTTCGCTGCGCTTGAGTGCAGCAGCGGTGGCCTGTGCGGTGCGTTTGGTCCAGATCAGCAGGCCGCTCAAGACCATCAGCGTCAGGACCAGGCCGAAGAAGAACCACACCAGCTTGATCGCGAGGCCGCCGAAGTCACCGGTATGCAAAGGCCGCATTGATTCGGTGACGAACTCCAGGGCGCTGCGGTCGCCAAGCAGGAACTGGCTGTCGACGACGCGGGTATAGGGGTTGACCGCGGCGCTTTGGAACATCAGCGGGTACCAGCCGCGCCCACCCAGGTCGATGTGACTGTAGGCGGTGGCAGGCAGCGAGATGAGGCTGATGTCGACGCCCGGGATGGCCAGGCCGGCGATGCGCACGGCCTCGTCCAGGTCGATGCGTGGCGCGGGGCTGCCATCGGTGCTCTGCGGCACCTGCTCACGGGCAATCACCGGTACCACCGGTTCGCTGGAAATGGTGATGTGATTGTCGCCGAGGATCGCCTGGATCAAGAACCATATGCCGGTTATCGAAATGACCGCGATGAACCAGATGGACCAGACGCCGGCCAGGCGATGCAGGTCGCCCCAGAAGATGCGCGATCCGTGGCCGGTGCGCACGGGTTTGAAAAAGCCTTTCCAGAACTTCTTGTACACGACCAGGCCGGTGACCAGCGATGCCAGCATGGGCAAGCCCAGCAGCGACACCAGGTACCAGCCCCAGCTGTACCCGTTGGTGAATGGCACCAGCCACCAGCCGTGCAGGGCACGGGTGAAGGCCTCGAAGTTGAAGTCAGGCATCTTGCCCTGGATCGCCCCGGTGTATGGGTTGACGTACAGCGTCGGCGTGGTGCCATCGGCGAGGGTCACACGTGCCTTGATGGCGAAATGCGAGCCATCGGGCTGGCTCAACGAGCGCACGGACATGTCGGGTTCGGCCTGGTTAAGAGCGTCCAGCACTTGCTGAAAACTCAGGCGTTCGGCGCTGTCGTCAGGCTGGCTGGCACGCACATCGGGGTTGGCCAGCCAGACGATTTCCTGGCTGACCACGGCGAGCATGCCGGTGAAGCAGACGATCAGGACGAAGAACCAGATCGGCAGGGCGAGCCAGCTGTGGACCAGGAACCACAGCTTGGACTTGGATTTTTTCGGTGATTTGGCCATCAGTCGGTCTTCTGAAAATGAGGGTCGAGCTTATGCCCAACCACTGGGGCTGCATTTATAAAGACGAATGAGAATGGAAATCCTGCCGATTTAAATGCAAGCAAATGTTTCGGAAAGCACAAAGCCGGCAGGTGCGCGAGGCACCGTGCCGGCTTTTGAAGGGCTGCGCGGGGAGATCAGGCGCTGGTCAGGGCGGCCACGGGTTGCGCTTTGCCTTGTTGGCGAGCCAGGTCGTGGTAAAGGGCCTGGCCGATTTCGGCTGCACGCGATGGCAGCACCGAGAGCAGGGTATCGCTCAGGCCATGGCTGTTTTCGCAGAATCCTTGCAGGTAAACCGATGCTTGCAGGTCCTGGCTCGCGAGTACGCGGTAGTTGCGGTCGACGGCAAAGTCTTCCAGGTAGCCTGCCAGCGGTGCAAGCAGGTCGCGGTGCGAGCGGCGCTCGTAGCCGGTGGCGAGAATGATCGCGTCGTAACGGTGCGTCTGCTGTTGGCCGGTGGCCAGGTCGCGCAGGGTCAGCTCGATGCCCTCGCGGGTGGCGACTACAGCGTCCACGTGGCGACGGCACAGCACGTTGTGGCGGAACTGATGGGACACCTTCTGGCGGTAGAGGATGCCGTAAATGCGCTCGATCAGGTCCAGGTCGACCACCGAGTAGTTGGTGTTGTGGTATTCACCCAGCAGCTTGGCGCGCTGGTCAGCGGGTTCGTTG
>Ga0213823_1000951_pt1 | contig 19833 bp, 18 predicted proteins | sample MC6MC0907MG_FD_179887 | JGI IMG/M metagenome (GOLD analysis project Ga0213823, IMG submission 179887) | Enriched soil aggregate microbial communities from Iowa State University, Ames, United States - MC6-MC0907-MG | ecosystem: Environmental > Terrestrial > Soil > Unclassified | place: USA: Iowa...
TCTTGGGGACCGGGTGTGAGAACCCGTTGTGCACTGCTGCTCTACTGTTCATTGGCAGCCATTCGCGGGCAAGCTTCGGCTTGGCCGGTTTTTCAGTGCATCGGTTTCTCACCCCGCGCAATGGCTGCCACCTTTTTCCGTGAGAAAGATCGAGGTGGTGGGTTCTGTCTACGCACTGGAATCTCACCATGAAAAACAATGACCACTCCCCCATGCTTACCGCAGGCATCGAAACCTTCCTCGAAGCCGGCAACCCCACCCTGGACCTGCTCCGCGTCCAGCCCGGCGTCCCCGTCGATGATGCCTATGAACACGTCTCGGTCCTGCTGGGCTACTGCAAGCACCTGGTGCGCGAAGGCGACATGGAAGACGACCACAAAATGCTGGGCGCAGCCGATTACCTGCTGGCCATGGCCAAAGCACTGATGAACGACATCGAGATAGCGAAGAACAAGCGCCATTGATGGCGCTATCCTAAGCCCCGACGAGGCTGCGCGGCCCTTGCCGCGAGATGGGGTAGGCAATGTCGGGGGGAGTTTTGTGAAAGCAGGCTTTGTGCGGAGTCAACCTTAAGGCAGCAGGTTTGCCCCACGAACTTACGAAAACAGCCTCGCCCCGCAAACTTGTAGGCGCGGGCTTGCCCCGCGAACACCGGCACAGCCGGTGCCATCCCCCACAGCACTACAAAGCATCACAGCGCCCCTGCAGCCCGCCCTTCAAATCACTGTCCGCGGATAAACACTGATAAAGGCCGAAATAGCAATCGCATCCCCATCATCAACTTTCACCCGCGGGCTCTGCCCCGAGCGTTTGATATCGGTTGCAAACTCAGCCGTCTTGAACGCCTGCTCCAGCTCGTCACTGCCCGTACCGGCATAAACAACCACTTGGGTCCCGGTATTTTGCTTCTGCAGTTGCAGCTGTTTGATCTGTACCTGTACGCCTGCCTTGGTCAGCGCAACGGCAATCTCCTTGGCAAAGCGAACAGCTTCCTTGTCATCCTTGTGGATATTCAGCAATACCACCGGTGCCAGCGTCTTAGCCTTCAACTCGCCCGCCAATGCCTTGAAGGCGTCATGCGCCTGCGGCGTCAGCGCCCTGGGCTTAAGGCTGGCCTCCAGCTTGAGCCGCTCGGCCCTTTCGCGCTCCAGTTCGGCCCTGAGAGCGTCGTTCTGCTCCATGAGCTGCTCGATCTCCAGCTGAGCCTGCACGTCCGACTCATTGACGACCGTAACCGCCTGTGGGGCCCGCGCAACGATCACTTCGGCATGCTGGTTTTTCACATCCGAGGTCATATGGGCAAGGATCATTGCACTCGCCGCGATCAAGGCCGCGATTACCGCAGTGGCAGAGGCTATGGCATGGATAAGGCTGGCTGTGTCTGCTGAAATATCAGGCATAAACAACTTCTTGACGTTGTGGATGTTCATCGTTTCACGGTCAGGCAGGCGTGCCGGGCAGGTGCCCCGGTACGGGTACAAGGCGAGCCACAAGGCTAGCGAGGCCTGGCAGAGTGCCATAATTTTGCGGATTTTGCTGAAAAACAGATTGATTTCGCGACCAATGTCGAAGCTCTGCCTGCCCTTGGCGTTACGCAGTCTGTAGCAGATAAACGGTCCTTTGGGCTAGTTAGCCGCACACAGAAAAATGTCAGAGCAGGAGCGAAGGCCATGCGCAAAGTATATAGAGGCTCTGTTTCGTTTCGAGCGGCACTACCTGCGAACTCCGGTACAGTCGGTGCACTCAGCGTGTAGCCCAGTCAGAGCTGCCGATTCCCCCCCAACCCCAATCGGGGGCTGTTTCGAAAATCAATAATGCAAGGGTTATCGCCAAGCCCCGTATGCAAAGAACGCACTGAGTACTGTAGCTGCCTGATTGCAGGTAGCTGAAAGCAGCTACCTCTGCGAAGAGGGTTCGGTCATCCTGGCTTGGGGACTGCATAACCCCTACTCTCGAAGGCAAAATAGCCCCGAGCATCACTGTTCGCCGGCGCATTTCATTACTCAGTATGAATCCCATTCACCTCCCCAAGCGCCTTTCAGCGTAGCTGTGAAGCACCTAGGGTGAGAAGAATCTGTCGGCTCACACCTTTGCAAGATGGAGTCAATGTGCCATCATCGAATCGATTGCCATTCGTCTCTAATATGGCCAAAGGATTAGAACTTTCGGCAGCATTTGCTGTGCCTCGCTTGACGCTTATGCCGCCGACGCTTACCCTCTCGCCCCTTAGAACAGGGAAGTGTCCGGAAAAATCCGTCTTAAATCGCCTGGAGGCGAGCCTTTCCTGAAGATGAATTCCGGCGTGCCTAGGCGCGCTGCATTGCTTTGCGGTCGCCATCTTGAAAGCTCGTTCGTCTCTACAGATTCAGAAATCGGTCATCTTCGCCCTCGTGCTTCGCGAGGCGCGGTCTCGCGTTGGCGATAGTCGCCTGGGAGCCTTGTGGCTGCTGCTCGAGCCCGTCTGCCACCTCCTTATCTTCTCTATCCTGTTTGCAATGCTCCGCACCCGCACCGTCGCTGACGTCGAGTATCCCGTATTCGTCTTAGTCGGCATGGCTCCGTTTTTGCTTTATCGAAATACGGCGTTGCGCTTGATGGATAGCTTGCGCGAAAACCGATCACTCTTTGGATACAAACAAATTAAGCCACTCGATACATATGTAGCGCGAGTGATAGTAGAAACATGCATTAGCGCAACTGTCTATGCCATTTTGGTATTTGGCTTTGCATGGTTCGGTTTTAACATGTCGGTGCACAGCCCCCTGCAATGGGTGATGACACTAACCTTGGGGCTTTTCTTTGCGTTTGGCTTAGGCATGTTTTTCGCCATGCTCACTCATGCGCTTCCGAGCATTAAAATAATTATCAGAATGGCATTCTTCCCGCTGTATTTTATCTCTGGCGTATTAATTCCACCCGCCTACCTACCCCCGGCGATGATGCCAGCACTTCTATTGAACCCATTCCTGCACCTGCTGGAACTTATTCGCGCCGAGGTTCTGCCGAATTACGTCCCAGTCGACGGCGTTTCCGAAGCTTATGTTGTCACAGTCACTGTAGTACTAATGTTCCTGTCGCTTGGCGCCTATCGCGCTCGCAGGATGCACCTCATTTCCACCAAGAACGGTTGAGTACGGGTCAAACGTGTTCGAGCTTAGAAACGTAACCAAGTCTTACCTTACACCTAATGGGCGAAGATACGTATTTCGTAATCTCACGCTGGCCATTCCACCAGGTAAAAACATTGGCCTGATCGGTCGAAATGGGGCAGGCAAATCTACACTAATGCGTCTGCTAGGCGGAGCTGATGTACCAGACTCCGGAAGCATCGTGACCGACCGAAGTATTTCTTGGCCTGTAGGCTTGACTGGCGGATTCCAGGGCAGCATGACCGGTCGTGACAACATAAAGTTTGTGTGTCGCATTTACGGCGCCGAGGGCGAGTCCATGCGTGAAAAAATCCGTTTCGTTCAAGAATTTGCAGAAATTGGCGACTGGATTGACGAACCAATCAAAACGTATTCATCCGGCATGCGCTCCAGAGTCGCATTCGGGCTTAGCATGGCTTTCGATTTCGACTATTACCTAATCGATGAAGTTATGTCTGTCGGCGACGCCCAGTTCAAACGTAAATGTGCCGATGTGTTTGAAGAGCGATTGAAAAAATCCAACATTGTGCTGGTCTCACACTCGATGCCGGAAATCAAGAAACTATGCGACATCGTACTATTGGTTCGCGGTGGCGGAATCCATGTTTACGACGATGTCGATGAAGGCATCCAAGCCTATAACAGCTGATCAAACCCTTATTTAACTTTGCAACACCGTTACATATCAAGGATGCATCCATTATGAGCAGTTCGGGCAACAAGAAAGGCTGGGGACTGGCGATCGCCATGGTAATCCTGCCCATGGTCCTAGCGGCCGTTTACTACAGCGTTTTCTCCGTAGACCGCTACGTGAGCACCGCTCAGGTCGTAGTGCGCCAGGATGGCAACAACCAAGGTGCTCAGGTCCCCGGACTAGCCACCCTGCTTACCGGCACTAACCCTGCCTCGCGAGAAGAAACTCTATATCTGCGCGAGTACATCACATCCATGGACATGATGCTGCTGCTAGAGCAAAAAGTTCAATGGGTTGAAGCCTATGCAGCCCAGAGCAGTGATGTATTCTTCTGGCTGGACAAAGATGCTCCGCGCGAGGATCTGCTGAAGTACTACCAACGCTTAGTATCTGCGCATTACGACGAAACCACTGGATTGCTCCGGGTTGAGGTTCAAGCTTTCACCCCAGAGCTGTCAGAGACAATGTTGCGCACCATTCTTCAAGCAAGCGAACACTTTGTGAACGAAGTGAGTCACAATATTGCTCGCGAGCAAATGAAGTTTGCACAAGGCGAATTGGAAACTGCTCGGGTAAATTACTCGAAACGCAAAACCCAGCTGCTTAACTTCCAGAACGATAACAAGGTTCTCGACGGCGGCAACACTGCTCAAAATCGTGCAACCATTATCGCTGAACTGGAAAGCCAGTACACGAAAGAGCAAGCAGTGCTGACCGAAATGACCTTTAAGCTTCGTGGCGATGCTCCTCAGGTACGCCAGCAGAAGCAAAAAGTCGAAGCGATTACCCAGCAACTCGCCAAAGAGAAGCGTCTACTTGTCTCTTCCCCGCAAGGTTCGCAATTGAACGTAATTGCGTCGCGCTTTCAACAGCTTACGCTAGACGCAGGGATTGCAGAAGAAACATACAAAAGTGCCGTAGCCGCGCTTGACAACGCCCGGATCGAAGCGAGCAAAAAAATTCGGACGCTCGTCACTGTGGTGAGCCCAAACACCCCTCAGCTGGCACTGTATCCAGAACGCTTATACAACCTGGCAACCATTTTGCTTGGTTTACTGATGCTCTATGGCATTACCCGCTTCATCCTGGCTTCGATCGAGGATCATCGTGATTAAATTCCAGCCTGTGTCCAAGATGTTTAACCTAAAAGTGGCGGCACTGGCCTTGGCGACCTTTGGTCTTGCCGGTTGCGGCGGCACCATATCGGGGGCCGGCCCATACAAAGGCGAAATCGAAAGCAAGAATGAGGCGTACAATCTCGTCGACATTAATGCAAATACAATCGCCCCCTACATGCGCGGCGTTGAGCCCCCTCCTCTGGCGTCGGTGAGCAAACCAGTCTCGCCAGAGGTTCGCTTAATGCCTGGGGACACCCTGAACGTATTGATTGCCGATACGGCTCCGGAAGGATCCGCACTGTTCGCCCCCCTTGCGAGCGGTGGCACGCAACTAAAATCGCGAATTGACACTCAAGGCATGCTCTCCCTGCCCTATGTCGGACGACAGTTCGTCGGAGGGATGACGCTTAACCAGGTTGAGGACTTGATTCGCCGCCAGTTGAAGGGCATCACTACTGATGTTCAGACACATGTAGAGCTTGTTGGCGACCTATCTGGTTCTGTGTTGGTCGCAGGCGCAGTTAAAAGCCCGGGGCGATTCAGCACCCTGCAGGGTCCGCTGACCTTGCTGGATGCAATCAACCAAGCTGGCGGTCCTGTGATTGAACCTCATCTGGTCAACGTCACTGTGCGCACCGGAAGTCAAGTTCAGCAGTTCAACTACGAGGATGTGCTTGCTGGCAACAACATGGTTTTGCGACCCAACTCTGAAGTAGTGCTGGACAGAGCTCGTCAGCGTTTCGTAGCCATGGGAGCTGTCACTGAGCCTGGACTTAAGGATTTGCCTAGCCAACATACCACCCTACTGGATGCACTAGGAAGCGTTGGCGGTCTGCGAGAAGCCAATGCTAACCCTGAGGGTGTGTTCGTATTCCGTATGGCAAGCGGTGTAAGCAAGCCAACAGTTCTAAGGCTGAACATGCGCGATCCGGCCGCAATTTTCTATGCCCGCCAAGTAATGATCAAACCGGATGATACGATCTACGTTACCAATGCGGCAGTTTATGAGTGGCAAAAAGTCATTTCACCTATCGTTCAAACGATGATTCTTGGCCGCACCGTAGGCGTGTACCAGTAACAATTAACATCATTTCCGGCAGTTCAGCTGCCGGAATACAAACATTTTGACCCGCTCTCAGGAAGCGATGTATGGACCCTGCGATGAATGGAATCTACATATTAGTTGACCCGTTCAACCGAAAAGACAGTGGTGTCACCACATACACCCGCTATGCATCCGAGCAGCTAGCAACCCTTGGAGTGACCGTTAAGGTCATCGAAAAAACATTAGAAGAGACGCTTGAGGCTTTTCGCGTTCGCGTGCGCGACGAAGTCGAGCGGACTCCAAAAATCTTATGCGTCGAAGCTCCAGAGTCCCTTAGTAGCACGCGCCTTGTTGCCAGCAATATTCCGCTCCATATCAGACTTCATTGCTCCAGAAGCCTGGGGGCAGTTATACAAGGCTTACCCTTTAGCAAAGAGGAAGTGCATTTCGAGAAGATCGAAATTGAACGCTCAACCTACTTGAGCTCTCCCTCTTGGGCGTCATTTTTTGCCAGCAAAGAGCTATTTGGATTTAAGAAAATACCAAACGTTTTCCCAAATCCCGCCCCCTCGAATGCAACGCCACAGTTAGCGGCGAAAAAATATGACGTAACCTTTGTTGGGCGCTATCAAAAGCTAAAAGGCACCTCCGTTCTGGAGCAATTTGCCAGCGACCTTCCCCATCTAAAATTCGCCATTGTGTGCCCACCAATCAATGAGGCACCAATAGCTAGCAATATGACCTTTTTAGATGGTACCTCCATGAGCAAGGATGAAATTTACTCGCTCTCAAACGTAGTAATCATTCCAAGCCTGTTCGAAACATCGTCAATGGTCGCCATCGAAGCACTGACCCGCGGTTGCCACGTAGTACTTTGGCAACACCTCGGCGTGGTCGAGTACTTCTCCAGCCTGGCGGAGCTAATCGCTGTCAAGCCCGGTGACACTAAGAAGTTTTCAAATAACATTTCGGAAACCTCTAAATTACCGAAAGCCGTTAAAAACTTTGGCCTTACAACCCAAATAAACCTAGCATTCAGAAATGGTCTCATGGAGACACTCAAAGGGGGAAAGAAGGTTTCTCTGACCACCAGGCCCGAAAAGCAAATTGAAAAATATCTAAAAACTCTGGTCAAAAGCCAACTAAAAAATATCATGAAGAAAAAACAGTCCCCCTTTGTTAAAAAAACAAAGAAGTTATTTCTGCATCCTATCGACTTTTTTCGCGACTCAACGGAAGCGAAATATATTAGAAGGAAGCTCCAGGACCGCCGATTGAAACGATTGGCAGATTTAAAGGTCGAATTCAAAGACCACCCAATAATCGCAGAGAAACCTGCGGCTCCCGTTACCGTCATAGTGAAATCCCCTACAGTGAAAGCCATAGTGGACAACGCCCAACCGAAGCAAAAAAAGGCAATTTTGGAAAATTACATTACTTCAATTAGCGATGAAAGTCGCATTGAGTTCAAAGTACGCCCTGCCAAACCCAAAGGATATGGGACAGCATTTCTTCACCAAAGCGATGTCGACCCCGAGATGGTTCTCTCCATTCTCGACAAGCTTAACACTTATGACGATTTCAAATATGTGAATACGGAAAGGATGCAGCTGGGCGTCTTTGACATCGCTGAAGATCAATCTCCGCTATCAATCATCAACCGTATTGATGCAAAGAACAAAGGCAACCTGGCAGAAATCAGCTTTTTGATCATGCTAAATGCACCTGCCAACCTGTGCTACGCGCTGAGATACTCAGGCACTGATCAGAGAGTCATTCTGATCAAGACCGAGGAAGACTTGGCCGTTGATCCTGAGGCAGTAGATGTTCTTATCACACTCTTCCCCGAGGAAGAGGCTGCAGACCTGAACCGTTTAATCACCCTCGAATCGGTTGACGACATACCAGTAGCCATCCGACGAGCGTTGCAGGAAGGGTTCCCCCGCAAAAAGGACATGCTGCTCCCAGTCCTTATCAGCGAAGACGCGGGGTTTGATAGATCTGAGTTTTTCAACTTTGATCATCGTTACTATCAAGGCATATTGAAAATTCGCCCGGTTGATCATACCGGATCAAATAATATGATCGATATTTATGAAGATCTCGCCAAGTCGACCGTAGGTTTTGCATTACTGGAATCGGTTTATATGAGGTATCGCTCACAATGCGAGGCCGTAGAACAAGGTGGTTCGCCTCTCAACCTCATTAAAGCTTGCTTGAAAGATGGAGTGATGATTGATGTCCAAGAAGTATAAGATAGTTCACATATCTCAGACGCCGCTGGTGGCTGCTCCCGCGAAGGTTGCGCTCGCCCAGCGTCTGATCGGTCATGATTCCATCGCTATTGCGCTCAACGACTATCCTAACAATGGGCCACTTTATCAAAAGTTCATTGAAGATTACATTGTTGAGACTGAATTCACTAAGCCGCTGATTGATGCAGCCATTCGCGAAGCGGATATCATCCAGATTCATAACGACCTGCCGCCAGCTTGGGCTGAACGCTTGATTCACGCTAACCAAGCAGCAAAGTATTTTTACCAAGTCCACTCTCCCCTGAGAGAAGGGCCGCTTTATGTGCCTCGCCAAAATGACATTAACCTACCATTCCTGGCCAATTTTGTAGTAGGTCAATTCCAGCCGAGAATCCATAACAACCACATTTTTGTTCCTAACATCATTCACGATACGCCGATGGCCAGTATCAGGCAGAAAGGTGAGAAGCTTCGAGTTATCTTCAGCCCAACTCATCTTAGGCCAGGCCGCTGGAACAATAAGTATGTGGCAGAGCTTGAAACGGCGATGAACTCGCTTGTTAGCCTCGGCAAAATTGAAGCTGTTGTGCCTGACAAACCTGTTTCTCCAAAAGTTTTGATGGCGGTACGAAAGACGTGCCACGTTTCTATTGATGAGATTGCCACCGGCGGATTCCACCAGGTATCGGTTGAAGGCCTAGCAGCTGGCAACGTGACGATTAACAGAGCGGACTACTTCTGCAAGGCAGTATTTTCGACATTCGCCGAAGGCAACAAGCCTCCATTCCTCTATGCCACAGGTGAGTCGATCGCTGAGACGCTCCATGAGTTAGCGAATGACTGGAAGAAGACCGCTGAACTTCAAGAAGCAAGCTTGGACTACTTTAAGTCCTACTTGACCCCCGAAAAAATGGCTAGAGTGTTCGACAACGCTTATGAAAATTTTTAAATCCATCTCCGCTCTGAAGAACCGAGAAAAAGGCAAACGTGCATTTATCTTGGCAAACGGCCCCTCTATTCTTTCCGAAGACCTTTCTCTTCTAAAAGGAGAGGTGACCATTGGAATGAATGCCTCGACCATGCTGGAAGAACAGCATGGCTTCACCACTGACTACTATGTGCTCTCGGACAAGCGGTTCTTGACGCATCCAGAGAAAAGCCATTTCGGCACTACCGATCTTGACCCCAAGACAATTCGAATCCTCCGCGAAGAGCTTCGCGAAGTTGATGATAGAACTCTTCCGAACAAGAGCTATTATGTCCCAGCCCTTCAGCGGGACGGGTTCTCCCGAGATATTCGTGCCGGCTACTTCTTTGGCTGCACAACAACCATGCTGGCCATTCAGTTTGCATACTATCTCGGAGTCAAAGACATTTACCTCCTGGGCTGCGACCTAAAGTACACAGCCGAGTCACCGCGCTTTTACAAAGAAAGCAATCCGCAATTGGAAGATAGCTTTACAAGTATTCAGATCTGGAATATTGCAAACGCTAACGCAATCATGAACAAAGAAGAGAAACGCATAATCAACTGCAGCAAGGGCTCTTTCTTGCGCCCCTATCTAGATTATGAGGAATTCTCTTCGCTATTCGGGAAAAGGGTGGTAGCTGCATGAAATTCATGGAGAATAAGAATGAAGCTGCGTTGGCGCTAAGAAAGCTGTACCAACATAAAGCCAATACAACCATCGACAAAGCTCAATTTGAATCTTTAATGGAGAAAACTTCATACTTTGGATTCGTAGACATTGAGATTGATGACATCTTATTCTCCATGTTCAGCAACAACGATGATTTCGTTGCTCGCACTTACTTCTGGAATGGTAAGAATGCTTACGAATCCACAAGTCTTAAGCTTTGGACTGCGCTCGCAAAGCTTTCCTCGCATGTCATTGACATTGGCTCATACACCGGGGTCTATTCTCTAGCAGCAGCAAAAAGCAATCCCAAGTCTAAGGTCTTTGCCATAGAAGCTTTAGACCGGGTTTACTCTCGCCTGCTAGCAAACAAGCGCGCCAACGGGGCATCCAACCTCAAGTGCTTCAACATAGCGATTACTGATGGCAGTCCTGAAGTAGAGCTTTTTATTTACTCTGGTGAAGACATTCTCGTTTCTGGCTCGACCACAGTTGCTGAAGTGACTGACCGCTCACCGGTGGAAAGCAGGATTGTCCGGGCTACGAGCCTCGATAACTTTGTTCAGGACCACAATATCCCTAGAATTGAACTCCTGAAAATTGATGCTGAGGGTGCTGAGCACCTGATCCTAAGCAGTGCGCAAGGTATCATCGGAAAATCCAAACCAGATATTATCTGCGAACTGCTACCTACATCTGTAACTGAAAGTATTCATGCCTCACTGAAGCCATATGGCTACAGATATTATAGAATATCGGAGTCATCTCTAATTCTGACTGAGAGTCGGACCCCCCCAGCCTCAATTGAGCCACCAGATTTCAACATTCTGATGACCACGATGAGCGCATCGGAATTAGAGCATGCACTTCCGTTTTTGACTTTCGAACATCTAGCTTAACGGGCGACCCCATACATGATCCAGATTTCTCAACATATCAAATGCTCCAACGAGAGCCCCTTTGTCCTCTTCGGCGGCATCAACGTTCTGGAGTCCGAAGACCTCGCGCTGACTGCTTGTGCTGAATATGTACGTGTGACCGAAAAGCTTGGCATTCCATATGTTTTCAAAGCCAGTTTTGACAAGGCTAACCGCTCCTCCATCCACTCCTATCGCGGGCCGGGCATGGAGGAAGGCCTGCGAATCTTCGAAAAGGTAAAATCTGAGTTCGGCGTACCTATCATTACTGATGTGCACGAGATTTATCAGGCTGCTCCTGTAGCGGAAGTTGTAGACATCCTTCAGCTACCAGCGTTCCTGGCTCGTCAAACCGACCTGGTCCTCGCTTTGGCAAAGACAGGGAAGCCGGTGAATATCAAGAAACCTCAGTTCTTGAGCCCATCGCAGATGCAGAACATCGTGCATAAGTTCAAGGAAGCAGGCAACGATCAGTTGATCCTTTGCGATCGTGGCTCGTGCATGGGCTATGACAACTTGGTAGTCGACATGCTTGGCTTCGGTGTAATGAAGCGCGCCTGTGACAACCTGCCAATCATTTTTGATGTCACTCATGCACTCCAGAACCGAGACCCGTCGGGTGCTGCATCCGGTGGTCGCCGAGACCAGGTAGTAGACCTTGCACGCGCGGGTATGGGCGTTGGCCTTGCCGGGCTTTTCCTCGAGGCACACCCCAACCCAGACCAAGCCAAATGTGACGGACCAAGTGCTCTGCCACTAGACAAACTGGAACCATTCCTCATGCAGATTAAAGCACTTGATGATCTGGTTAAATCATTCCCACCGCTGCAAATCTCGTAAGTAGATCTTAGGTAGCAAGGATTGTGAACATGCCAAGTTCTGAACAACGGGTCGCGATCGTTATTCCAGCCCGATACGGTTCGACACGCTTGCCAGGTAAACCGCTGGCCGATATTGCAGGCAAACCTATGGTGCAACACGTTTACGAGCGTGCTCTTCAGGTTTCCAACGTAAATGATGTAGTCATCGCCACCGACGACGAACGTGTCGCAGAAGCGGTACGTGCATTCGGCGGTAGATACGTTATGACTTCACCGGATCACCCGTCTGGTACCGATCGACTAGCAGAAGTTATGCAGGAGGTGGATGCTGACATCTACATCAATCTCCAGGGGGATGAACCGCTAGTACGCCCGGCTGACATTGAATTGCTAGCCTCAGGCATGCTGGCCGACGCAGGAGTGAGCGTTGGAACTCTTTGCCACCCGATCGAAGAAGATGAGGCTCACAACCCCAATACCGTGAAGGTCGTGCTTGCCAACAACGGTAACGCACTCTATTTTAGTCGCGCGCCAATCCCGTATCCACGAGATAACGAAGCGGCTTCTTATCTGAAGCACGTTGGTGTCTATGCGTATCGCCGTGACGTAGTTGCAAAATACTCTGCGCTGCCTCAACCGATGATGGAGCATGCCGAGAAATTAGAGCAACTTCGTCTAATGGCTGCAGGCTATTGCATTCGAGCTTATATAGTTGAACCAACCGGACCCGGGGTAGACACGCCAGAGTGCCTAGAACAGGTAAGAGCCCTCATCACCGGTCAACAACCTACACCTAAACCGACGCTCAAAGATATCCGCTTAGTAATCACCGACGTGGATGGCGTTCTAACTGATGGCGGCATCTACTATGACGCTACAGGAGAATGCATTAAACGCTTCCATGTTCGTGACGGACTGGGAATGCGTATGCTGGAAGAGAACGGTGTTCGGGTTGCAGTGCTGTCGGGTCGTGACTCTGCTACCTTACGTAAGCGTGTGTCTGACTTAGGCATTAGCCTTTGCCAATTTGGTGTTAAAGACAAGCACAGTGCCTGTAAGCAACTGATGGATGAAGCAGGTGTAACCTCTGCGCAAACAGCATGCATTGGAGATGACAGTATTGACCTGCCAGCCTTCTTAGCTTGCGCCATTTCTTTCGCTGTAGCGGACGCTCCAGTTTACGTGAAAGCAGCAGCGACTCATACGCTACTGGCCAGCGGCGGAACAGGGGCATTCCGTGAGGTTGCCGATGCCATTCTTTGCGCTCAGGGTAAAGAAAGCGTACTCAGCACAGCGACAGGTTATGCGAAAGTAATGAGTGCCATGGCTCAGTAGCAAACCACATGAGGGAGAGTAATTATACTTTCCCTCATACTCTAAAACCAAGCCAATAACAAACTGGCTTAGTCCATAGAACGCCCTTTCCCCCAGAAATCAATAATATCGAATAGTCGATATTTATTGATAGTGGTCTCGCTATGCCCACCGCCGGTAAACTCTCGGCTGTAGCAAATTTTTAAATCGGTAAGCGACCCAATAAGCTTATTAACGGCCGCCACATCGGCAGGATAATCACCGTGCTCAATGTGTATTTTTGGCTTAACGTCAAAACGATAGACGAAGTCATTTAAATCAACCCAAGTATCTCCAATCTCCCGGATTTGCCTCTCCCAGTTTTGCAAGGAGTGACGACGAGTACTTGAATAATCGATTTGGGGATTTATGGAAACCACACCTGCAACACCAAGCGTGAATCCAAAATAAAGCGCAGCATACCCACCCATGGAAGAGCCGACCATGTAGGTGTCCGAGGCCTTAAGCCCGCGCGACTCTAGCTGCTCAGTGATAAATTTAATATGCCTGATATACATGGAGGAGGTGCTGTCCCCCAGGTAGTAATGCTGAGAATCATCTTTGAAAATTATGTATAAATCTTCGGAGCCTTCCGAGTGACGCTCAAAAAACCATGACCAACGCTCATATTTACCGGGATTCATACTCGAAAACGAAATTACTGCTCGTTTTGGATTAGCCCCAGACATCACTAAAGCTTCAACACCATTCCGCTGAATTTCATATTTTGAAAAATCAACTTTGGATAAAGCTGCCTGCGACTGAGCCAATTCTGCCTGCTTTATATTCATATTATCTGGCGACTCAACGGCGTTCATCATGTCTCATCTCTTTAAAGATCAACTTAAACTGCACTACTCAAAGCGGATCTCAGCACCCTACTGCGCCCACCACTTCACTCACTTCGAATATAGATCATTATTCGAGGGTGGGAAAGCAGGGCGTTGAAATGAGCATGATGAATGCCGACAAAACCAGCATTTCCGGGGGGAAAATGCTAAGGCAGCGCACCGGAGCGTACGCTGCCAAGACACACAAATCCGTCTACAAAGGCGTAGCCCGGTCAGTCAAAAATCTCAACAACCCCCACAACAGCACCTTCAGCATCAGTCACAGCCAACGCCCGAATCTTGTTATCCAGCATGTAGGCTTCAGCCTCTGAAAGCTGAGAATCCTCGCGAATCGTATGCGGACTGGCCGTCATGAACTGGTCAACGGTAGCCTGAATAATACTCTCATCGTCCAGCAGCGCCCGGCGCAGGTCGCCGTCAGTGACAATGCCTACCAGTTTGTCGTTATCCATCACCACCGCCATGCCCAAGCGACTACGAGTCATGACCAGCAAGCAATCATGGAAGCTGGTAGACAGTGCAACAACAGGTGCCGGCGAGTGCATGACGTCGCAAACACGGGTCAGCAGCTTGCGCCCCAGGCTGCCACCGGGGTGATAGCGAGCGAAGTCCATTGGTTTGAACTGGATAGCCTCAATCAGAGCGACCGCCAATGCATCACCCATGGCCATTGTTGCCAGAGTCGAAGTGGTCGGGGCCAGATTGTTCGGGCAGACTTCACGCTCAACCGAAATATCGAGCCAAATGTCTGCATGCTTGGCCAGTGTAGATTTGCCGTTCCCCGTCATGGCAATGAACTTGTTACCGAACGACTTCAGACTCGGGATCAGCTTGATCAGCTCTTCGGTCTCACCGCTGTAACTGATCAGGATCAGCACATCGATTGGCTTGAGCATGCCCAAATCGCCATGGAAGGCTTCGGCTGGGTGTAGGAAGAAGCTTGGGGTGCCCGTGGAGGCGAAGGTGGCGACCATTTTCTGGCCGATCAGACCGGACTTTCCCATGCCACAGACCACGGCGCGGCCTTTGCAACCGAGGATCAGTTCAACGGCACTCTGGAACTCGCCATCCAGGCGGTCGGCCAGTTGAGTAACGGCTTGAGCCTGGGCGATGAGGGCTTCTTTGGCGATGCTGAGGTGATTCATTTTCGTCCCTGACGACAGCAGATATATGCGAAGGCGCGAATGTTAAGGTTTTTGTAACCGGAAGCAAAGCACAAGGACCTGAGTCGTCAGTCAATCTGACTGGCGGACCCTACCGCTGAAGACTGAAAACACGCTGATTGCCGATCAGGGATGGCATAGTAACATCAATTGAACCCGCCTCTTCCGGGCTCGCCCTCGGCTAATTCCTTCCGCCCCAAAAAACTACTTGAGCTGGGCTGCTGATTCACGCTCCTCTACCGTGAGGCAAACGACAAGCGCTGCTCGTCTAAAACGACAGCCGTCGCACACCAGGGTAAATTGAGAGCGGAGGACGCTATCTCCGCTGCTGGCTTCTTAAGAATTCTGACATCCATCGCGCCCCCTAAACATCTGGGCATGCAGCCATCCTTCCCTTCCGAATCAATATCTTGTTGTAACTTTTCGTTGTACACAAAGCTCTCATAAAGCAGCATACCCCCCTTCACAGCTTCAATTGGACGTATGGCAGTGCCAACATGGATGTTATGAATCCTCCTACACGCCGGCACGTAGCCAGCAAAACATACTACCGCTGGCAAAGGGCCTCCCTCGAAAGGCATCTTCATGCTCTATCCCCCCAATGGGAAGGAAAGCCGCTGGAGATCACGACCGAGGTGCTGGGCGGTAATGCGTCGTTCGTGAATTACGTGCGCCACCATCGGCTACTTGACCCTTGTACCGGACAACCTGTAGAGGTCGTAGAAAAGTCGATTCGCAAATTGGCGTTCATCGGTAGCCAAGAGGCGCGCTTTCATCGCGCAGCGGGCATGCTGACCGGCAGCCTACATTTTCAATATCCCGCCTGCCTGGGCGTTATTGAAACACCATGGGAAAGCTTGATCTTCACCGAGTTCGTACGCGGCAAGCCACCGCGAATGCACAAGATTGGCAAACAGCTGGCGCTAGGTATTGCAGAACTTGAGACGTTGAGCCATGACTATCTACAAGCACAGCCATTTGGAAAGGCACCTCTACTTTGGAGCATGGATTTCTTCAGGCCTTGGTTCCGTTTACGCCCACGCTTCAATTTTTCCCGGTGCTTGCCCGGATTGGTGAGCCTTGGGCTCGAAGACGAAAGGTTTGCCGGTCTTGCGGAGCGGTTCGAGGCGTTTGCGCCTTTGACTCGAAAAATGGCAACCGAAGCGCGGCGTACCCCTTGCTGCATCAGCCACATGGATTACCTGCAAAAAAACCTGTTCGTAGACAACGGCCAACTGCACCTGATTGACTGGAGCGAGGTAAAGGTTGGGCGGATTGGCTTCGATGGTGGGGCCTACTTGGGCAGCCTGTTCCGGCGCAAGGAAATGAAGGTATTTTTGGCAGCACAGGCCGAATTCATCGAGGCATACCGAGCGGCCCTGCCAGAGCGCTTCGATGTTGAGCAGGCGCTAGGAAACTTACGCTACGTCTTTCTACTCACAGCGCTGTTCCATTGCCTGCGCCCGGAGACGGTCGCTGAGTATCGGGAACGCGACCGGATGCCATTACTGCTGGAGAAATACACCTACCTGCTGGGGTTGCTCGACAAGGGATGAATCGGCTTTTGCGCATGAAGCCACCCAGGTTCGCGGACAAGCCCGCGCCTACATAAAGACGCGTGACGCAGGGGTTTCAGGGAGTTTGCGCTGATTAGATATCATTTTGATGCCATAGGTCATCATTTGCACAGATCGTCTAATTTCTTTTTGCGATTTTTGCCCAACGGCACGCCTACAAATGTGAATTTGTATTAAGATTCGCCACCCCTTTGTTTTCAATGGACCCGCAGGGCTATCAGCCCCTGCCGCCACTTTGCTGAATGGATGCCGCTCCACGTTTATGGACGACGCTTCGCCCCGCCCTCGCCTGCTGGTCCTGTCAAAAGGTGCCCAGCGCATTAGCACGTTGCCTGCATTGCTGCCCGAATTCGCGCTGCAAAACGGTGCCGTGCGCGATGTCGAGCTCGCTGACTGGGTAATGGCTTGGGGCCGCAAGCCAAGTGCCATCAAGGCAATGGCCCAGGCGGTCAAGGCCGGCAAGCCCGTACTCACGCTGGAAGACGGTTTTATCCGCTCCGTAGGCCTGGGCGCCGACGAGCCGCCCTTGTCGCTGATCGTCGATGACGTGGGCGTGTACTACGACGCCTCCCAGCCGTCCCGCCTCGAGCAGCTGATCGCCACGCCCCTCGACACCGACCAAACCCAACGTGCCTTGGCGCTACGTACCTTGTGGCAGCAGCAACGGGTGTCCAAGTACAACGACGCACGCATAGAACTGCCAGCACTGCCGGCGGACTGCGTGCTGGTGGCCGACCAGACTTGCGGCGATGCCTCGTTGCAAGGTGCAGGCGCCGACGACTTCCGGGCCATGCTGGATGCCGCGTTGGCCCGTTACCCGCATAGCACCATCGTGCTCAAGGTGCACCCTGACGTGGTGGCCGGGCGCAAGGCCGGGCACTTCGACCTGGCGGCGCTGGCCAACAACCCGCGGGTGCAGGTGCTGGCACGCAATATTCATCCAGCCGACTTGCTGCCGCGCATGCGTGCAGTGTTCGTGATGACGTCGCAACTGGGCTTCGATGCCCTGCTATGGGACGTGCCGGTGCACACCTGGGGCATGCCGTTCTATGCCGGCTGGGGCCTGACCGACGACCGCTTGCCGGCGCCTTCGCGCCGCATGCCCGTGCCGTTGGCGCAACTGATTCATGCCAGCCTGGTGGCTTACCCGCGCTATGTATGCCCGGAGCGTGGTCAACCGTGCACGCCAGAGGTGCTGATCAACTGGCTGGGCCTGCAACGGCGGCACCGCAGCGTGTTGCCAAGCGCCGTACAGATGCTGGGCTTTAGCCGCTGGAAAGAGCCGCTGGCAAACCTGTTTTTCAATGGCGCGGCCATTCGCTTCGTCAAGCCCGAGCAACCGCTGGCGCAAGACGTGGCCGTGGTGTCCTGGGGCTGCAAGCACGACACCAGCCTTTGCGCCCACCCACTGCCCGTCAACCGGGTGGAAGACGGCTTTCTGCGCTCGGTCGGCCTGGGCGCCGGCAAAGCGCGGCCGTTGTCGTGGGTGGTCGATGACCTGGGCATCTACTACGACGCCACCCGGCCTTCGCGCCTGGAGCGCATCCTGGCCGACGAACCATTCGACCCGCAGCTGCTGGCCCGCGCCCATGCCTTGCGCCTGGCCATCTGCGCGGCGGGGCTGACCAAGTACAACTTGCCCGGCGCCAGTTGGCAGCGCCCGGCGCATGCGCAACGGGTAATCCTGGTGCCTGGCCAGGTGGAAGGCGATGCGTCTATCCGCTTTGGCGGCAACCGTATCCGCAGCAACCTGCAACTGCTGCGCGCAGTGCGTGAGCAAAACCCTGATGCGTGGGTGTTGTACAAACCCCACCCCGAGGTGCTGGCTGGCACCCGCGCCCGCGGTGACGACGAAGCGCAAACCGTGCACTGGTGCGATGAAGTGATCGGCGATGCGCCGCTGCAGCAATTGTTGGAAGTGGTCGACGAATTGCATGTGCTGACCTCGCAGTCGGGCTTCGAGGCCCTGCTGCGCGGTGTGCCGGTGACGACCTATGGCCAGCCGTTCTACGCAGGCTGGGGGCTGACACGCGACCTGGACCTTCAAGCACCGGTGCAGGCGCGGCGCAGCCGACAACTGACGCTGGACCAGTTGGTAGCGGGCACCCTGCTGCTTTACCCCACGTACGTAAGCCTGGTCACCAACCGCTTCACGACCGCCGAACAAACCTTATACGAACTACAAAATTGGCACGCCTTACCGCAGCCTGGAGCTCCCTCCCGATGGCAGGACTTGAAACGACGCTTGAGCAGTTTGTTGGGCATGAAGCGCCCGACCAACTGAATGCAAGGGCGACGCGTGGTCCGCTGCTGCGTATCCCGTCACACAATTTTCTGCTTCTTCAGGGGGTCAGTTCGCCCTTCTTCAGTCGCCTTGCCAAGGGGCTGCGGGATATCGGCCAGCGGGTGCATAGCGTGCGCTTCAATGTGGGCGACGCCCTTTATGGCCCCGGTGGCGCGCGGCTGACCTGCCCGCATCGCCCGGAAGACATGGAGGCCTGGTATTCCCAGGTGTTCCGCCAACTGGATATCACCGACCTGGTGCTGTTCGGCGACTGCCGCCCGGTACACCGCCCGGCCGTGATCCTGGCGCGTCTGTCGGGTGTGCGCGTGCATGTGTTCGAGGAAGGCTACTTCCGGCCCTACTGGGTGACGCTGGAGCGCGACGGTGTCAACAACAACTCGCGCTTGCCACGTGACCCGCAGTGGTACCGCGATGTGGGCAAGCACATTCCGCGCTATCAGAATGGCAACCCGTTCAAGCTGTCGTTTGCCGCACGTGCCACGCACGACGTGCTGTACCACGCCGGTGGCGCGCTCAACCGGCTGTGCTTCCCGCGGTACCGCACTCATGCGCCGTTCAACGCGGCCACGGAGTATGCCGGCTTTATCCGCCAGGGCATGCGCCTGCTGCGCGCCCGGGTGCATGACGACGCGCTGGTGGCCGAAGTAGCCCGCGAGCGGCACCCCACGTTCCTGCTGCCATTGCAGCTGGACAGCGACTCGCAAATCCGCGACCACTCGCCGTTCCAGACCATGACCCAGGTGATCGAGCATGTGATCGAATCGTTCGCGCTCAACGCGCCGATCGATGCGCGCCTGCTGGTGAAAAACCACCCGTTGACGCCCGGGCTGGTCAACTACCGCAAGGTCACCGAGCAGTTGGCGCGCAAGTACGACGTGGCCGAGCGTGTCGACTTCATGGAAAGCGGGCACATGCCTACGCTGCTCTCGCACATCACCGGCATGATTA
>Ga0213823_1000953_pt1 | contig 19785 bp, 22 predicted proteins | sample MC6MC0907MG_FD_179887 | JGI IMG/M metagenome (GOLD analysis project Ga0213823, IMG submission 179887) | Enriched soil aggregate microbial communities from Iowa State University, Ames, United States - MC6-MC0907-MG | ecosystem: Environmental > Terrestrial > Soil > Unclassified | place: USA: Iowa...
CGCAGCAGTTCGCGTCGTCGATCAAGCGCGACGCGGTCATCTGGCAAGGCCTGGCGAACGTGGCGGATCTGAAAAACAAGTAGACCCGGGCCGCGCCCGCTTTCCATCAGGCAGAACGTATGGACACGCCCTACTCCAACCTCCCGTTTTCTTCCAACGCCTTGCAAGGCCGCGTGGCCGTGGTCACGGGCGCCACTGGCGGCATCGGCCTGGCGATTTGCCAGCAGCTGCAATCCATGGGCGCGGCCGTGGTGCAGGCCGATATCAACGTATCTGAAGTCAACGCATCGGAACTCAACGCATCCGAAGCCCACAAGGCCGACACGGACGGCGCGCCGCTCCTGAACGTACGCTGCGATATCTCCGATCCCGACTCGGTGGCCGACATGGCCGGACAGGTTCGCGCGCGCTTTGGCCGGTGCGACGTGCTTGTCAACAATGCGGCCCTCAGCGCGGCGGCGGTCGGCCTGGAGGATTTTCCAATCGACCTGTGGGACCGCATCTTCCGCGTCAATCTGCGTGGCGCCCTGTTGTGCGCGCAAGCCCTGTTTCCCTTGATGCGAGACCAACAGGCGGGCAGCATCATCAACGTGGCGTCGATCTCGGCGCAGTCTCCCACCCGACTCGGCGCCTACGGCACGACCAAGGCGGCGTTACAGGCGCTGACCCGGCAGATGGCCGTTGAATGGGGGCCGTGCGGCATCCGCGCCAACGCCATCAGCCCTGGCATGATCCGCACCCCGCTTTCCGAACGGCACTACCGCGATGAATCGGTGCTGCAAAAGCGCATTGCCCGCATCCCGGCGCGGCGTATCGGCCTGCCCTCTGACATCGCGCAAGCGATCGCCTTTCTTGCCAGCGACGCCTCCCTGTACGTCAACGGGCAAGACATCGTGGTGGATGGCGGCTTTCTTAAAGCGTCGCTCAGCAATCTATACGATGCGTAAGACAGGTAAAGTCTGGTTCCAATCCGAACCCTGCTCTGGATGAATGCCAAGCCGGCCGGTAAACTGCGCCACTATCTTGGCGCGCACGGGTTGGCCGAACGCGCACATCATATTAAGAGCGACACACCATGATTCGTCGTCTGGTCTTTGCAGCATCGCTGGCCATGGCCGGCAGCGCCGCAGCTGCCCCTTCGTTCAATTGCGCCAAAGCCACGACTCCGGTCGAAAAATCCCTATGCGGCAATTTGGTTCTGGGCGACCAGGACGCGGCCATCGCGCAGCAATACAAAGCGGTACGGGACAAGCTTGACCCCGAAGCCGCCAAGTCGCTAACGGCCGACCAGCGTCGTTACCTGGCCGTGCGCGACAAGATCTACGCCGAGCCCTACGCCGGAAGCACGCCGTTCAAAGAAATCAGCACCAGCATGCGGTACCGGCTGGACTTTCTGAAGGCCATCAATCCGCAGCCGCCTGCCGGTTTTGTCGGCAAGTGGAAAAACATCGAAGGCGAGATCGAGATCACGCAAGCCGCCGATGGCAAGCTGTTCGTGGAGGCCAACTCGTCGCAGCCCTACAACGGCCGCTGGGTCTGCGACTTGAGCGGCAACGCGGTGGTTTCCGGCGACACCCTGAAAGTCACCTATCAAGACGGCCCGCCTTGGGTGCTGTCGCTGAAGCGTCGCGGCGCCGTGCTGGTGACCAGCGAAACGCCGCTCCCCGGTGTCAAAGACGACGGCTTCGGCCCGCCCTTCTGCGGCATGAACGGCGGCCTGGCGGGCACCTGGTTCGCGGTGCGCTAAGGGCCAGCAGGAATGCTTGATGGGGGCATCGGTGTTCGCGATGCGGCGCGTGTTCGTTTCAGGCGCAAGCGAGCAGGCTCGCGCGCGAAATGTCTCATTACTCAGGCCAATCTGTCTCAGCCGGCCGATTCTTACGCGGGCCGTCGGGGGACGGGGTGTAAATTCGGCAACGATTTCAAATACTAACGACATCGGGCAGCGCAGGTTATTGGGGGTGAATAGGCCCGCGAGTTGACTGCCGGTATCGCTGAATGCCATGCAGAATCCCGCCCCCCTGATCAAGCTACGCAGTTTTTTGCACATGTCGCCCTACCTGGCCAGCCAGGGCGTTTCCCCGCTTGAGTTCTTCCAGCGCGTGGGCGTGTCGCCGATCATTTTCCAGACGCCCGATATGTGGCTGCCGCGCGCGATGTGCTTTCGCATTGCGAATGAGATGGCCGCTATTGCGCAGGACCCGTTCGCCGGAGCCCATGTGGGCCGCTTGATGGCGTTGTCGTCATTGGGCGCCTGGGGCCATCTGGTGCTGCGCTCGGAAAACGTGGCGCAGGCCTGCGCCAGAGCTGCCGCCAATGCGGAAATGCTGCATCAAGGCGGACAAGTCCATATCGTCACTGAAGGCCGCAAGACCCGGCTGATACATCGCTTTGCCGGACCGCTTGAAGCCGATCCCCGGCAATTCATTTATGGAAGCCTGGCGGTGCTGCGCAAAGTGCCGCTCATGGCGGGTGAACCGTCCGCGATACGCGTGCATTTGAAGACGGCGCGCACAAGGGGCGACGACGCGCTTCTGGCGTGCCTGGGTCCGAACATCGAGACGGGCGCGGATTACGACATGATCGAGTTCGACCGCGATTTGCTGGAACTCCCTTTGAAGCATCTAGCGGACGACGCCTCAGCCATCACGCAGGCGCTGCAATCGACGATCGCCACCGCAAACCTGCTTAGGAACGGCATGTCGGATCAAATTGACGTCAAGCTCGGCGCGGTGGCAAAGACGATTGGCATGTCGGCCCGGACCTTACAGCGGCGCCTGAAACGCAGTGGCGTCGACTTCGAGGCCTTGCGCGATGAGACGCGTCGCACCGAAGCGCTGCGATTGATTGCGCTGGGCAAACATTCGGCCACCGAAATCGCGTACATGATCGGCTATAGCGACCCCGCCCACTTCACGCGCGCGTTCAAGCGATGGACGGGGAATGCCCCGTCACACTTTCGCATCCTGTCGCGCAGCGCGGCCTGAACCGGCGGCGCCATCCGTATTCGTCATTTTGAATCAACGCGATGTTGGCATCGAAAGGCAAGCCCGCATCGCAGCGGTCTAGTAGAGTCCGCCGCATCCCACGCCGTGCCGCCCCGGCCACACGCCCCGCGATGCGCGCACAACAGGCGCGCCGCGGGACTCGGCAACCCACCCACATCAACAAGGATTCCCATGCGTTATTTATCCGCGTCCTGCCTCGTCACCCTGACGTTGGCCACCCTTGGCAGCGCACACGCCCAGCCCGCCCCCGACGCGGCCATACCGGTAGGCGTCAACAATTTCGTCCGAGCGGAATCCGATCTCTACATGGGCAAGATGGTGGCCAGCGGCGGGCTGGGCAAGTTTGTCCATAGCCGCGAACCGGTGGCCATCGACGCCCAGAACGTCATCCGCATGAACCGCGACACCCTGTATTCGTCGGCCGTGTTTGATCTGGATGCCGGGCCGGTCACCATTGAGCTGCCGCAGGCCGGCGAGCGATTCATGTCGATGCAGATCGTCGACGAGAACCACTATGTGCCCGCCGTGTATTACGGCGCGGGCAGCCATACGCTGACCAAGAAGGACATCGGCACGCGCTATGTGTTTGTGGCGGTCCGCACGCTGGTCGATCCCACCGACGCCAAAGACCTGAAGCAGGTGCATCAACTGCAGGACGCCATCAAAGTCACCCAGGCCAAGCCCGGGGAGTTCGTGGTGCCGAAATGGGATCAGGCAAGCCAGAAACAAATGCGTGACGCCCTGCTCGTGCTGGGTTCGACCGTTCCCGACTACAACCAGGCGTTCGGCACGAAAGACGCTGTGGACCCCATTCAGCATTTGCTCGGCACCGCAACAGGCTGGGGCGGCAACCCCAGCAAGGACGCCATCTACCTGAGCGGCGCGATTCCCCAGAATGATGGCAAGACCCAGTACCGGCTGCACGTGGGCCAGGTGCCGGTCAAGAGCTTCTGGTCGGTCAGCGTCTACAACGCCGACGGCTACTTCCAGAAGAACCCGTACGACGCCTATTCGATCAATAACCTGACTGCCAAGAAGAGCCAGGACGGTTCCATTACCATTCAGTTCGGCGGCTGCGATGGCAAAATCGCCAATTGCCTACCCATTACACCGGGTTGGAACTACACGGTCAGGCTGTATCAGCCGGACGCCAGCATCCTGAATGGTCAATGGCGCTTTCCGCAGCCGCAGGCACAGCCGTAGCCGTCGGTTATCGTTGCACACCACGCGAAGCAAGGTAATCCGTCATCATGAACTGCCCCGAAACGTTCATTTCCACCGACGCAATCGAGCCTGCTTTGCGTGACGAATACTGGCGCGAGGTCACGCGGCCGTTCTGCGAGACCTCGCGAGACTCGGCGGCCGACACGGCCACGCTGGAAGGCAGTATGCGGCTGCGCCACCTTGGCGGATTGACGCTGGGTTCCACCACCTTCAACGCGCAGCGCTACAAGCGGGACAAGGCCACCATTGCGCGCAGCGGACTGGACCATTACCTGGTTCATGTCTTGACCGCTGGTTCCATACATGGGGACTTTGACGGGCGCAACTTCGTGGCCGCCCCTGGCGGCATATGCATCATCGACCTGGCCCGGCCTTACGAATGCAAGGTGGATGCCGGCGAACGATTAGCCATGACCATTCCGCGCGCCGGCATCGATAAGCTGCTGGGTCAACGCGACGTTCACGGCTTCGTGCTTCCGGCCGGCAAACCGATGACGCGTATGCTGGTCGACTATCTGTGCGGCTTTCATGCGGTGGCCGGGCAACTGTCGGCAAGCGAAGACGTCGCCGCGCAAGACGCGCTTGTCACGCTATTGTCAGCGGGCCTGTCGAACGCGGAGCCTATCCAGGACGAGCCAAAATCCCTGCTGGGTCAGGCGTTGCGGGCGCGGGCGCTGGCCTATATTGATCATCACCTGTCTGACCCGGCGCTGGGTCCGGACCTGCTCATGCAAAGGTTCCGCGTGTCGCGCGCCCATCTTTACCGCATCTTTTCCGACCTTGGCGGCGTCACCCATACGATCAAGACGCGGCGGCTGGACGCGGCTTACGCCCGTATCGTCGATGCCCGGAATTCAACGCGCCCGGTCAACCAGGCTGCCGCGGATGTCGGCTTTCGCGACCTGCGCCGATTTCGCAAGGCGTTCATGCTGCGGTTTGGGGTAACGCCCGAAGACGCCCGAGAATGGAGCAGTGTCGTCTTGCCAACGGCTGGCGGCAACGATGTTCTGTCCAGACATTTTGCCGCGCACAGCCCAACGCTGCGGGCGGCGTGAGGGCTTCAGCGGCGTGGGCGGCGTCCGTAGTTTGAACGTCATCAGCGCTCTTAAGCGGCAAGGCGTCTCAGAACCGGTAAGCGAATCCTAAAATCGGCCCCTGCTGGATGACGTTGTACACAAAGCCGTTTTGATCGTAATTGACGCCAAGCGCGCGGTAACCAAGCATCGCCGAAAGATTGGATTCGAACTGATAGCCCAGCGCCGCCGTCACGTCCCAATCAAGCTTGGCTTGGCCTGCGCCGATGACGCCCCAGCCTGTCAGATACCAGCGCTCGCTCAATGCGTATTGCCCGCGCAAGCCGGCCACCGCATCCACCCAGGTTGCGCTGTCGGTTCGGCTTCTTCCCCCTAGCGCCCCGCCTTTCAAGGCGATTTTCGTGCTGGCGTACCAGAGCCGTCCGCCACCGATAACGTCAAGATGCCCGCGATCGCTTTCCAGCACGGTATAGCCCGCGCCAACAAAGCCGGAGAATGACTTGGACTTGATCTCGACGCTTCGGCTGAGAATGCCGAAATCCGTATTGCCGCTTCCCGACAGTTGCGAGTACATGACGTCGCCCAGCAGGCTGAAGCGCCCGTGGCGCGCTTCGACTGCGCCCATGAAGGCCAGATCAAGCTCGCTCATGACGTCGCTGAAACTGGAATTGAGCCTGGCCGGCGGCTGCCCGAACTGCCCCACTTTGCCGCTGATGCCAGATGCCCAAATATAGGGGCTGACGCTGACACGCCACGCGTCGGTATCGCCGGATTCGCTTTTCAGCAGCGGGCTGACTGGCAGCATGTTGTCGGCCCAGGCCGCGTGGTTTGCCCCCAACAGCAGGCACGAAAAAAACAGCGGGGTAGAAAAGCGTGTCATGAATACTCGATGATGCGGCGTCGGGGGCATAGGCAAGAAAACAGGCGGCGCGCTGCTGCGGCGCGCAGTTATGGCTTAAGCGCCGCGGCTTCTGCCCCGCAGTCCAGGCTTGCCGTCTGCGGCTTTGCCTTGGCTGCCTGCACTTCCTCGCGCGCCGCATCCACATCCGCACGAAACTCGGCGTAGTTTTGCAATAGCGCCACGGTGGCCGCGCCCATTGTGCGGCCGGCATCCACATCGCTTTGCCAATGCGCGTTGCAGACGACTCGGCTTTGCCCGAACTCCAGGCCGCGCCTGAACAATGCGTTAGCCCGATCCGGATTGATTTCGGCCAGGATCAGCGCCCACGCCCACCCTGCCGCGGTGTGGCCCGACGGATATGACCCATCCGTGCGCAGCAAGGACTCCTGCTCGGGAAAACACGTCCCTTCGTTGTGAACGATGAACGGGCGAACGCGGTTATAGGTATTTTTGACGCCGTAGGTAGACAGGCCGGCATCGGTCAGCACCTTCTGCATCAAGCGATACAGGTGCGGGGTTTGCGCCTCGGTGATATCGACACCCATCGCGCACGAAAAATTCTTGGCCGGTTGCGGAAACTGCAAATCAGCGTCCAAACGCGCCTGCGTGGCGCGCGCCGCGCCGCGCAAGGGAATCGTGGCAGCCCTGGCTTCTTCGTCGCGCGCGAGAGCAGCGCTGGCGGCGGCAGGCGGCGGCCCGAGCAGCTCAAGGCTATTGGGCAAGCGATCTTTAGGGATATAGCCGGGCGCCAGTTCAAAGTGCGGATCGGTCACCGCCGGGCCATCGGCATTGCCCGCCGCGTACGACATCGCATGGGTCATGCCAAGCACAACAAGGGAAACGCTGGCGGCCTTACTGCGAGTCTTTGAAAACATACGATCTTCACTGTCCGTCTAATGTCTGAACGCTTCACGCGCCGACACTTGAACGTGGCAAGCCGCCTGCGGTGTGAAACCGTTGGCGAATTTACACCAGTGCTTTTAAGGCAAGTCGTGATCGCGGACCAGATGAGACAGATCGATGTGAATAATGAGACGCTGCGACTGAATGGCAGTCTGACTGCATTACTTAAATTGCAGTCTGACTGCCCCACTTCCAAACCGGCCCGGATGAATCCTCGACCTACGCAACCCAGGGATAGCCGATCTCTTCGAAGTCAGCGATAAGGGCGTCACGATCAATCGGAATGCCTAGCGATTCGATGGCGGCGATTGACAGCGCTTGGTGGTTGAACGCACGGGCCGCCAATGTCGGGTCGACGTCCACCTCGTAGTACTCCTGCGCCCAAGACCGGTAAAACTCCGGCCCATTGCAAAGCCACTTGAGCAGCGCCGCTTGGCCGCCTTCGGCGGCATCGTGCGATGACATGGCACGCCAAGCGCCCGCGTCAGTCTCGAACCACAGCACGAAGGTCGCTTGCTCCATCGAGAACGCGGGTTCGGCCATGAATTCCGCAAAGCGTGCGGGAATTTTCTGCGCCACGCTGTCAAGAAACGCGCCGCCTGCCTCCGCCCTGCTATCCGAAAAACAGCCTTTGACGGCGCAACCATAGGGCGCGTGAATGACGAAGTAATCATCGCCCTCACCGTTGCGCATCGAGCTCATCTGCTGATCATCGGCCCATCTGGCGTTATGACTGAAATAACGCATGCTCCAATCTTGGCAATAGATGGCGTCGAGTATGGCCAGCGCCTTTGACTTGATGAGCAGCGCATCGGGCGAGGGAAATTCGTTCAAAAGGGTCATGGTCCGGCCGGGCAAAAACAGACGTCATTGAAGAAAGGATGCGCGCTAGTTCGCCGGCCCTTTCAGTTCGATTTGGTTTCCGTCAGGGTCCGAGCAATAAATCGACAGCCCTTCGCCTTCTGCCCCGTATCGCATCACCGCCTTGTCCGCCGCAACGCCGAACGCCTGGAGATGCTTGAGAATGGCCGTTTCATCGAACGGATCGACGCGCAAACAGAAGTGGTCGACATTGTGCCCGTCTTTGCCAGGAGCTTGGCCGCCCGCGGCGCCCAAGGGGCCTTGCACATCCACCAGATCAATCAACGACCCGCCCGCGCCCAGGTGGATCATCGCCAACTTGTCGTTTTTCTTTCTAATGGAGCAGCCCAGGACTTTCGTATAAAAATCCACGCTGCGCTCCAGGTCTCGAACCCTGAGGACGACATGATCCAAATGCTTGATCTGAAATACCGGCATGATGATCCTCTGGGGTGAGACAGATTGGAAGGGGTTCAGATCGCTTCAGTCCCGGTTCAACTGACTATCAAGCTGCTTGGCGACCGCCTGATAGTGCTTTGCCGACGCGGCGTTCTTTTCCTTGGCATATTGCGCGCTGACCATTTTCGCCGCGCGCGCGGCGACCTCGAAGCTGTCATCGACATCGACGCGTTCGGCCTCTTTGGCGGCGCCGATCTCATTGCCGTCGAACAGGCCTGCGCGATACCCGTTACCGTCATCGACGACGCCGATAATCGGAACGCCTGCACGGACTTCGCCGAAAAAAGTGGGGCCCGCTTTGCTGCCGTTTCGCGCCGCGATCATCCCGACGCCGGTCGCCACACGGGTGACGTTTGAGCACGGACCTGTCCAGTACTTCGGACCATTCCCTAACGATTCAGGAGCAACGAACTTGCAGTGTGTGGACGGGTCCGTGGACCACTTGAGCGCGGTGCTGGGTTCGACGGCGCCAGCCGTGGCCGACAGCATCGCGCAGACCAGCCCCAAGCCAGCGCCCAACGACATCCGGCGCGCGTTCTGTTTGTTCAATGGCACGTTCGAAACTCCCGAGGTTGGTCTGATTGAATCACCACACCATGCGAGCTCAGGTCAGCATGATGGCTCGGTTTTATAGCACCCAGCCTGGCGCAAAAATGTTGTGATTCGCAGCAATCCCGTAAACAAAAATGGATCGCGTGACATTTTTTTTCTGATGCGCAATAAGGCCGGGCGCGGCGCGGCCAACGGGTATTCAATCGCGGGGGAGCCGGCGATCAGTTCGTGTTGATCCAGTCCTGGGTGTCCTGGATAAACCAAGGCAGATTCAGCTTTTCGCCCTCGCCGGACTGTATGGTCAAGCGTTGGCCCGAGGAACCCGGGGCGCTGGTCGCCGCCTTCGCTTTTTCGGACGACCGGGTCCGATAATCCATATCGGTTTGCCGGGGCGGATTGTCCGCGCAGGCGGCAATTGCCGCGCAAGCCAACGCGGCCAGGACTGACCGCAGTGCTAAACGAAAGGTTCTCATGATGTTCTGCTTCCCGCTGGCGGCACAGGCCGAAGTGCCGGGCAATCAAGGCCTCTACCGCGTACCTTACTCGCAGTAGGGGCCGGCGTCAGCGGTTTGCGCCGCCATCAGAATTAAAAGCTGGGCTTCCTGGCTTTCGATTGATTCATGAACTCCATCCGCGCGTTGGTCCACGCCGGATCATAAAGATGGACGGTCACGCCGGAGTACTTCAAAACGGCTTGGGTCATGTCGATCGAGCAGCCCATACCCGGATTCGAGCTCGGCTTGGTGCACCATTCCAAACTCAGGTCGTTCGGATAATTCGACTGCCGTCCGTACTTCTGCACCACCGCCTGGGCCATGGCGGCTTTGTTGGCGGGCGTCCACGGCATTTCGTAGTTGATCTGCGAGACCACCAACGGCCGCTGCTTATCGACGGGCACGCGCGGTTCGAAGTGAACGACCAGCTCGACGCCGTCCTTCTTGTAGCTGAAATTTTTGGGCGTCTTCGTGTTCGTGACGGGGTTAACCTCTGCGTATCCCGCTTTGATTTCGCTCTTGCTGACGTTGAAATTCTTGGCGGCGGCGGCGGCCGCCTCGTCATAGTCCATACCGGTCTTGACCCCGGCAATATCAAAGGTCCGGGCGTCGACCGACCGTGGGGCTGCTGCGTGCGCGGGGACAAACGCCAAGGCATTGAGCGCGGAAATCAGGACTGCGGCTTTCAACTTCAAAATAAACATCCTTTGCAAATGGTGCCGGGATTATCCGCAGGTCGCTTTATACCGTCCCCAATAAAATGCAACAAAATTTATCGAGTGATAAATTCGCCATCCAGAAGACTGCCGCGCATGGCCCGCAGCAAGCGCGACCCGCGACCATTCGGCTACAGTGCTGTTGGCGCCGCAGCGGCAAGGCTGCGAGCAAATGAATTCAGGAGTAGTACAGCAGTGAATGACACCCACACCCCGGACACCGACATCGCCGAAGACAGAAAGGAACAAGAGCCCCGGCTGTGGCGCGACGACAGCTGGACCGCTCGCGTCATCAAGAACGAAGACGACGACGGCTGGGCCGTGGAAATGACGCTGGACGGGCAAGCCGAACCGGCGCTGGTCGGCCCCTGGACCATGGGGCGTGACAAAAAGAACCCCAAGCCGCTCGACTCTTCGGCCTTCTCCACCTTGGTCAAAACCGCCAACGAAGTCTTGCGCCGCCACGAACAGCAGCTGCACGCGACGCTGCACAAGAGCGTCAAGATCGACGCTGCGGCGGGCCGCCTCACCATCAAGCTGGATATCGTTCCCGACGAAGACGAGCCTTATGCGGTGCTAAGCGCCTATGATGAATTGGGCGAACAGCTGGCCCAAACCCAGGTTGCACCGACGTACAAGCTGACCGTGCAGCGCGCATCGGAGTGGGCCAGCGGCGGCTTCGGCAAGCACGGCTGAGCGCCAAGCGTGGCGCGGGCTACTTGTCGACGGAGCGCATATCGCAAGTCGTCTCGGCAGAAGCGCAAACGCCACGAAACCACGCACGCCCCCGCGTGCGGTCCTTGGGAGCCAGCGGCTCCCAATTTTCGCTTTGGCGCATCTCGTAATCCAGCAGCAGCCATTCGCCATCGCACGCGACGATGCCGCGCAAGGCGGCTCTTTCCGTCAGCCAGTCGCTTTTCAAATCCAGCAGCCGCTCGCTGCCCGCGTCTGGGCGTGCGTAGCCCCGCGCTGACTGAATGCCAACCTGCGCGTCTTCCGCTTCAATCCAGCCCTCGCCCCGGTAAACGGGGCGTGGCCGGGGCGTGTCGTTGCCGGTCATGTCGTCGCTGGCGTTCTTGATCTTGAGCCAACCGTCGCGTGCTTCGGTAACGTCGAAGGTGACGCTGTAGTAATCGATATCGGGATCGGGGTCGTCGCCGCGCGTGGTCGGCAGGCGGCCCAGTACCTGGGCGTTGGCAGACGGCGCCGCGCGCACGGCAATCGCAGGCTTCACGTTGGTCGTCCAGCCCGAGACGCTGCACGCCGTCGGGCCTGGCGGCGTCCAGACGGCAACGTTGGAGTTGGATGTGGCCTGCGCGCCGAATGCGGGCGACAGGGTAAGCGTGGCAAGCACCAAGAAAATCCGTCGAATAGTCATGGGGGTGATCACGTCGATTGTGAGCGGGGCCCGGGGACGTCAGCGTCGGTGGCGCCGCCACGGTGAGCCATTCGCGGCCAGCAACGAGCAGGCCAAGACGAGCAGGTTCAGGCGTGCAGGCCGGCGAAAAGCGTAGCACAACCGACAGCAAACTCCCGCACACCAACGGTGTCGCGCCATCTGCGACAATGCGCCCCGCAGCGTCCGGCATACTCCCCGGTCCGCCACGTCAGGCACTTCGGATTGCGGCATTCCAGATTTGGGTTTGCAGTTGGCAATCCGGCCTGGCTTGCAGGATTGGGCCAGGACCGGCTTGCCGCCTTGGCCTCCACAATTTTTTGATTGATGCACCCACAAAAAATGAAAGTAAGCGCGTTATGTGTGGCGACGCTGGGCGTTGTGCTGCTGACTCAAGCACCGCTGTCCGTCGCCCAAAGTGTCAATGGAAAAAAACTTTTTACGCAGCGATGCGCCATGTGCCACGGCGCAGATATCAAAGGAACAGGGCCTCTGGCCAACAAGAGCAACCCTCCCACTCCCGACCTGACAACCGCCGCGTTCAAAAAGCGGCTCAATGATTATCCGGGCGTGATTGTGTCGTCGGTGATCCTTCGCCCCAACGGGGACTTGATCCCAAGAACGTTGCGAGAGAACGGTGTCAAGATCGCGCCGCACGCTTGGACCGTCCAGGATTTTCGGGATCTGAACCAGTACATGAGCGGCGTGATTGCAAAAAGCCGGTGAGGTTCGCGATAGACTTAACGGCCGCCGAACCCGCGGGTTCGGCTTCTACACAGGAATTGATTCAATGAGCAGTATTTTTCCAGGGGATCTGTGGGCGGTCGGGGAAACTCGCACCGACGGCTTGTCGGTCATCGTTCGTTTTCGTACCGGGCTGCCGCCGGCGCCTGATCGTCAGGCCAATGACAACCTGGTCTTTATCTCCTGGCCGTATACGGGCATCGAGTCCGGCATGCCCAATGACGAAGACAAGGCGCTGACCAACCGCTTTGAAGAGGCCATCGAGCAAGGCTTCGAGAACTCCGATCTTGGCGTGATGGTGGCTTGCATGACGGGCAATCATCTGAAGGAATGGCGCTTCTACACCCGTGACGTCGAAGCCTTCCTGGACGCGTTCAATGCATGCCTGGCGGGGCATCCGGTCTATCCGCTTCAGCTGCGCATGTTCAAAGACCCCGATTGGAATGCCCTGGCTGAATTGCAGCCTGAAGGTTCAGACCAGGTTCATTGAAGACGGTGGCAGGGCCTGCCACGCGTGCATGTCGCGCCTGACAAGCCGCGCATGGGGTGCCTGCGGTCGCCACAGGGTTAACGGTGCAGGCCCGACAAGTGTTAAAAAAACACGTTGTGGCGGCCTCGGCATCAACATCGGGATTCGCCGCCGGTAACGCGCGGCCTTACCGCGCCCCTCCCCCAGGCGCGCACGAAGACGCCTGATGTCAGGAGCCTCTTATGCCCAAATTCGTGACGATAGGATACGGAGACCAGGCTGGTTACGACCGCACGCCGGCAACGCTGCGCGACGCCGCCCACGCGCATGACGCCGCTTTGCAACGACGCGGCGTCCTGATGGGCATTGCCGGCGCCCCCGTCCAAGTGCGCAATCATGAGTCGGCTAATGTTCAAACGACGACCGGCCCCTATATGACATCGTCCTTGCCCGTGGCAGGATTTTCCATCATCGAGGCCGCCAATCTGGCCGAGGCAATTGATATGGTGGCCCGCACCCCCTGCGCGGTCGCACACGGTGTTGTTGAGGTGTGGCCGCTGGTTTAGGTGTCAGACTGCAATATCGCAGTCTGACACCTAATTCCTCAAACCGGTAATCCCTTCGACCGCAGAATCGAATCGAACCGTTCCGGGTCGGACGTACCCGCGCGGTTTTCTTCACGAATCCGTGCCTCTTTTTCCAGGTGCCGATGCGTGCGCTGCAAGACGTCGCGGGCGTGGGCTGCCGGGATCGCGATGACGCCATCCGCATCGCCAACGATGACGTCGCCCGGCGCCACATGCAGCCCCGCGCACGCGATGGGCACGTTGATGTCACCCGGGCCGTCCTTGGTGGGGCCGCGATGGGTGTGGCCCTTGGCAAAGAGCGGCATGCCGCCTTCGGTCCACTCCACCACGTCGCGGACGGCGCCGTCGATGACCAAGCCGGCGAGCCCTTGCGCAATGCAAGTCGTGCGCATCAGTCCGCCGACCAGCGCCTGGGTCAAGTCCCCACCGCCGTCGATGACCAGCACGTCCCCGGGCTGCACCATGGTGAGCGCTTTGTGAATCATCAGGTTGTCGCCGGGCCGCACGCGCACCGTGAAGGCGTTGCCGCAGAGCACGGTGGTCAGGTCCGCATGGTATTGGCGCAGTCCGATCGCACCGATGTGCCGGCTCATGGCGTCGCCGATAGCGGCAACGGGCAGCGTAGAAAAAGCGGCGATGGTCTCAGCGTCCGCGCCCTGCTGGCGCGGGTTGATGCTGTAACCCGCCGGCCATTGCATGGCTGAAGACGGAGAACTCATGGTCGAAACATTCCTGGTGGCAAAAAGGTCAATGCGGAGCAAATGCAGCGCAAATCAAGACCCGATGATCAGAGCTGAACATCCGCGTTTTTGACAAGGCCGCCCCACTTGGCGCGATCCGCCTTCAGGAACGCCGCGAATTCTTCCGGCGTGCTTCCCACCGGTTCGATGCCGTCACGCTGAAAGCGTTCGCGTATTTCGGGATCGGCGAGCGCTTGTGCAGTGGCCTGTTGCAGCACTTTCACGGCCTCGGGCGGAATGCCGGGGCCCGCGCACAGTCCGGTCCACGGCGTCGGATTGAAGTCCTTCAAGCCGGCTTCGTCGGTGGTCGGCAGATCCGGCAAGCCCGGCAGACGATGACTGTTCGCGACCGCCAGCGCCTTTAACGAACCCGATTGGATGTAGGACAGCGAGCTCACGGCCTGGTCGAACATCAGCGATACGCGCCCGCTATTCAAGTCGACCATGGCCTGGCCCGCACCCTTGTACGGCACGTGGACGATGTCGATCTTGGCGTTGGCGCGCAGCATCTCGCCCGCCAGGTGCGCGGTGGTGCCGTTGCCGGACGACGCGTAGTTGACCTTGCCGGGGTTCGCGCGCGCATACTTCAAGAATTCGCTGACGGTCGACACCGGCAGATCCTTGCTGACCAGCATCAGATAAGGCGTGTTGCCAATCTGCGTGACGGGGGTGATGGTATCGACGTCAAACGGCATGCGCTGCGGCAGGAATGGTTGAATGGACAACGTGCCCGTCGTGCACATGAACACCGTGTGGCCGTCGGCGGCCGCCTTGATGGCCGCGTCCGCCGCGATGTTGCCCGCTGCGCCTGGCCGGTTCTCAACCACGACCGACTGCTTCAACACCGCTTCCAGCTTGGGCGCCAGCAAGCGCGCGATGATGTCATTGGAGCCGCCCGGCGCAAAGCCGACGATCAAGCGCACGGGCTTGTTCGGGTAATCCGCGGCATGCGCCAGCGGCGCGCACGCGATCAACGCAACGGCGACGGTCTGGGTGATGCCCCGCTTCAGAACGTGTTTTTGAATCATGATTTTCCCCTTGTGATTTTTAAGGTGCGTCAGGTCAGGCCAACTGCGCCCGTGCCTGCGCGATACGACGGCAACCTTCCTCCAGCACGGCGTCGCTGGCGGCAAATGAAATGCGGAAATGGGTATCGACGCCGTAGGCCGAGCCTTGCAGCACCGCCAGGTTTTGCGCATTCAGCAGATGCAGCACCCATTGCTCGCTGTTTTGCAGCGTGCTGCCATCGGGCAACGTCGCGCCGAACAGGCCGGAACACTGCGGGAAGACGTAGAACGCGCCTTCCGGGCTGGCGCACTGGATGCCGTCAATGGCGTTCAAGGCCTGCACGATCTGATCGCGCCGCGCCTGGAAGCGTTCGCGGCTCTGCGCCACGAAGTCTTGTGGACCGGTCAACGCCGCCAACGCGGCCGCCTGGCTCACCGAACTAGGGTTGGACGTGCTTTGCGATTGCAGCTTCGTCATCGCCTTGATCAACGCGACCGGCGCGCCGGCATAACCGATTCGCCATCCGGTCATGGCATAGGCCTTGGACACGCCATTGAGCGTCAGCGTACGGTCCTTCAGGTCGGGCGCCACTTGCGCCAGCGTATAAAACGCGCGGCCGTCATACAGCAGGTGTTCGTAGATGTCGTCCGTCAAGATCCAGACATGCGGGTGCTTGCGCAAAACATCCGCCAGCGCTTGCAGATCGGCTTGGGTGAAATTGGCGCCGCTGGGATTGTTCGGGCCATTCAGAATCAGCCAGCGCGTGCGGGGCGTGATGGCACGTTCAAGTTCTTCGGCCTGCAAGCGGAATCCGTTTTCCGCGCGCGTATTGACGATCACCGGCGTGCCGTTGGCCAGCAAGGTGATGTCGGGATAGGACACCCAGTACGGCGCGGGCACGATCACTTCGTCGCCGGTATCGACGGTAGCCATGATGGCGTTGAAAATGATCTGCTTGGCGCCGGTGCTGACGATGATTTCGTCCAGGCCATAGTCCAGCCCGTTGTCGCGGGCGAACTTGGCGCGGATGGCTTCACGTAACGCAGCGGTGCCGCCCACATCGGTGTAGCGCGTTTGGCCTTCGTTCATGGCGCGATAAGCCGCATCGCGAATATGTGCGGGCGTATCAAAATCCGGTTCACCCGACGTCAGGCTCACGATGTCCCTGCCCTGCGCGCGCAGCATGCGGGCATGCTGGCCCGCCATTGAACTGGGGGAAGGCTTGATACGCTGAAGTCTTGCGGCGGTCTGCATGGGTGATCCAGGAGTCTATTGAACAGTGGATCGATTATGGATACGATCGGTTTCCAAGGGGTAGCGAGTAATCGGCATACCCCGTCATTCCAGATTGGCATGGGCTTCCAGGTCATCACGGAACCCAGCCCATCCGTCGCAATGAATCCAACCTTCAAACAACTCGAGGCGTTCTATCACAGCGCCAAGCTGGGCAGCCTGAGCGCCGCCGCAACGACGTTGCACGCGACGCAATCCGCCATCTCCAAGCGCGTCAGCGACCTTGAAGCCGAACTGGGTATGCGCCTGCTCCACCGCGGCGTAACGGGCATTGTGCTCACCCCCGATGGCGAACGCATTTTTCCCATGGCCGAAGAGGCGCTGCGCCTGCGCTTGCGCATGGCTGAAGCGGCAGGCGGCGCAGCGCCGTTGGAAGGACGGGTTCGTATTGGCGTGACGGAGCTGACGGCGCTCAGTTGGCTGGGGCTATTGATCAGCACCGTGGTCAAGGAAAGCCCGGGTTTGACGTTGGAACCCAGCGTGGCGCCGGGCCTGCAACTGATCGACCAGTTGCGCCAACATGAGCTGGACCTGGCGATTGTGCCAGGCACGTACTGGGGCGAAGAGTTTCAACTGGTGCCGGTCGGCGTCGTTGAAAACGTCTGGATGGCCAGCCCTGCGCTGGGCGTGCCGCAAGGCCCGCTGAAGCCGGCGGATTTCGCGCTGTACCCCTTTCTTGAACAGTCCCATGATTCCAGCAAGAGCCTGTTTTATCGGCCCTGGCTGGAAGAACACGGGTTTCGATTCAACCGCGTCTTCGCCAGCAACAGCCTGGCGGTGCTGGGGGAATTGACGATAGATGGCTTCGGAATCAGCCAGCTATGCCCGGCGTACTTCCGGCCGGAGCTCGATGCTGGCCTGCTGAGAATTGTGCATAGCGTTCCCATGCCCCCGCCGATGGTCTACAACGCCGTTTTCCACCAAGGCACGCTGGACGGCCGCAGTGAATACATCGCGCGGCGCGCCGCCGAAGTCTGCGACTTTTCCCGCCGCCGCAACGTACCGGCCAGCGGCATTGCCAGCACGGACAGCCAAAGGAAAAACCTATAGGCGCATAGGAAAGCAGTATTTGAATTGAATGCAAGCTCTCCCTAGCATGGATCTGCGCTGATATCGCAATCAAATGGCGCAATGAAAAGGCGCACCAAGCGCATCGATCCAAGGGAAAAAGATGTTCAATCTTCGCAAGGCCAGTCAGGCCTATTGCTTCGGCGCTGCTCTGATCAGCGTATTGCCGTTACTTAGCAGTGCGGCCCATGCTCAGTCCACCTACCCCGACCGCCCGATCCGGCTGATCGTTCCCCAATCCGCAGGCTCTGGCGGCGACGTTGTCGCCCGGTTGTTAAGCGAGAAGATCGGTGCCGCGCTGGGGACCTCAGTCGTCGTCGAGAACAAGCCCGGCGCGAACGGGATTGTGGCCACGTCGTATGTGGCGAAGTCGGCCCCCGACGGCTATACCCTGCTGTTGGCGGGCGTGTCGCAGATGAGCTTCAACCCCAAGCTGTACAAGAACTTGCCCTACGACGCGGGCAAAGACTTCACGTATGTCGCCCCCGTGGTCGATACCCCGTTTGTGTTGGTGGCGGGAAAGAGCAGCCCTTTCAAGACCTTGGCGCAGCTGGTGGCCGCCGCCAAGGCGTCGCCTGACAGCGTGACCTACGCCAGCGCTGGCGCCGGGAATTCCACGCACCTGTCCACGGAAATGATTGCGGCGGGCGCCAACATCAAGCTCAAACACGTGCCCTACAAGGGGTCTGGCCCGGCGTTGAACGCCGTGATCGGCGGGCAGGTAGACATCATGACCAGCGTGCTGGGTTCAGCCCTGCCGCAGATTCAGGGCGGCAACGTGGTGCCGCTGGCCGTGCTGGCAAGCGAACACGCCAGCGACCTGCCCAACGTGCCGACGTTGAAAGAAGCGGGCATTCAAGCCCCTTCCATGCCCGGCTGGTTTGCTGTGGTGGGACCGGCGGGCATGGATGCGGCGGTGGTCGGCAAGTTGAATGGCGCCATTCAGGCCGCTATCACCGAACCCGCCATCAATAAGCGGCTGAAGGATCTGTACTTCATCCCGCTGCAAGGCACCGCCGAGCAAATGCGCGCACGGGCTGACGAAGACGCCAAGGTATGGGGTGACTTCATCGCCCGCACCGGCGTGCAAGTGGACTGACGCTGCCCGACCCCTTCTTTCTGATCCGTGGAGGATCGTCATGAAACCTGTTTACACCCTGGCCGCCATCGCGCTTGCCGCGCTGAGCCTGAGCCCGTCCGTCCACGCGCAGGACGCCGCCACGTGGCCCAGCAAGCCGGTGCGCATCATCGTGCCTTTCGCAGCGGGCGGGTCCACCGACATCGTCGCGCGCAAGGTCGCGCAGCGTTTGGGCCAGCTGACCCATCAACCCTTCGTGGTTGAAAACAAGCCGGGCGCCGGCGGAACGCTGGGCGCGGCCTATGCGCGCGCGCAGCCTGCCGATGGCTATTCGCTGTTTCTTGGCACGGTCAGCACGCAATCGGTGGCGCCCTTTCTGTACAAGACCCTGCCCTACGATCCGTTGAAGGATTTTCGTGGCCTGGCGATGATTGCGTCCGTGCCAAACGTGGTGGTCGTCAACAAGGACTTGAAGGTCCACGACCTGAAGGCCTTGATCGCCGCGGCGAAGAACAAGCCCGGCGGCTTGACCTATGGCTCAAGTGGCCTGGGCTCTTCCAACCACCTGGCCACCGAAGCGCTGCGCGCCAGCCTGGAACTGCCAGTCACGCACGTGCCGTATCGGGGGTCCGGCCCGGCCTTGACCGACACCATGGCCGGGCATGTGGACTTCATGCTGGACGTGGCGATGACGTCGTTGCCCTATATACAACGGGGCGACGTCAGCGCCGTTGCGGTCACGTCAAAGCAGCGGCTGCAAGTGTTGCCCAACGTGCCCACGGTGACCGAGCAGGGCTTTCCCGAGTTTGAGGCCTTGGGCTGGTTTGGCTTGTTTGCCCCCGCGCAAACACCCAATGACGTGGCTGAAAAAGTGGCGGCGCTGGTGCGCGAGGTCGTGCTGGAAAAGGACATGGTGGCGTATTTCGATGCGCAGGGCGCCACCGCCAGCGGCGTCACGCTCAAGGGCTTTGACGACATCGTCGCCGAAGACCGGGCGCATTGGGGCAAGGTGGCGCAGCTGGCGCAAATCAAGCCCGAGTAACGCAGCCGGCGGGGTCACTTATGCCAGGCCACGCCGCCCCACCGCCCAGTTGCCACCAAGTCTTTCGTGACTTCGATGAGCGTCTGATGGATGTGGGTGCAGACCATACTCTTCTCGGTAGACAGCGACATGCAAACCGATACCCGCCGGCTGAATGCCTTGTCAGCGATGGGCGTCGAGACGATATTCTCGGCGTTGGCCTCGGGGC
>Ga0213823_1000957_pt1 | contig 19662 bp, 16 predicted proteins | sample MC6MC0907MG_FD_179887 | JGI IMG/M metagenome (GOLD analysis project Ga0213823, IMG submission 179887) | Enriched soil aggregate microbial communities from Iowa State University, Ames, United States - MC6-MC0907-MG | ecosystem: Environmental > Terrestrial > Soil > Unclassified | place: USA: Iowa...
GCGATATCCGCCGAATCAACGTGCGCGCCACGGAAATCCAGCTCAGCGACCGCTCCATCGTGATCGTGCCCAACTCGCAACTGATCTCGCAAAACCTGCGCAACGTCACCCTCGGCGGCAGCGCCCAGGGGGTGGCGAGCCTGGAGCTGATGTTCCCGCTGGACATCGACCCCGAACAGGTCAAGGAACTGCTGCTGAACACCTACCGCGAAAACGAAAACATCCTCGACAAACCGGCGTCGTACGTGCGCTTCAGCAAGCTGTCGCCCGATGGCATCACCTTGACGGTGACAGGCTACGTCGGCAGCCCACGGATCGTCGGCGGGACCAAGAGTGATCTGCTGTTCGAGATACTCAAGCGGCTGGGGGATGCGGGGATTGCGTTGGCGAAACCGGCCGCCACCCCGTAACAGACCACCACCCCTGTGGGAGCGGGCTTGCTCGCGAAGACGCCGGCACAGGCAAAATCTCCGGCGACTGACACTCCGCTTTCGCGAGCAAGCCCGCTCCCACAGGGGCTCTGCGCTAAACACAGAATGCATGCCTGTCATTGATCCATTGTGGGAGCGGGCTTGCTCGCGAAGACGCCGGCACAGGCAAAACCTCCGGCGACTGACACTCCGCTTTCGCGAGCAAGCCCGCTCCCACAGGGGCTCTGCGCTGAACACAGAATGCATGCCTGTCATTGATCCATTGTGGGAGCGGGCTTGCTCGCGAAGACGCCGGCACAGGCAAAACCTCCGGCGACTGACACACCGCTTTCGCGAGTAAGCCCGCCCCCACAGGGGCTCTGCGCTAAACACGGAATGCATGCCTGTCATTAATCCATTGTGGGAGCGGGCTTGCTCGCGAAGACGCCGGCACAGGCAAAACCTCCGGCGACTGACACTCCGCTTTCGCGAGCAAGCTTGCTCCCACAGAGGCTCTGCGCTAAACACGGAATGCATGCCTGTCATTGATCCATTGTGGGAGCGGGCTTGCTCGCGAAGACGTCGGCACAGGCAAAATCTCCGACAACCGACACTCCGCTTTCGCGAGCAAGCCCGCTCCCACAGGGGCTCTGCGCTAAACACAGAATGCATGCCTGTCATTGATCCATTGTGGGAGCGGGCTTGCTCGCGAAGACGCCGGCACAGGCAAAACCTCCGGCGACTGACACTCCGCTTTCGCGAGCAAGCCCGCTCCCACAGGGGCTCTGCGCTGAACTCGGAATGCATGCTTGTCATTAATCCATTGTGGGAACAAGCCTGCTCGCGAAGAGGCTCAGGCCGGCGCCCAGCGCCGATGCAGCCAGCGCGCAAACGCATCCAGGGCAAAGCCCAGTACGCCGATCAGCAGCACCATCGCCATCAGTTCCGAATACGCCAGTCGATCACGCGTATCGAGGATGAAGTAGCCCAACCCGGCGCTGACGCCGAGCATCTCGCACGGCACCAGCACGATCCACAGAATGCCGATCGACAGCCGCACCCCGGTCAGCACATGGCCGAGTACGCCGGGCAGGATCACCTTGCGCAGGGTTTCCCAGCGGGTGGCGCTGAGGCTGCGGCTGAGTTGCAGCCAGCGCGGGTCGAGCTGGCGCACGCCGGCCACGGTGTTGAGCAGGATCGGCCACACCGCGGCGAAGGTCAGCAGGAAGTAGATCGGCTGATCGCCAACGCCCATCAGCATCACCACCACCGGCATCCACGACAGCGGCGAAATCATCCGCAGAAACTGAAACGCCGGCGTGGTCGCCGCTTCCAGATGCCGGTAGCTGCCGATCATCAAGCCCAGCGGCACACCGATCAACAGCGCCAGCAGCAGACCGACCAGAATCCGCTTCAGGCTGACCAGCACATGCTCGTACAGCTCCGGGCGCAGCAGCAGTTCGCCGAGGCTGGCCAGGGTTGCCTCGGGTGAAAAACGCAGCGCCAGGCTGTCGTTGCCGCCGAGCACGTGTACGCCCAGCCACCACAGCAGCAACAGGCCCAACAGTCCCGCCATACCCAACAAACCGTGTACGGTCGAAGAAGATCGCTGACGCATCAGAGGCTGAACTCCTCGCTGCGCTCGAAGCTTTCCGGTAATCCGAATGCCTTCATCCCGCCGACTGTAGCAATGGCATTACGCACGAAGCGATCGTCTACCAGATCCCGGGCGGTTTGCTGCGGATCGAGGTTGGCAAGGAACCCCTTGTCGCCCTCGATCAGCGTGTCCTTCAGGCGCTTGACCAGTTCTTCGGTGTAGCTGGGGAACGGATACGGCTGAAAGTCGATGCGCTGCTCGTCCCAGTGGCTGTGCTGGATCGCGCCGCTGGTCAGATATTGCTCGCGGTCGCTGGTGGCCGGCGACAGCACCCGGTCGAGCACCGGTTGCGCGTGCGGCGTGTAGCGATTGGTGCCGTCCTTGGAAAGCAGCTTGGCGGCCTCGGCGCGGTTGTTGCGGGTCCAGACCTGCGCCTTGACCATGGCGTTGACCACCTTCTGCGACCACTCGGGACGGTTGTTCAGATCCTGCTCATGCATGAACACCACGCAGCAGGCGTGATTACGCCAGACATCCCCGGTAAAGCGCTGCACCCGACCAACCTTGAGCTCCTCGGCCAGCGCGTTGAACGGCTCGGCGACGATGTAGCCGGCAATGCGTTTGCTCGCCAGGGCCGGCGGCATGTCCGACGGCGGCAGCACCAGCAGATTGACCTCGTTCGGCGCCAGCGCGGCGCTCGCCGATTTGCTCACCGGCACCAGACCGTGATCGCGAAAAAGCTGCTGCACCACCACGTTATGAATCGAATACCAGAACGGAATCGCCACTGATTGCCCGCCCAGTTGCTTGACCTCGGTGATGCCCGGCGCCACGGTCAGGCCCGAGCCGCCGACGTGGTTCCACGCCACGACCTTCGCCGGCACCTTGCTGCCGTAGCGCGCCCACACGGTCATCGGCGACAGCAGGTGAATCACGTTGACCTGCCCGGAAATGAACGCCTCGATCACCTGCGCCCAGCTGCGCAGCAGCACCGGACGCTCGGCCTGTATGCCTTCGGCTTCGAACAGGCCGTTGTTGTGCGCGACCAGCAACGGCGTGGCGTCGGTGATCGGCAGATAACCGATGCGCACCGGCGCATTCGGCTCGGACGCGGCGCGGGCGTTCAGGCTGTTGAGCAGCGGCAACGCGCCGCCAGCGGTCAGCAGCGCGCTGAGTTTGAGGAAGTCACGACGTGTGTGAGTAAAGTCGTCCAGGCACATGGTCAATCTCCGACGTAGCGGGCACAGGTTGAGTAAGGGGATTGCGGCTCGCCCGCCGAAGGGTTTTGAGGATGTCGATGCGCAGCGCGCCCAGTTCCTCGACCAGCTCGGCACGCGGCTGAGGCAGGTCGATGCGCCACTCGCCGAGGATGTGCGCCGGGCTGTTACCCAGTAGCAGAATCCGCTCGGAAAGCAGCAGGGCTTCGTCGATGTCGTGGGTGATCAACACGGCGGCGGTGTGGTGCTCGGCAATCAGTTGCAGGAGCAACTGCTGCATGTCGGTGCGGGTGATTTCATCCAGCGCACCGAACGGTTCATCGAGCAACAGCACCTGCGGCTGACGGGCCAGACACCGCGCCAACGCTGTGCGCTGGGCCATGCCGCCGGACAACTGCGCCGGGTGCTGCTGACGCGCATGTTCGAGGCCGACCGCCGCGATGGCGTGGTCGATCCGCGCCTTGCGCTGCTCCGCCGTGAGGTGCGGCTGGCGGGCGAAGTCGAGGCCGAAGGCGACGTTGTTTTCCAGGGTCAGCCACGGCAACAGGCTCGGGTCCTGAAACGCCACTGCGACCCGTGGATGCGCACCGGTCAGCGGTTCGCCAAGCAGGCTCACCCGCCCCTGTTGCGGCGCCTGCAGACCGGCAAGCACTCGCAGCAGACTGGATTTGCCGACACCACTGGGGCCGAGAATGGTCACCACTTCACCGGGCTGTAATTGCAGGTCGAAGTGTTCCAGCACGGTGTGCCAGCCCTGCTCCCGCGGGTAGCCGAGGCTGATGCCCTGCGCCTCCAGCACCGGCGCCGTCATGCCGTCGCTTCCCGTTTCTGCCGCAGCAATTCGGCGCGCAATTGCACCAGGCTCGGGGTGACGATCGGCACGAACGCCGACTCACGCCAGCGCCGGGCGAAACCACTGCCGTGCTCGGTCAGATAAGCCTTGCCGCCGCTGGATTGCAATTCCAGTTGCACCGCATTGGCGGCGGATTCGGCCAGCGCGATGCGGATCTGGAACAAGGCGCCCGGCTGGGTCAGGAAACGCCCGTCGTGCAAACCTTGCTTGAGCGCATCGACGCTCCGTGCCAGTTGCTCGCGTTGTTCCTGCAACGGCTCCAGCAGAATCGAACGGCCGTCCTGCAGATGCCCTTCGACCTCGGTCAGCGCCCGTCGCGCCAGACCAATCGCCATGCCGCACTGCAAGCCGAGGAACGCCGGGCGCACCGCTGGCAGAAACTTACGCGCATCTTCATGCAGCAGCCATTCGCGTCCGACCACCACTCGGGCGAAATCGATCGCAGCGGTGTTGCTCGATTGCAGCCCCATCAGTTGCAGATCGGCGGAACGCTGCACGCCGGTGATGCCATCCGGGATCGCCAGCACGAACGGCGAACCACCCTCCTCATGGTCGATCGCCGCCGCCACCACGAAACCGCTTTTGCGCAGATTGGTCACCCAGTGCAGGCGTCCGCTCAAGATCCAGCCGTCTGCGGTGTCGGCGGCACGCACTTGCAGTGCCTCGATGCCCGACAGGTATTTCATCGCGTTGGACAAACCGGTGGCGCCGGCCAGCTCTCCGCTGAGCAACGCCGGCAACAGTTTTTCCCGCAGCGCCGCGTTGGGGCTGTGCAACAGGTATTCGATAAAGGCCCGCTGGCCCCAAAACACAAACGCCGCCGCCAATGAATGGCTGGCAACAGCGGCCAGGGTTTCCACGGCATCACTGACGTGACCACCGCTGCCGCCCAGCGCCGGGCTGATGCCGACCCGAAGCACCCCGGCCTGCGCCAGTTGCGTCAGCACCTGTTGTGGATCGCCGTCGCCCGCATCCAATGCCTGGGCGTTGTGTTCCAGCCATTGAATCAATGCCGGATTGAGCATGTCGTTTCTCTCCTTGTACGCAGCCGCATCAACCATAGACGATGCGGCCTGAAGCGCTGGCCGATTACGCGCGATACGGCGCCAGCTCGGGGTTGAGCGGCGTGTCGGCGAACACGTTGGCGAAGTTGCACAGGGTCGCCAGGCTGATGCCGAGGATCACTTCCAGCGCATTGCCTTCGGTGTAGCCGGCAGCCTTGAATTGATTGAAGGTCTGGTCGCTGACCTTGCCCCGGGTGGCAATCACTTCGCGGGCAAACGCGGCCAGGGTTTCCAGTTTTTCTACGGGCACAGTGGCTTTCTCCCGCAGCGCACTAACCACTTCCGGCGGCAGTTTTGCCTTATTCAGCGCCACGGCGGTATGACCTGCGACACAGAAATCGCAACCATGGTTGGTGGCCGCAATCAGTTGCACCACTTCGCGCTCGGCGAGGCTGAGTTCGGACTTGCCATTGAGCGCCGATACCGTAACGTAGGTTTCCAGTGCGGCCGGGGCATTGGCCAGCACGGCCAGCAGGTTCGGAATGAATCCGGAGTTCTTCTGAGCGTTTTCCAGAAACGGTCTGGCGGCTTCGGGAGCGCTTTGCACGGTGTGAAGAGTGACGCGCGACATGGAGTGGACTCCTGCTGTTGAGTGTCCGGCCAGTCTGTTGGTTATAAAAATTTCGATCCATATTCTAAAGTAGCGATTACTTGCTCCTGAGTGTTTCCATTAGATGATTTCGTCCAGCCCCTTGGTTGATTGGTTATTAGAAAGCCTCGAACTCGACGCCAGCCTGTTTCACGTCGGGCGCTATTGCGGGGGCTGGCATGCGAGTACGCACGGGCTGGCGCGCGCCAGTTTTCACTTGATCGTGCAGGGACGCTGCTGGCTGCACATTGACGGGCAGGAGCAGCCGATTCTGCTGAATACCGGGGATGCAGTGTTCCTGCTGCGGGATCTGAATTACCGGCTCTCCAGCGCCGAAGAGGCGAGCATCGCCCAGACGCTGCCGCGCATAGCCATGACCGCGCTCGACAGCCAGGCGCAGGATGGCGTCGGACTGGTCTGTGGGTTCTTTCATTTCAAATCGGGATTGTCATCGCTGATCATCGAAGGCCTGCCGGACTGGATCATCCTGCGCGCGGGCGATCCGTCCTCCAGCGCGGCGCGAGCCTTGTTCGAGTTGATCCTGCAAGAGTGCGAACGCCTGCCGGCGCCTTCCTCGGCGCTGCTCGAACGCTTGAGTCATCTGCTGTTCCTGTACGTGTTGCGCCAACAGATGGCCGACAACCAGAGCCTTGGCGGCCTCGTGGCATTGGCGCGCAATCCGCAGTTCGCACCGTTGCTGGATCAGTTGATCGAACAGCCGCAATTGCCGTGGTCGCTGGAGAGCATGGCGGCGAATATCGGCCTGTCGCGCTCCGCGTTTTTCAAACGCTTCAGCGAACTGGCCGGGCAATCGCCGGGGCAGGTATTGCTGGCGTTGCGCATTCGGCATGCCTGCCAGTTGCTGCGGGCCAATTACACGGTGGAACAGGTTTGTGCGGCGGTGGGCTATCAGTCGATCGCTGCGTTTACCCGCGCGTTTGCCAAGTCAGTGGGGGTGCAACCTGGGGCTTATCGCAAACAGCATGAGGGGCGCTGAGCGACGCGTTAATATGCCGTCGCTGCTGGAAAGCACCGAGAACCCGTGGGAGCGGGTTTGCTCGCGAAGGCGGCGGTACATCCAACATCTTTATTGACTGAACCGGCGCTTTCGCGAGCAAGCCCGCTCCCACTGGGGAGATGTGTCGATTACGGGATTTGTGCACGCCACAAAACCTGTGGCAGCTGGCTTGCCAGCGATGGCGTTGGTGCATCCAACATCTTTATTGACTGAACTAGCGCTTTCGCGGGCAAGCCCGCTCCCACAGGGGATGGTGTCGATCAGCGGATCTGTGTACTCCGCAAAAACCTGTGGCAGCTGGCTTGCCAGCGATGGCGTTGGTGCATCCAACATCTTTATTGACTGAACTAGCGCTTTCGCGGGCAAGCCCGCTCCCACAGGGGAGATGTGTCGATCACGGGATTTGTGCACGCCACAAAACCTGTGGGAGCGGGCTTGCTCGCGAAGGCGTTGGTCCATTCAGCATCTTGTACTCGGTCGTTTCTTATTCGATTAATCAACCAGAAAACCACTTTTTAATCTTTTATCGCTATTAATCTTGCCCCCTATAATTGCGCGTCTGCACTTGACTCATAAAAAGGGAAGTTCCATGCAAAGACGCCTGTTACTCGCTGCACTGTTTGTCGCTGTCGCTGGGTGCGCCAGTCCTCCTGCTGTTTCAGTACACACCAAAGAACCTGCCAGTTCGACCCTGCAAGGCGACGCCACGCGTCCGGCGCAGGCGCAGTGGATTCGCACCGAGCTGTACTTCTCGGTGGGCACCGTGAATGGCAAGGAAGGCGCGGTCAGCCCGGCGCGCTGGCGCGAGTTTCTCGATAAGGAAGTGACGTCGCGGTTTCCCGACGGCTTCACCGTGTTCGATGCCTATGGGCAGTGGCGTGATCATGGGGCGCAGGAGCCGGAGCGGTTGAGCACCAAAGTCATCGTGATCCTGCACGAAAACAATCCGCAGAACGCCGGCAACATCGAGGCAATTCGACTGGCGTACAAACGCATTACCGGGGATCTGTCGGTGCTGCGTCTGTCGCAACCGGCCGACGTATCGTTCTAATCGCTGATCTGCCCCAGAGCTTGCCGAGGCGTCGACGCCACGCGGCTCAATCCCGCCAACAGCAGCGCACCGACCAGCAACACGCCAATCCCCAGAAACGCGCCCCACCCCACCACCGTCACGCTCGAATAGAGCATGTACAGGCACAGGCCAAAAAACAGCAGCGGCACCAGCGGATACAACGGCACCCGGACCGGCCTCGGCACATCGGGAAAACGCCGCCGCAGAATGATCAACGCCAGGCTGCTGAAACTCAGAAACAACCAGTACACCGGGGTCAGGTACTCGACCATGGTGTTGAATCCGCTCTGGGTAAAACTGCCGAACAACACCAGCAACAATGCCACAGCGCCCTCCGCCAGCAAGGCCTTGCGCGGCATGCCGTCGCGTTCGTGCCACTCGCCGAAACGACGCAACTGCGGCACATCGCGGGCCGCGGCATAGGTGGTGCGGGCGCCGACCAGTAAGGTCGAGTTGATGCTGGCGATGGCCGCAATGCCGACCATCAGCAGAATCAGCAGCACCCCCGGCGCACCGAATGCACGATTCAACAGCTCCACCGCCGGAGCGTTGCTCGCCGCCAGCCCGGCGAAACCCAGGCCTCGCACAAACGCCCAGTTCAGCGCCAGATAAATCGCCATCAGCAGCGTCAGCGCACCGAGCATGGCGATAAAGATTCCGCGTCGTCCATCGCGCACTTCCGCCGACAAGGTCGCCGCATCGCTCCAGCCACCAAACGCCAGAAACACGAAAATCATTGCCGCCGAAAACCCGGCCATACCGGTGTTTTCCGGCGCAACCGAAACGCTCGCTGGCGCTGCTTCAACCCCCTGCCACGCCAGCCACACCCCGGCGCTGGCGATGCTCAGAAAGCCCAGCGCCAACAAGCCCACCAGCAAGGTCTGAGTGATGAAACCGATGTGCTTGCCGGTGAGATTGAGCAGCACCAGCGCGGCGATCACCCCGCCGGCAAACAGCCCCGAGCCGTATCGACCGAGCGGCACCACGGCATTGACGTAATCGGCAAACATGAACGCCGACAAGGCGATCCAGCCGGTGTGCATCACCGAAAAGCGCGACCAGGCGAACAGGAAACCCATGCGCTCGCCATAGGCCGTGCGCAGAAAGTGATAGTCGCCGCCAGGATGTGGAAATGCCGTGGCCATTTCGGCAAAGCACAACGCCCCGGCCATCGACGCCAGGCCGCCGAGCACCCAGACCCAGTAGAACCAGGCAGGCCCGACGTTCAGCGCCACGGTCGGCGCGGTTTTCAGGATGTCGGTGGTGATCACCATGCCCAGCGTGATCAGCAGCGCCTGCAACACCGGCAGGTGACGCGTGGGGCCTTTGGTGTGACTCATGAATTTTTCCGCAAGTAGGCCGCCGTCCATGGCGGTTCGGCTCAAAAGCCGTAGGTGGCGCTGGCGTAGTAATAAGCGCCGTTGGTGCCGATCGGCGACAGCACGTCATACGGCAAATTGCCGCCGTAGTTGATCGCCGAGCCGGAGCGCTCCGGGTAGTTGTCGGTGAGGTTGTTGCCGCCCAGGGCGACGCTGAATTTCGGGGTGAATTTGTAGGTCACCTCGGCATCCAGTTGCCACACCGCGCCGTAGGTCTGCTCCGGTTGCGAATCGCCGAAATCGAATACGCGGGTGGTCTCGCCCTGACGGGTCAGACGCCCGAGCAGGCCCCAGTGCTCGCTGGCCCAGTTCGCAGAAAACACGAAACGATCCTTGGGCGCAGCGTCGGTCAGGGTGTTGGTTTCTTCAACGCCGACCAGTGCATCGTTACCGATCCCCAACGCCGTCAATTGCGATGGCGTGCCTTTGCTGCTGGTGACTTTGGTGTGGTTGTAGGTGTACGCGGTGGTCAGGCCCAACTGCCCTTCATACAGCGGCTGATGGTAGTTGAGCACCAGTTCGGCGCCGTGGGTGCTGGTGTCGGCGGCGTTGGTGAAGAAGTTGACGTCATGCACCCCGGCCACGCCGAAGTTGTCGTTGATGTATTGCTCCATGGCGTCACTGCCGATGCGCTGCGACAGGGTGATGCGGTCCTTGACGTCGATGCGGAACACATCGAGCGAAGCGTCGAAGCGTTCGTTGAGCTGGAAGGTCAGCCCCAAGCTGAAGTTCTTCGAGGTTTCCGGATCGAGCTTCTCGGCCCCCAGCGCGCGGGCGATCGGGTCGTTGACCGAGAGCACGCGAATATCCGTGAGCGTGCCGCCTTCGCCGAAGTTACTGGTGGTGTTCTGGAAACCGCTCTGCGCCAGCGATGGCGCACGGAAGTTGTTCGACACCGCACCGCGCAGCGCCCACTGCTCGGTCAGTTTGTAACGACCACTGAGCTTGCCGGTGAGTTTGCTGCCGGCATCGTCGTAATGTTCCCAACGCGTGGCGGCGTCGACGAAGAAGCGTTCGGTGAGATCGCCCGACAACTCGGCGTAGGTGGCAAACACGTTGCGATCCAGGTCCGACTCTTCGCTGGGGCGCAGACCATTGGCACCGTCAGCGCCGGAGCCAATGTAAGAGGCCTCGTCACCGGCGTAGGTCAGGTAGTTTTCGTAGCGATATTCGCCGCCCAGCGCCAGCACGAACGAGCGTCCGCCCAAGCGCAGCTCGCGGCTGAAATCGAGGTTGGTGGTGGTCTGGCGCAGCTCGTAATCGCCGGTGTCGAATTTCGTCGGCGAGTCCGCGCCAAGACTGACGTTGAGCGTGCGGCGGGTGGAGCCGTCGAAGCGGTTGCGGCCATGGGTGACGCTGCTGTCGAAGTCCCAGTCTTCGCCGATCATGCCTTTGAAACCGGCGGTGGCGGAGAGGTCCTTGTTGTCGCCCAGCGACTGCGGCAGGTAGCCGTTGGGGTAGAACTGCGGTTGCTCGTAGGGGTAGCGATAGAACTCGGCGCCGGTGGTGTGGCGCTGGTTGTAGGTGCCGAAACTGTAGGCCTTGCCACCCGCCAGCGGCAGCTCGCTGTTGAACCACAGGTTGACGTCCCGCGCCAGGCCGTCGCCCATCACGTAGTTGCGCTGGTCCGGGGTATCGGCAAAGCCGTCAAAACCGGCGCGGTTGGTCGGGTTGCGATTTTTGTACTCGGTGCCGCCGCGAATAAACCCGCCCTCTTCACCCAGGCGCGTGCCGATCTTGGCGGTGGTCACGCTGTTCTGGCCGTCGGTGGTGGTTCTACCGATGGCGTCCTGATGGGTGTGAAAAGCGCCATAGCTTGTGGACACTTCACCGCCCTCGGGCGCGTCGTCGAGGATGATGTTGATCACCCCGGCAATCGCATCGGAACCGTACTGCGCCCCGGCACCGTCGCGCAGCACTTCGATGCGTTTGATCGCGCTGATGGGGATCGAGTTGAAGTCCACCGGTGCCGTGCCGCGACCGATTTTCGACGAGTCGTTGACCACCGCTGAAGTGTGACGACGCTTGCCGTTGACCAGCACCAGCACCTGATCCGGACTCATACCGCGCAGCTGTGCAGCGCGCACATGGTCAGCGCCACCGGAGTTGGACTGGCGCGGCATGCTGAACGATGGCAGCAACGTCTGCAGCGCCTGGCCCAGTTCACCGTCGGCCGCACCGGTGGACTTGAGGTCGGCGGCGGTCAGCACGTCCACCGGCACCGGAGAATCGAGCACCGTACGTGCAGTGCCACGGGTGCCGGTGACCAGCACGGTACCCAGCCGTGTGTCATCGTCAACGCGGGTGGAAGTGTCTTCGGCTTGCGCCGGAAGTTGCCAGATCGCACCGACCACCGCGATGGCCAGTAATGAACGGGAACGCTGATACATGTGACAGCTCCTTTATCGCAGCTAATACCCGGCCGTTGCCGACAAGAAAGGGTCGGCAATCAATGCACGGCAATGTCTGCTGTAGTTTTAGAAAGCAGGAAGGTGGTGAAGGCTGGTTAAACGTATTGAGTTGGTTAAGCGCAGAATCCCCAAAGTTAGTTGTTTCCCCTTGAACACCGATGCTAGACGGGCCGAAGGCCTGCCGTAAAAGAACCAATAACACTTAGGTTAGATCGGTCGGATTATTTGTTTTTAGAGCAACACAAGTGTTGCTGGGCAAACACTGAAGCCGTAACTAACACCAACTAATTCGAGATCAGACAAAGATCTTTTGCAGGAGTGAGCCTGCTCGCGATAGCGGTGTATCAGCCACCGAAGTAGTTGAATGTCAGGGCCCCATCGCGAGCAGGCTCACTCCTACAGGCTGATGGGGTGAACACATTTCTTTCATCCACCGCAGATCCAATGTGGGAGCGGGCTTGCTCGCGAAAGCTATCGTTCAGTCACCATAAATATCGACTGGACTGCCCCCTTCGCGAGCAAGCCCGCTCCCACAGGTTTAACGAGGTGCACACATACTTTTCATCCACTACAGATCCAATGTAGGAGTGAACACATTGCTTTCAACCACCGCAGATCCAATGTGGGAGCGGGCTTGCTCGCGAAGGGGCCAGTCCAGTCACCCGGGAGGTTGGCTGCAAAACAGGCGCAAAACCTCAGTCGAATTCCTTTTCCAGCCAGGCATCCTCGGCGATGTCCAGGGCCTGCGCACTGAAGCGTTGCTCCGCAAACGGATCGGCGTGCAGGTGGAAGCCGTTGCGTTCCCAGAAACCGGGTTGTTCTTCATCGACAAACTCCAGACCGCGCAACCATTTGGCGCTTTTCCAGAAGTAGCGCCCGGCGACCACCAGCCGCAGCGGCCAGCCGTGCTGGGCAGTCAAAGGTTGGCCGGCGTAATGGGTGGCGAGCAGGCTGTCCGGGTGCAGCAGGTCGTCGAGTGACAGGTTGGTCTGGTAGTCGTGATCGGCGTGGGCCATGACGAAACGCGAAGCGGGCTGGATCCCGAACTCGCTCAGCAGATCCTGCAGATGCACCCCGCTCCACTGCGTGTCGAACTTCGACCAGCGTGTGACGCAATGAATGTCACATTGCAACTGGCGTTGCGGCAAACCCTGCAGGTCGGCAAAACTCAACTCGACGCCACGCCCGACCTTGCCGAACAGGCGCAGTGACCAGGTTGCCAATTCATACTCCGGCACCGTGCCTTCGTGGAGAATCGGGAAGCGCTCCGTCAACACCTGCCCCGGCGGCAAGCGTTGACCGTGCGCCGGGTCAGCCTTAGGTGCGCGGCTGTTGCGCAAGCGCATGGCTTTGTTGTGCATATTCACTCCCCAGCGCGCCAGAAGGCCTGCCGCGCATACAGCGCATCACTCAGTGAAAACGTCTGCATTCAGTTCGCCACTGGAATCCACTCGGCCCGCGCCACATTGGCGGTATCGCCGAATGCCGGCAGTTTCTGCGCCAGGTCGCGAACATTTTTCACGTCCAGATCGAGCAACTGCTGACGGGTGATCAGGGTCGGTGGCACCAGCACCTGATGCCCGGGATTTTCGCCGGCAATCAACATCGCCAGACTGCGCACGCTGATCGCCCCCGCCACTTGCGGATTGACCGCGGCGGTCGCCGCCCAGGCGCTGTCCGGTTCTTTCATGATCTGGATGTCGGCGGTGGAAATGTCGGCGCTGTAAATCTTCACCTTGCGCCCCAGACCGGCCTCGTCGACGGCGATCTTCGCGCCTTTGGCGAACTCGTCGAACGGCGCGAAGATCACGCTGATATCCGGATTGGCCCGCAGCACCGCGCTGGCCTGATCCGCCACCGAGTTGGCAATCGGCGGATTGAGCGTGCCGAACCGCGCCTTCTCGATGATGCCCGGGTTGGCCTTTTTCACCTGACTCCAGATCTCGTCGCGGCGCTCCATCGGCGTGAAGCCGCTGATGTACACGTAACCGGCATCGAACCGCGTGCCGTTGTCCTTCACCGCCTGATCCAGTGCCAGTCGCGCCAGTGCGTGGTGATCCTGCTCGACCTGGGTCACCTGCGGACTGTTCAGGTCAACGTCGAACGCCACCACCTTGATGCCTTTGGCGATCGCCCGGTCAATCGGTCCCTTGAGGGTTTCCGCCAGGCCCAGTTGCACGATGATCCCGTCGACCCCGAGGTCTATCGCCTGATCAATCATCTCGCCCTGACTCGCCGCCTGCTGCCGCGCATCGAACACCCGCAGATTGGCCCCCAGCGCCTCGGTCTGTTTCTCCACGCCGCGCAGATACGCCTCGGGAAAGTCCCCGGAAAACAGATAACCGACCAGCGCGATCTGCACCTGGCCCTTGTCGAACGGCGCCGGAGCCCCCGGCAATGCCTTGGCCTGAGCACTCAAAGCCAACGCCGAGAGCGCCGCGCCGGCGAGGCAATGGCGTGCGAACTGCTTGATTGAACCGTGCATACATCTTCCTTGCAGCGACAAATGAACCGGCTCAGCGCGCCCGATGCGCGAGGCCGAAGGTGAACATCAGGGCCAGCACCAGCACCAGTCCCTTGACGAAATCCTGCGCGTAATACGGCGCGTTGAGCATGGTCAGGCCATTGAGCAGCGACGCCACCAACAGTGCGCCGACCAACGTGCCGAAGGCATTGGGCTTCTTCGCCCCGAGCACGGCAAAACCGATCAGCGCCGCGCCGAGGGCATCCAGCACCAGACCATTGCCGGAGCTGACATCACCCCGGCCCAGGCGCGCCGCCAACAGCAACCCGCCGAGCGAAGCGAGCAATGCCGACAGTACGTAAGCGAGCAACTTCAAGCGCTGCACCGGCGCACCTGCCAATCGCGCCGCCTGCTCGTTGCCGCCAATCGCATAAAACAATCGGCCGATGCGCGTGCGCTCGAGAAACAGCCACACCGCCAGCGCCACCAGCGCCGTGATCAACACCGGCACCGGCACCACCTCCCACAAGCGCCCGCGGCCGAGGGCGAGAAATGCGGTACTGAACGTGCCCTCGGTTTCCACACCACTGGGCAGGGTCATGCCCACCGCAATCGAGCGCCCACCCGTGGGAATCAGTTGCACGCCGATCACCAGAAACATGCTGCCCAGCGTCGCGAGAATGTCCGGCACCCGCAGCTTGACGATCAGCCAGCCATTGAGCAGCCCGACCAGTGCGCCACCGGCCAGACTGATCAGCACCGCCGGCACCGCGCCCCAGCCGAGCACCACCATCACGTAACTGGCGATCATCAGGCTCATCGCCGCTACTGCGCCGATGGACAAATCCAGCCCGCCGACCGCCATGGTCAGGGTCACACCGAGGGCCAGCAGTGCGACAATCGACACCGATTGCAAGATGCTGAACAGATTGCCGACGCGCAAAAACGCCGGCTCCGCAACGCTGAAAAACACCACGATCAGCGCCAGCAGCCACAACAGACCGTAGCGGATCAGCGCTTGCAGCAGGCGCTCGGCGGGTGCCGTAGCGGAAGACAATAATGAACTTGAATCAGGCACTCGCTCTGCTCCTTGGCGTGGCATGAAAGGGGTTTTCGCTGGCGTCGCTGCCGGCCAGCGCAGCGACCAGGGTCGCGCGCTCAAGACCGGCGCGCAGGTATTCGGCGACCACCGCGTGATCGCGCACCAACAGAATCCGGTCGGCGATTTCCAGGGCTTCATCGACATCGGCGCAGATCACCAGGGTTGCCCGGCCGCCGGCACTGTCGCGCAGCAACTGGCCGATCTCGCGGCGGGCGCGCACGTCGACGCCCTGAAACGGCTCATCGAGAATCAACACCCGCCCGTCCCCGAGCAGCCAGCGGCCAAGTACAACTTTCTGTTGATTGCCGCCGGACAGCGCGCTCATCGGCACCTCGATGCCGGCGGTCTTGATCCCCAGCGCCGCGACTTGCGCCTCGACCGCTGCGGCTTCGGCGCGGTTGCGAATGAAGCCGGCACGGGTGAAGCGCTGCAGAAACGGCAGCGTCAGGGTACGGCGCAGGGAGAAATTCGGCACCAGCGACTGACTGGCGCGATCCTCCGCCGCAAGAAACACACCGCTGCGAATCGCTGCCCTTGGCGAACCCGGCAGCCAGTCCACGCCATCCAGTTGCAGGCTGCCGGCCACGGCTTTGCGCAAGCCGAACAGCACTTCGGCGATCTCGCTTTTGCCAGCGCCTAGCAGCCCGGTCAGCGCCACCACTTCGCCTTGGTGCAGGTTGAAATCGAAACGCCTGGAGCTCGGCAAAATCTGCAAACCGCGCACACCAAGGACTTTTCGGCCCACGCGACCGGGCGTGTAGATATGCCCGTCCAGCGCCTGCCCGAGCATGGCGTGCACCGCTTCCGGCAACTGCCGCGCACTGAATTCCCCGGCCAGTCGCCCATCGCGCAGGACAATGGCGCGATCCGCCACCCGTTGCAGATCGGACAAGCGATGGGAGATGTAAACAATCGCCACGCCACGGCTGCGCAGGGTATCAATCAGGCCGAACAGCCGTTGCGCCTCGGCATCCGACAAGGCTGCGGTCGGCTCATCGAGAATCAACAGACGCGGCTGCAAGGCGAAGGCCCTGGCCAGCACCACCAATTGCCGTTCAGCCAGGCCCAGCTGTTCAATCGGCTGCTCCAGCGGCAACACCAGCCCCAACCCGGCGGCGATACTCGCGGCGCGCTCCAGCAGGCGTTGGCGATTGAGCCAGAAGTCTGCGTCGGGCTTGCACAACTCATCGAGCAGGAGGTTTTCCGCGACGCTCAAACCGGGCGCAATGCCCTCGTTGATCTGCTGATGCACCGCGACAATCCCGACCCGACGTGCCGACAGCGGCGAACTGAATTGCCGGGGCTGACCGTCGATGTAAATCTCGCCGCTATCGGCGCACTGGCTGCCGGCGAGAATCTTCACCAGCGTCGATTTGCCGGCACCGTTGGCACCGAGCAACGCCACCACTTCGGCGGGATGAATCTGCAGGCTGACGCGATCCAGTGCCCGGTTCGGGCCGAAGCTCTTGCTCAGATCACGCACCTGAATCAGCGGCGCGCGGGCCACGACGACACTCATAAAATTCCTTAACGCCGATGGGCCAGCGAACGCACCAGCCTGTCGCCCAGGCTCTGCACACCCTGCACCAGAATGACCAGCACCACCACGGTGGCGACCATCACTTCATTGTTGAAACGCTGATAGCCGTAACGGATCGCCAGATCGCCGAGGCCGCCACCGCCAATCACCCCGGCCATGGAGGAGAAACCGATCAGCATCACCAGCGTCAGAGTGATCCCCGCCAACAACGCGGGCAGCGCTTCGGGCAGCAGCACTTTGAAAATCACATGACGGATATCGCCGCCCATGGCGAGGATCGCTTCGATCCGGCCTTTGTCGACTTCATCCAGGGCGTTCTCGACGATCCGCGCAAAAAACGGAAACGCGCCGATGGTGATCGGCACTACCGCAGCGGTGCTGCCGAGGGTCGTACCAACCAGCAGACGGGTCAGCGGAATTAGCGCAATCAGCATCACCACAAACGGCAGCGAGCGCCCCAGATTGACCAGCGAACCCAGCGCGGCATTGAGCCGTGGCAGCGGCCACAGTCCATCGCGCCGACTGACAAACAGCAACACTCCGAGCGGCAAACCGATCAGCAACGTGAACAGCCCGGCGAGCAAGACCATGTACAGGGTTTCGCCGGTGGCGTTGAACAGCAGTTGCAGGATTTCATCCCAGTTGATCGTGCGGTTCATGACTGGGCCGCCCGCACGCCATATTGCTTGAGGAAGCTGAGCCCGGGGATGTCGTGGCCCAGCGGCAGGCCGCAGGTCGGACGTAACGAAGTGCCGAGACTCGATTGCGCATCGGCGAGCAAACGCGGCACCGGGCCGGCCTCGACCAGGCGCCCATCAGCCATGTACGCCGCGTGATCGCAGACCGACTTGACCACCTCCAGCTCATGGGTGATCAGCACAATGGTCACACCCAGTTGCCGGTTGATGTCGCGCAGCAGGTCAAGAATCGACGCGGTGGTTTCCGGGTCCAGTGCGCTGGTGGCTTCGTCCGACAGCAGATACGCAGGCTCGGCGGCCAGGGCGCGGGCAATCCCCACCCGCTGTTTTTGCCCACCGGACAACTGCGAGGGAAAGGCTTGCGCCTTGTCCGTCAAACCGACCAGTTCCAGCAGCTCGCGCACCCGCACATGGCGCCACGGTTTGCCGATGTTGGCGATTTCCAGCGGCACGGCGATGTTGTCGAACACGGTGCGCGAATGCAGCAGATTGAAACCCTGGAAAATCATGCCGATGCGCTGCCGCTGGCGGCGCAGGTCGTTGGGCGACAAGGTCAGCAGGTCCACGCCGTCGATGAGAATTTGCCCGCTGTCCGGGCGTTCGAGCAGATTGAGACAGCGCAACAGGGTCGACTTGCCTGCGCCGCTGCGCCCGAGAATGCCGTAGATCGCGCCGTCGGGAATACTCAGCGACACCTGGTCCAGTGCCGGTGCCGGCGCCGCCGGGTAGGTCTTGCTCAACTGCTCGACGACGATCATGGCTTGGCATCCTCCACCGGAATCACCGAACCCTTGAAGTTATCGCTGATGTACTTCGCCACTTGCGGCGAGGTCAGGTCCTTGGCCAGTTGCGCAATGCGCGGATCGTTTTGCAGTGTCGGCGTGGTCACCAGAATGTTGGCGTACGGATTGTGCTCGGCCTTCTCCAGCCCCAGCGCATCCTGGGCCGGCACCAGTCCGGCTTCCAGTGCGTAGTTGCCGTTGATCACCGCAAGGTCGACATCGTCCAGGGCCCGAGGGATTTGCGGCGATTCGATTTCCAGGATCTTCAGCTGTTTCGGGTTCTCGGCGATGTCCTTGGGCGTGGCCTGATCGGCTGCCGGATCGTTGAAACCGGGCTTGAGTTTGATCAACCCGTTGTCCTGCAACAAGTACAGCGCACGGCTCAGGTTGGTGACGTTGTTGGGCACGGCGACGGTGCCTTTTTCCGGCACATCGGCGAAGCTTTTGTGCCGGCGCGAATAGATGCCCAACGGCTCGATATGCACCGTGGCGGCCACCGCAAGTTTCTGCCCCAGTGCTTGTTCCTGGGATTTCAGGTACGGCAGATGCTGGAAGTAATTGGCATCGACATCGCCATGCACCAACAGCTCGTTGGAGTTCACGCCGTTGGGAATCTCGATGACCTTGAGCTTGAGTTGCGGATCGATCTTCTGGATGTACGCGAGAATCTGCGCGTGGGGCACCGGGTCGGCGGCCACGCGCAACGGCTCCAGAGCCTGAGCGCCGAACGAAGTCACCAGCGCGCCGAGGACGGCCAGGGTCAAACCTGCTTTTTTCAACATGGGCGGAGTCCTTGAGCGAGTGATGAATCAGGCGTTGGCGGTTTTACGAGCCGGTGCGGCGGGCATCAGCGCGTCGGCATAGAAGCGCCGGGCGACGTCGGGGTGCGAACGCAACCGACCCTTGAGGTAGTTCCAGCCGACATCGCGAAACAACGGATTGAGCGGATCACTCGCCGGGCCACGCGCTTCGCGCAGCAGCGCGGTGGGCAACGGATACAGCGGCACCACGGCATCGAGTTGTGCGCCGAGAAAGAAGGCGATGGACAAGCGCTCGCTGCCTGCGGGCGGCGACACCACCCGATGCACTGTGGCGCGCAGATAACCGTTGGTGGCCAGCTCCAGCAGTTCGCCGATGTTCACCACCAGCGTGTTGTCGCGGGGCAGCGCATCGATCCAGCGCCCTTCCTCGACCTCCACTTGCAGACCGGCCTGCTGGTCTTGCAGCAGAAAGCTGAGGAACCCGGAATCCTTGTGCGCGCCGACGCCCTGCTGGCTCGCGCTGGCGGCCTGGCCCGGGTAGCGCATCAACTTGATGTGTTCGTTGGGCTTGTCGCCGTACAACTGATCGAACGCGTCCGCCCGCAGCGACAGCGCCTGGGCAAAGGCACGCAGCAGACGCAACGCCATGCGCGTCATCGCCTGTTGCCATTCGAGCAGCAGCGTTTTCAGTTCTGGCAGCGCCGC
>Ga0213823_1000958_pt1 | contig 19632 bp, 2 predicted proteins | sample MC6MC0907MG_FD_179887 | JGI IMG/M metagenome (GOLD analysis project Ga0213823, IMG submission 179887) | Enriched soil aggregate microbial communities from Iowa State University, Ames, United States - MC6-MC0907-MG | ecosystem: Environmental > Terrestrial > Soil > Unclassified | place: USA: Iowa...
GCGGGCCTGGGCCATCCGCGCTTCAGCCTGGTCGAGGTCGGCACCGCTGCCGACGCCGCGCTGGGTACGCAACTGGATCTGGTCGTAGATGCGCTGGTGGCTCTTGAGGTTGTCCTCGGCCAGACGCACAAATTCGCGGCGGGTCAGCACGTCCAGGTAGACCTGGGCGACGGTCAGCGCGGTACGCTCGGAAGTACCCAGTAGCGAGTAAGCGCGAGAGTTAACGGTGGCTTGTTGACGCCCGACTTCACTGGACGTCGCAAAACCGTCAAAAACCATTTGCGAGAGACGTAAACTTGACTCGCTGCGGTTCAGGGTTTCGTAGTGATTACCGGAATTGGCACGGGTGGTGACGCTGTCGGTGCCCTCACGACCATAACCGCCGAGCAGATCGACCTTCGGCAGGTATCCACCTTTCGCCGCTCTTAATTGATAATCCGCCGCCAAACGACTGTTGACCCCTGCCTGAATCTCCGGATGGACATCCAGTGCCTGCTGCATGGCTTCTGGTAAGGATTGTGCTTGTACAAAAGAGGCGGCGAGAGCGAAGGGTACGGCGAAAAGCAGGAGCGAACGCATGGTAGGAATTTCCCAGAACTTCTTGTCTTGAATCACAGCAAAACGTGGCGCTGCGTCGGATGATGGCAACCAGATTGACCGTATGTCGGAAAGTTCAAAACAGGAACTGGATCACACGCTGAAGGACAGGTCGCCGCGGAAATATCAATGTGACATTAGTGGGGCGATTGTTTAGGATGGCACCCAGAAGGTCAATAGTTTGGCATAAAGTTAATAGCGAAAGAATCTAGCCAAATTATTGACGATTAGACGCGTCAAACTTGTTTCGCAAATTTTTAAAGTACGTCCAGACTGAATCGGCGCCCATGCCATCAGGTTCATGGAAGTCAACTGAACGTGACACCCCGGAGAGTCTTCAATGAGCAGTGTTGTTGCCATCGTCAAAAGCATTGTCGGTCAGGTATTCGTGGTGTCCCCAGAGGGCGTACGTCGCGTACTCGTTGAAGGCGATCGCCTGTTCGTTGGCGACCAGATCGACACCGGCCTCTCCGGCGCCGTGTCGCTTGAATTGGCTGATGGCCGCACGCTGGACCTGGGCCGCGAAACCCAGTGGAGCGCCAACGCGCCCGACTCCAGCACTGACCTGGCCGAAGCCACCGCGCAGGCTGCGCCGTCGGTAGCAGAACTGCAGCAAGCCATCGCCGCCGGTGTCGACCCGACCACCGCCCTTGATGCCACTGCTGCAGGCCCGAGCGCCGCCGGCACTGGCGGTGCCGCCGGTGGCGGTCACAGCTTCGTCATGCTCGACGCTACCGCTGGCCGTGTTGACCCGACCATTGGTTTCCCGACCGCAGGGATCAACGCTGCCGGCCAGGCCGCGCAAAACATTACTGGCGGCCAGACCACCGACACCACCACCAACGCCCTGCGTGATTCGACCCTGAGCCTCAGCGCCACGCCGTCCATCACCGAAGCCGGCGGCGTGCTGGTGTACACCGCGACCCTGACCCAGGCGCCGCTGACCGACCTGACCATCACCCTGTCCAATGGCGCGGTGATTGTGATTCCGGCAGGCGCAACCACCGGCACCGTCAACGTGCCGCTGGCGCCGAACGACACCGTTTATAACGACCCGACCCAGATCGATGTAACCGTTACCGGAACCACCGGCGGCAATGGCATCACCGTGACCTCGCCGACCACTCCGGCGACGACCCAGGTCACCGACACCATTGACACCACCACCGTCACCCTGACGGCCGGGCCGAGTGTCACCGAAGGCGGCCAGATCACTTACACCGCGACGCTGACCAACCCGGCGCAAACCCCGGTGACCGTCACCCTGTCGAATGGCTCGACGATCACCATTGGCGCGGGCCAGACCACCGGCACCGTCAACGTGCCGACCCCGGCCAACGACGTCTACAACAACGGCAGCACCGTCACCACCACCATCACCGGTGCCAGCGGCGGCAACTTCGAAAACCTGGTGCCGAACCCGACGCCAGCGGTGACCACCATCACCGATTCGATCGACACCACCAACCTGACCCTGACCGCCACCGGCACAGTGGTCGAGGGTGGTCAGATCACCTACACCGCGACCCTGACCAACCCGGCGCAAACCCCGGTGACCGTCACCCTGTCGAACGGTTCGACCATTACCATTGAAGCCGGCCAGACCACCGGCACCGTCAACGTGCCGACCGCGGCCAATGACGTCTACAACAATGGCGGCACCGTCAGCACCACGATTACTGGCGCTACCGGCGGCAACTTCGAAAGCCTCGTGCCAAACACCACGCCAGCGACCACCACGGTTACCGATTCGATCGACACCACCAGCGTCAGCCTCACCGCTACCGGTACCGTCGTCGAAGGCGGCCAGATCACTTACACCGCGACGCTGACCAACGCCGCGCAGACTCCGGTAACGATCACCCTGTCGAACGGCTCGACCATCACCATTGACGCCGGCCAGACCACGGGCTCGGTCAACGTGCCGACTGCGGCCAACGACGTTTACAACAATGGCAGCACCGTCAACACAACGATTACGGGCGCAACCGGTGGCAACTTCGAAAACCTGGTGCCGAACACGACGCCAGCGACCACCACCATTACCGACTCGATCGACGACACCAACCTGTCGCTGACAGCCACCGGCACCGTGGCTGAAGGGGGTTCGATCGTTTACACCGCGACCCTGACCAATCCTGCCGGCACACCGGTAACCGTGACCCTGAGCAACGGCTCGGTGATCACCATCGAGGCGGGCAAAACCACTGGCACCGTGACCGTTCCGGCGCCTGCGGATGATGTCTATAAAGACTCCGGCAAAGTCGAAGTCACCATCAAGGATGCGACTGGCGGCAACTTCGAGAATCTGCTGCCGAGCACTGTCCCGGCCGTGACCGAAGTGACCGACACCATCGACACCTCGACCGTGAAGCTGACGGCCGACACCTCGGTGGCTGAAGGTGGCACCGTTACTTACACCGCCACCGTTGGCGCGCCGGTCACCGGTTCGCCGGTTGTCGTGACTTTGGCTAACGGCCAAAACATCACCATCGCCGTCGGCCAAACCACTGGCACCGTCACCACCACCGCGCCGAACGACGCGCTGGCCGGCAACGCGCCGCTGAGCAACTCGATCACCAATGTCAGCGGTGGCAATTACGAAAATCTGGTCGCCGACAAAACCCCGGTTTCTACCAACGTCACAGACGTCGCCGACACCACCAACCTGTCGCTCAGCGCCACCGGCTCTGTGGCCGAGGGCGGTTCGATTGTTTACACCGCCACCCTGACCAACGCAGCAGGTTCGCCCTTCACCGTGACCCTGAGCAACGGCTCGGTGATCACCATTGAAGCGGGTAAAACTACAGGCACCGTGACCGTTCCGGCGCCTGCCGATGACGTCTATAAAGACGCCGGCAAAGTCGAAGTGACCATCAACAACGCCACCGGCGGTAACTTCGAGAACCTGGTGCCGAGCACCGTTCCAGCCGTCACCGAAGTGACCGACACCATCGACACGTCGACCGTCAAACTCACTGCTGACACCACCGTGGCTGAAGGCGGCACCGTCACCTATACCGCGACCATTGGTGCGCCAGTCACCGGTTCGCCAGTGGTGGTGACTTTGGCCAACGGCCAAACCATCACCATCGCGGTCGGCCAGACTACCGGCACCGTAACCGTCACTGCACCGAACGATGCGTTGACCGGCCATGCGCCGCTGACCACGTCGATCACTGACGTTACCGGCGGCAACTACGAAAATCTGGTGGCTGACAAAACTCCGGTCAGCACCACCGTCACCGATACCACCGACACCACCGATCTGTCCCTCAGCGCCACCGGCACTGTGGCTGAAGGCGGCCAGATCACTTACACCGCGACCCTGACCAATGCTGCAGGTTCGCCTGTTACCGTGACCCTGTCGAACGGTTCGGTGATCACCATCGAAGCGGGCAAAACCACTGGCACCGTGACCGTTCCGGCGCCAGCCGATGACGTCTATAAAGACGCCGGCAAAGTCGAAGTGACGATCAAGGACGCCACCGGCGGCGATTTCGAGAACCTCGTTCCGAGCACTACGCCAGCCGTCACCGATGTGACCGATACCATCGACACCTCGACGGTCAAACTGACCGCCACCGAGACTGCCGCTGAAGGTGGCTCCGTCACTTACACCGCCACCGTTGGCGCGCCAGTCACTGGTTCGCCTGTTGTCGTGACCCTGGCCAATGGTCAGAACATCACCATTGAAGTCGGCAAAACCTCCGGCATCGTGACCACCACCGCACCGAACGATGCGCTGAACGGCCATGCGCCGCTGACCAACTCGATCACTGGCGTGACCGGCGGCAATTACGAGAATCTCGTCGCCGACAAAACACCGGTCAGCACCACCGTGACTGACACCACCGACACGACTAATCTGACGCTCAGCGCCACCGGCACCGTGGCGGAAGGCGGCCAGATCACTTACACCGCGACCCTGACCAATGCTGCAGGTTCGCCTGTTACCGTGACCCTGTCGAACGGTTCGGTCATCACCATCGAAGCGGGCAAGACCACTGGCACCGTGACCGTTCCGGCCCCAGCCGATGACGTCTACAAAGACGCCGGCAAAGTCGAAGTGACCATCAAGGACGCCACCGGCGGCAACTTCGAGAACCTGGTGCCGAGCACCGTCCCGGCCGTAACCGATGTGACCGACACCATCGATACTTCGACGGTGAAACTGACGGCCACCGAGACTGCAGCTGAAGGCGGCACCGTCACCTACACCGCCACTGTTGGCGCGCCAGTGACCGGTTCGCCTGTTATCGTGACATTGGCCAACGGCCAGAACATCACCATCGAAGTCGGCAAAACCACTGGCACCGTGACCACCACCGCACCGAACGATGTATTGGCCGGCCATGCCCCGCTGACCAATGCAATCACCAACGTCAGCGGCGGTAACTACGAAAACCTGGTCGCCGACAAAACCCCGGTCAGCACCACCGTGACCGACACCGTCGACACCACCACCGTTTCGCTGACCGCCACCGGCAACGTCAACGAAGGCGGTTCGATCGTCTACACCGCGACGCTGACCAACCCGGCCGGCACGCCAGTGACCGTGACCCTGAGCAACGGTTCGACCATCACCATCGACGCCGGCAAGACCACCGGCACCGTGACCGTTCCGGCCCCGGCCGATGACGTCTACAAAGACGCCGGCAAACTCGAAGTGACCATCAAGGAAACCTCGGGCGGCAATTTCGAAAGCCTGGTGGCCAATCCGACGCCAGCGGTGACCAACGTTGCCGACACGATCAACACCACGCACCTGACCCTCAGCGCTGAAAGCTATGTGCTCGAAGGCACGTCGATCACCTACACCGCGACTCTGACCAACGCCGCGCAAACGCCGGTCACCGTCAACCTGAGCAACGGCCAGACCATCACCATCGAGGCTGGCAAAACCAGCGGTTCGGTGACCATCGCCGCGCCGAGCGACGACGTGTACAAAGACGTCAGCAAGCTCACCGTGACCATGACCGACGCCACTGGCGGCAACTTCGAGAAGCTTGACGTCAGCAAGACCCCGGTCAGCACCACCGTCAATGACACCGTCGACAAAACCACGCTGACCCTCAGCGCCAGCGACACCGTCAGTGAAGGTGGCCAGATCACCTACACCGCGACCCTGAGCAATCCGGCCGGCACCGCCATGACCGTGACCCTGGCCAATGGCGCGGTGATCAACATCGCTGCCGGCGCCACCAGCGGTTCGGTGAACTTCGCTGCGCCTGCCAATACGCCGTACATCGACGGCGGCAAGGTACAGACCGCGATTGCCAGCCACAGCGGCGGCAACTTCGAGCAGGTCGATGCCGACCGTTCGGCGGTGGTTACCACCGTCACCGACACCGTCGACACCACCAATATCAGCCTGAGCGCCACCACTTCGGTTGCCGAGGGCGGCTCGATCGTCTACACCGCGAGCCTGACCAACCCGGCAGGCACGGCGATGACCGTGACCCTGAGCAACGGTGCGGTGATCAACATCGCCAAGGGCGCGACCACTGGCACCGCAACCGTCGCAGCACCCGCCGATGATGTGTACAAGGACGCCGGCAAGGTCGACGCCAGCATCACCAAGACCACCGGCGGCAACTTCGAGAACCTGGTGGTCGACAAGACCCCGGCGGTCACCGACGTGACCGACACCATCGACAACAGCACCGTTTCGCTGACCGCCACCGCCAGCACCGTTGAAGGCGGCGTGGTGGTTTACACCGCGTCCGTCACCGCGCCGGTGACCGGTTCACCGGTTGTCGTGACCCTGTCCAACGGCCAGACCATCACCATTCCGGTCGGCGCCAGCAGCGGCAGCGTCAACTTCACCGCACCGAACGATGCACTGGCCGGCGGCAACACGCTGAGCGTGAAAATCGACGGCGCCAGCGGCGGCAATTACGAAAACCTTGTGGCCGACAAAACCCCGGCCGTGACCTCGGTGACCGACACCGTCGACACCACCAACCTGTCGCTGAGTGCGACCGGCACCGTGGCTGAAGGTGGTTCGATTGTTTACACCGCAACCCTGACCAACCCGGCTGGCACGCCGGTGACCGTGACCCTGAGCAATGGCTCGGTGATCACCATCGAAGCGGGCAAAACCACCGGCACCGTGACCGTTCCTGCGCCTGCCGATGACGTCTACAAAGACGCCGGCAAAGTCGAGGTCACGATCAAGGACGCCACTGGCGGCAACTTCGAGAACCTCGTTCCGAGCACCACGCCAGCCGTGACCGACGTCACTGACACCATCGACACCTCGACCGTGAAACTGACGGCCGACACCACTGTGGCTGAGGGCGGCACTGTTACTTACACCGCTACAGTCGGCGCGCCGGTCACCGGTTCGCCAGTCGTCGTGACCTTGGCCAATGGTCAGAGCATCACCATTGAAGTCGGCAAAACCACTGGCACCGTGACTTTCACTGCGCCGAACGATGCACTGACCGGTCAGGCGTCGCTGGGTAATTCGATCACTGGTGTCAGCGGCGGCAACTACGAAAACCTGGTGGCCGACAAGACTCCGGTTTCCACCACCGTCACCGACACCATCGACACCACTGACCTGTCGCTCAGCGCCACCAACTCGGTCGCCGAGGGCGGTTCGATCATCTACACCGCGACCCTGACCAACCCGGCTGGCTCGCCGGTGACGGTGACCCTGTCGAACGGTTCGGTGATCACCATCGAAGCCGGTAAAACCACTGGCACCGTAACCGTTCCTGCTCCGGCTGATGACGTCTACAAAGACGCCGGCAAAATCGAAGCGACGATTTCGACCGCCACCGGTGGCAACTTCGAAAACCTGGTATCGAGCACTGTCCCGGCCGTGACCGAAGTCACCGATACCATCGACACCACCACCGTCAAACTGACCGCCACCGAGTCGGCCGCTGAAGGTGGCACCGTCACGTACACCGCCACCGTCGGCGCGCCAGTCACCGGCTCGCCGGTCGTCGTGACCTTGGCCAACGGCCAAAACATCACCATCGAAGTCGGCAAAACCACCGGCACCGTAACCACCACCGCACCGAACGATGCGCTGACTGGCCATACGCCGCTGACCAACGCGATCACCGACGTGAGCGGCGGCAATTACGAGAACCTCGTTGCCGACAAAACTCCGGTTTCGACCACTGTTACTGACACCGTCGACACCACCAACCTGTCGCTCACTGCGACCGGCACCGTGGCGGAAGGCGGCTCGATTGTTTACACCGCAACCCTGACCAACCCGGCTGGCACGCCGGTGACCGTGACCCTGAGCAATGGCTCGGTGATCACCATCGAAGCGGGCAAAACCACTGGCACCGTGACCGTTCCTGCGCCTGCCGATGACGTCTACAAAGACGCCGGCAAAATCGAAGTCACCATCAAGGACGCCACCGGCGGCAACTTCGAGAACCTCGTTCCGAGCACCACCCCAGCCGTAACCGACGTCACTGACACCATCGACACTTCGACGGTCAAACTGACCGCCACCGAGTCAGCATCTGAAGGTGGCACCGTCACCTACACCGCGACTGTCGGCGCACCGGTGACCGGTTCGCCGGTTGTCGTGACCCTGGCCAACGGCCAGAACATCACCATCGAAGTCGGCAAAACCACTGGTACCGTGACCACCACTGCGCCAAACGATGCGCTGACTGGCCATGCGCCGCTGACCAACGCGATCACCGACGTGAGCGGAGGCAACTACGAAAACCTCGTGGCCGACAAAACTCCGGTCAGCACCAACGTGACTGATACCGTCGACACCACCAACCTGTCGCTCAGCGCCACCGGTTCGGTGAACGAAGGTGGCCAGATCACCTACACCGCGACCCTGACCAATGCCGCTGGCTCGCCGGTCACCGTGACTCTGTCGAACGGTGCCGTGATCACCATCGACGCCGGCAAAACCACCGGCACCGTCACCGTCGATGCACCGAAAGATGACGTCTACAAAGATGCCGGCACCGTTGAAGCGAGCATCAAAGGCGCGACCGGTGGCGACTTCGAAAACCTGGTCACCAGCACTGCCCCGGCCGTCACCACCGTCAATGACACCATCGACACTTCCACCGTATCGCTGACCGCCACGGCGAATGTCGCCGAAGGCGAAACCGTGGTCTACACCGCGACCGTGACCGCGCCAGTCACTGGCTCGCCGGTTGTCGTAACTCTGTCCAACGGCCAGACCATCACCATCGCCGTCGGTGAAACCACCGGATCAGTGAACTTCGTTGCACCGAACAGCCCATTGGCCGGCGGCAGCTCGCTGAGCGTGACCATCGACGGCGCCACTGGCGGCAACTACGAAAAACTCGCGGTCGACGGCAAGTCCGCCGACACCGCGGTTTCGGACACCACTGACACCACCAACCTGAACCTGACCGCGACCGATTCGGTGGCTGAAGGCGGCTCGATCGTTTACACCGCGAGCCTGACCAACCCGGCCGGCACCCCGGTAACCGTGACCCTGTCGAACGGTTCGGTAATCACCATCGAGGCCGGCAAAACCACCGGCACCGTGACCGTTCCAGCGCCTGCCGATGACGTCTACAAAGACGCCGGCAAAGTCGAAGTGACGATCAAGGAAGCAACCGGCGGCAACTTCGAGAATCTGGTGCCGAGCACCGTGCCGGCCGTGACCAACGTCACCGACACCATCGACACCACCACCGTCAAACTCACCGCGACCGAATCGACGGCTGAAGGCGGCAGCGTGACTTACACCGCGACCGTCGGCGCGCCAGTCACCGGTTCGCCTGTCGTCGTGACACTGGCTAACGGTCAGACCATCACCATTGGCGTTGGCCAAACCACCGGCACCGCGACCACCACCGCGCCGAACGATGCATTGAGCGGTCACGCGCCGATCACCAATGCGATCACCGAGGTGAGCGGCGGCAACTTCGAAAATCTGGTGGCGGACAAGACCCCGGTTTCGACCAATGTCACCGACACTGTCGACACCACTAACCTGTCGCTGACTGCGACCGGCACCGTTGCGGAAGGTGGTTCGATCATCTACACCGCGACGCTGACCAACGCGGCTGGCTCGCCAGTCACCGTGACCCTGTCGAACGGCGCTGTGATCACCATCGAAGCGGGCAAGACTTCCGGCACAGTCACCGTTCCCGCTCCGGCCGATGACGTCTACAAAGACGCTGGCAAAGTCGAAGCGACGATCTCCACCGCTACCGGTGGCAACTTCGAAAATCTGGTGCCGAGCACTGTTCCAGCCGTCACCGAAGTGACTGACACCATCGACACCTCGACCGTCAAACTGACGGCCGATACCTCCGTGGCCGAAGGAGGCACCGTCACTTACACCGCCACGGTTGGCGCGCCGGTTACCGGTTCGCCGGTTGTCGTGACCCTGGCCAACGGTCAGACCATTACCATCGGCGTCGGCCAGACCACCGGCACCGCCACCACCACCGCGCCGAACGACGCATTGACCGGCCACGCGCCGATCACCAATGCGATCACTGAGGTCAGCGGCGGCAACTACGAAAATCTGGTGGCGGACAAAACACCGGTCAGCACCACCGTGACCGACACCGTCGACACCACCAACCTGTCGCTCAGCGCGACCGGTTCTGTGGCTGAGGGCGGCTCGATCATCTACACCGCGACATTGACCAACGCAGCTGGCTCGCCAGTCACCGTGACCCTGTCGAACGGTGCGGTGATTACCATCGAAGCCGGCAAAACCACTGGCACCGTGTCCGTTCCAGCGCCAGCCGATGATGTCTACAAAGACGCGGGCAAAGTCGAAGCGACGATTTCGACCGCCACCGGTGGCAACTTCGAAAACCTGGTGCCGAGCACTGTTCCGGCTGTGACCGAAGTCACCGATACCATCGACACCTCGACCGTCAAACTGACGGCCAACACCTCCGTGGCCGAAGGCGGGACCGTCACTTACACTGCCACTGTTGGCGCTCCGGTAACCGGTTCGCCGGTCACCGTAACGCTGGCCAATGGTCAGAACATCACCATCGAAGTCGGCAAAACCACCGGCACAGTGACCTTCACCGCACCGAACGATGCGCTGACCGGCCACGCGCCGCTAACCAACTCGATCACCGGCGTGACCGGCGGCAACTACGAGAACCTCGTTGCCGACAAGACACCGGTTTCGACCAATGTCACCGACACTGTCGACACCACCAATCTGTCGCTGACTGCGACCGGCACCGTTGCGGAAGGTGGTTCGATCGTCTACACCGCGACGCTGACCAACGCGGCTGGCTCACCAGTGACCGTGACGCTGAGCAACGGCGCAGTGATCACCATCGAAGCCGGTAAAACCACTGGCACCGTCACCGTCGCAGCGCCAGCGGACGACGTTTACAAAGACGCCGGCAAGGTAGAAGCGACAATCTCCACCGCTACCGGTGGCAACTTCGAAAACCTGGTGCCGAGCACCGTTCCGGCCGTGACCGAAGTCACCGATACCATCGACACCTCGACCGTCAAACTGACGGCCGATACCTCTGTAGCTGAAGGCGGCACCGTCACTTACACCGCCACTGTCGGCGCTCCAGTAACCGGTTCGCCGGTCACCGTAACGCTGGCCAATGGTCAGAACATCACCATCGAAGTCGGTAAAACCACCGGCACCGTGACCTTCACCGCACCGAACGATGCGCTGACCGGTCAAGCGCCACTGACCAACTCGATCACCGGCGTTACCGGCGGTAATTACGAAAACCTGGTGGCCGACAAGACTCCGGTTTCGACCACGGTCACCGATACAGTCGACACCACCAACCTGTCGCTGACCGCGACCGGCTCGGTGAACGAAGGTGGCCAGATCACCTACACCGCGACCCTGACCAACGCGGCTGGCTCACCAGTCACCGTGACGCTGTCCAACGGCGCCGTGATCACCATCGAGGCCGGTAAAACCACCGGCACCGTCACCGTCGCTGCGCCGGCGGATGACGTTTACAAAGATGCAGGCAAAGTCGAAGCAACCATTACCACCGCCACCGGTGGCAATTTCGAGAATCTGGTGCCAAGCACTGTGCCGGCCGTGACCAATGTCACCGACACCATCGACACCACCACTGTGAAACTGACGGCGACAGAGTCGGCAACTGAAGGTGGCAACGTCACCTACACCGCGACTGTCGGCGCGCCAGTCACCGGCTCGCCGGTTGTCGTAACCCTGGCCAACGGTCAGACGATCACCATCGGCGTCGGCCAGACCACCGGTACCGCGACCACCACGGCGCCAAACGACGCATTGACTGGCCACGCTCCGCTGACCAACGCGATCACTGACGTAACAGGTGGCAACTTCGAGAACCTTGTTGCCGACAAGACCCCGGTTTCGACCAACGTCACTGACACTGTCGACACCACCAATCTGTCGCTCAGTGCTACCAATTCGGTCGCTGAAGGTGGTTCGATCGTTTACACCGCGACCCTGACCAACGCCGCTGGCTCGCCAGTGACCGTAACCCTGTCGAACGGCGCCGTAATCACCATCGACGCCGGCAAAACCAGCGGCACCGTGACCGTTCCGGCACCTGCCGATGACGTCTACAAAGACGCCGGTACCGTGCAGGCGACGATCAGCACCGCCACCGGTGGCAACTTTGAAAATCTGGTGCCGAGCACTGTTCCCGCCGTCACCAGCGTTACCGACACGATCGACACCACCACCGTGAAATTGACGGCCACCGAGTCGGCGGCTGAGGGTGGCAACGTTGTCTACACCGCAACCGTCGGTGCACCAGTCACCGGCTCGCCAGTTGTCGTGACTTTGGCCAATGGTCAAACCATCACCATCGGTGTGGGCCAGACCACGGGCACCGCAACCACCGCAGCGCCAAACGATGCATTGACTGGTCATGCGCCACTGACTAACTCGATCACCAACGTGACCGGTGGCAACTACGAGAATCTCGTGGCTGACAAAACCCCGGTCAGCACCAACGTGACCGACACTGTCGACACCACCAACCTGTCGCTCAGTGCGACCGGTTCTGTGGCTGAAGGCGGTTCGATTGTTTACACCGCTACGCTGACCAACGCCGCTGGTTCGCCAGTGACCGTGACGCTGAGCAACGGCGCCGTGATCACTATCGACGCTGGCAAAACCACCGGCACCGTGACCGTTCCAGCACCTGCCGACGACGTTTACAAAGACGCCGGCACCGTGCAGGCCACGATCAGCACCGCCACCGGTGGCAACTTTGAAAATCTGGTGCCGAGCACGACTCCGGCTATTACCAGCGTCACCGATACCATCGACACCACAACGGTGAAACTGACCGCGACCGCCACTGCCGCTGAAGGCGGTAACGTCGTCTACACCGCAACTGTCGGCGCGCCAGTGACGGGCTCGCCAGTCGTGGTCACCCTGTCGAACGGTCAGACCATCACCATCGGCGTTGGCCAGACCACCGGCACCGCGACCACTAAAGCGCCAAACGACGTATTGACCGGTCATGCACCGCTGACCAACGCGATCACCGACGTAACCGGCGGTAACTTCGAAAACCTCGTGGCTGACAAAACGCCGGTCAGCACTACGGTGACCGACACTGTAGACACCACCAATCTGTCGCTCAGTGCTACCAATTCGGTCGCTGAAGGCGGTTCGATTGTTTACACCGCGACCTTGACCAACGCCGCTGGCTCGCCAGTGACCGTCACCCTGTCGAACGGCGCCGTAATCACCATCGACGCTGGCAAAACCACCGGCACCGTAACCGTTCCAGCGCCAGCCGATGACGTCTACAAAGACGCCGGTACCGTGCAAGCGACGATCAGCACCGCCACCGGTGGCAACTTCGAAAACCTCGTGCCGAGCACGACTCCGGCCGTGACCAGCGTCACCGACACGATCGACACCACCACCGTAAAACTCACTGCAACCTCAACTGCAGCCGAGGGCGGCAACGTTGTCTACACCGCAACTGTCGGCGCGCCAGTCACCGGTTCGCCGGTTGTCGTGACCCTGGCCAACGGCCAGACCATCACCATTGGTGTTGGCCAGACTACGGGGACTGCGACCACTACCGCACCAAACGATGCGTTGACCGGTCACGCGCCGCTGACCAACTCGATCACCAACGTCACTGGCGGCAACTACGAAAATCTCGTAGCCGACAAGACACCGGTTTCGACCAACGTCACTGACACCGTCGACACCACCAATCTGTCGCTGTCCGCGACCGGCTCCGTAGCCGAGGGCGGTTCGATCGTTTACACCGCAACCCTGACCAACGCCGCTGGCTCGCCAGTGACCGTCACCCTGTCGAACGGCGCCGTGATCACCATCGACGCCGGCAAAACCACCGGCATCGTGACCGTTCCAGCGCCAGCCGATGACGTCTACAAAGACGCCGGCACCGTGCAGGCGACGATCAGCACCGCTACCGGTGGCAACTTCGAAAACCTGGTACCGAGCCCGACTCCGGCTATCACCAGCGTCACCGATACCATCGACACCACTACCGTGAAGCTGACGGCAACGGCCACTGCGGCAGAGGGCGGCAACGTCGTCTACACCGCGACCGTCGGAGCTCCAGTCACTGGCTCGCCAGTTGTGGTCACCCTGTCGAACGGTCAGACCATCACCATCGGCGTTGGCCAGACCACCGGCACCGCAACCACCACGGCGCCAAACGACGCACTGACTGGTCATGCACCGCTGACCAACTCGATCACCAACGTCACGGGCGGCAACTACGAGAACCTGGTCGCCGACAAGACTCCGGTCAGCACCACTGTGACCGACACCATCGACACCACCAACCTGTCGCTGACTGCGACCGGCACCGTAGCCGAGGGCGGTTCGATCGTTTACACCGCGACCCTGACCAACGCCGCTGGATCGCCAGTCACCGTAACCCTGAGCAACGGTTCGGTGATCACCATCGACGCCGGCAAAACCAGCGGCACCGTGACCGTTCCAGCGCCAGCCGATGACGTCTACAAAGACTCCGGCAACGTCCAGGCAACGATCAAAACCGCCACCGGGGGCAGCTTCGAGAACCTGGTGACCAGCACCACGCCAGCCGTGACCAGCGTCACCGACACCATCGACACCACCACCGTGAAACTGACCGCCACCGGTTCAGCGGCTGAAGGCGGCAACGTCGTCTACACCGCCACGGTTGGCGCACCGGTAACCGGTTCGCCAGTCGTCGTGACCCTGGCCAACGGTCAGACCATCACCATCGGGGTCGGCCAGACCACGGGCACCGCAACCACCACGGCGCCAAACGACGCACTGACTGGTCATGCACCGCTGACCAACTCGATCACCAACGTCACGGGCGGCAACTACGAAAACCTCGTGGCCGACAAAACCCCGGTGAGCACCACCGTGACGGACACCGTCGACACCACCAACCTGTCGCTGTCCGCGACCGGCACCGTGGCCGAAGGTGGCCAGATCACTTACACCGCGACCCTGACCAACGCCGCTGGCTCGCCAGTCACCGTGACGCTGTCCAACGGCGCCGTGATCACCATCGACGCCGGCAAAACCACTGGCACCGTGACCGTTCCTGCTCCGGCCGATGACGTCTACAAAGACGCCGGCACCGTGCAGGCCACGATCAGTAACGCAACGGGCGGCGGCTTCGAAAATCTGGTGACCAACAACACGCCAGCCGTGACCAGCGTCACCGACACCATCGACACCACCACCGTCAGCATCACCGGCAGCAGCTCAGTGACCGAAGGCCAGACCGCCAGCTACACGGTCAGCCTGAACCACCCGGCGCAAACCGAAGTGACCCTGAAAATCGTCTACAGCGGCACCGCCGCCGACGGTTCGGACTTCACTGGCGTTTACACCGTGAAGATTCCGGCAGGTGCGAGCAGCGCGCAGTTCAACATCGCCACCATCGATGACAAGATCACCGAAGGCACCGAGAACTTCGTGGTCAAGATCGATTCGGCCACCGGTGGCAACTTCGAGAACCTCGCGGTCAGCGCCACCAACGGCAGCGTCAGCACTTCGATCATCGACAACGATGCGCCGCCCGTGCTCGACCTGGATGCCAACAACTCCAGCGGCGCCAGCGGTGCCGACTACAAGGTGACCTTCACCGAAAACACCCCGGGCGCGGGCGTATCGATTGCCGACACCGACATCAGCATCACCGATCCGGACAGCACCATGCTCACCGGCGCCACCGTGGTCCTGACCAACCGTCAGGACGGCGATGCGCTGAACCTCGGCAACAGCGTCAACGGCATCACCATCAATGCCAACAGCACCAACGGCACCGTGACCCTGACGCTGTCGGGCAACGCGACACTGGCCGACTACATGCAGGCCATCAAGAACATCAGCTTCACCAACGGCAGCGAAAACCCGAGCACCGTACCGCGGATCATCACCGTGACCGTGACCGATGGCGGCAACTACTCCAACACCGCGACCACCACGGTCAACGTAGTGGCAGTCAACGACGCACCGGTTGCTGCGCCGAGCAATGTCACCGGCACCGAAGACACCCCGCTAGTGCTCGGCTGGTCGACCTTCGGCGTGACCGACGTCGACAGCCCGGCCAGCAGCCTCGGCATCAAAATCACCCAACTGCCGGGCGAAGGCAAACTGCAGTACCTGGACGGCTCGACCTGGAAAGACGTCGCCAACAACCAGACCTTCAGCAAGGCTGACATCGACGCAGGCAAACTGCGCTTCCTGCCGGATGCCAACGAGTCGGGCGTCAACGGTTACGGCGGCAGCGGTCTGGGCAACAATCAGGCGGACTACGCGCAGATCAAGTTCCAGCCAACCGACGGCCAACTGCTAGGCAACACCGGCACCGTGAAGATCGACATCACGCCAGTGGCGGATGCCCCGACCGTGAGCGTTGCCGACAATAGCGTGAAGTCCACCGGCCTGATCAAGGAAGTCTGGACCGGTCTGGCGGGTCTGGGCACTAACGGCAACGGCGCGGATTCGACCACGTTGAAAAACGTCATCGACGGTGCCGGTAAACCGAACTCCAGCGGCTCGGTGACCAATGTGCAGTCCGACGGTAGCGTTGCGGCGGGCACGGCATCGAAGACGTCAGGCCTGATTTATCTGGAAGCCGGCAAGACCTACACCTTCAGCGGTATTGCCGATGACAGTTTGTTGATCACGATCGGCGGCAAGAGTGTGGCTTCGGGGACCTGGGGCGCGGGCGGCGCCATTAATGGCTCGTTCACTCCGACCACCAGCGGTTACTACACTCTGGACATCTACCACCACAACCAGAGCGGCCCGGGCAGCTACGACGTCAACCTGTCGGTCAACGGCAGCACGCCAATCGACCTGAGCAGCGCCGGCGTGCCGATCTACACCGGCGTGCAGGATCTGATCAATTCGGGCGTGACTGTCTCCGATCTGCACGGCAGCAACGGCGAAGGCTATTACGACGGCTACAAACTCAACACCGGCGCCGAAGGCACCACGGTGAAACTGTCGGCGATCACCACCGCCCTGACCGACACCGACGGCTCGGAAACCCTGAGCGTGAAGATCAGCGGCGCACCGGTCGGCTCGGTGCTCAGCGATGGCGCGGGTCACACCTTCACCGTCACCGCCAGCAGCGGCGACGCCAACGTCACTGGCTGGAACCTCGGCAGCCTTACCGTAACGCCACCGCCGTACTACAACGGCCAGTTCAACCTGACCGTGACCTCGACCTCCACCGAGATGGTCGGCGGCTCGGCCAGCAGCACCGCGACCATTCCGGTTACCGTGGTGCCGGCGGTGTACAGCGCCGTGGTTGCGACATCAGGAGACGACACCTTCAGCGGCACCGATGGCAACGACATCATGGTCGCCGACATCGGCGGCCTGACCGTGGTCCCGGGCACCAACTACAACATCGCGTTCATGGTCGACAGCTCCGGCAGCATGAGCAGTTCGTCGCTCAACGCCGCCAAAGACTCGCTGACGTCGGTGTTCAACAGCCTCAAGCAGAGCCTGGGCGGCAGCAACTCGGGCACGGTGAACATTTTCCTCGTCGACTTCGATACCCAGGTCAACAAGTCGGTGTCGGTGAACCTCAACGACCCGAACGCACTGACGCAACTCAAAGCGGTACTGGACTCGATGGCCTCCGGCGGCGGCACCAACTACGAGGACGTGTTCAAGACCACGGCCAACTGGTTCCAGAGCGCTGACGCTGTGGCCAACACCGGCGCGAAGAACCTTACGTACTTCATCACCGACGGCCAGCCGACCTATTACCAGAGCGGCGAGCAGACCAACCCGACGCTGTACGGCAACGTGAAGCTCGACGATGTGGTGAAAACCAGCAACTACAAGCCGGGCGACACCTTCAGCACCTACATCGACAATACCCACGCATTGACGATCAACAGCGCTGGCACCGTGACCCTGCAAACCTACAATTCGTGGTGGGGCTGGAGCAGCTCTAATCTGGGCACCATCCACGCGCAGGGCGACGGCACCTATGAGTTGTCGAGCCTGGCGGGTACCGGCAACAGCACCAACTCGTCAACGACCAGTAACTCGACCAGTGGTTTTGCCTTGCTCAACGGTCTGTCGAACGTCGAGGCTATCGGGCTGAACAACGATGTCAGCCTCAACGATCTGAAGCCTTACGATTCGGATAAAACGCCGCAGACCAACATCGATCCGAAGGATCTGGCCAACTCGATCATCGGCCACACCGAAGCGACGATGCCGGGTAACGATACCGTCAGCGGTGGCGACGGCAACGACATCCTGTTCGGCGATCTGGTGAGCTTCAACGGCATTGCCGGTGAGGGTTATCAGGCGATGCAGGCGTTCGTGGCCAAGGAAACCGGGCTTGACGTCAGCAAAGTCACCACCAGCAACGTGCACCAGTACATCACCGAGCACTATCAGGCGTTCGATGTCTCCGGCGCGCATGACGGTAACGACACGCTGTTGGGTGGTGCGGGCAATGACATCCTCTTCGGCTCGGGCGGCAACGACTGGCTCGATGGCGGCAAAGGCAATGACATCCTGCTCGGCGGTACCGGCAACGACACGCTGATCGGCGGTCAGGGCAACGACATCCTCATCGGTGGTTCGGGTGCCGACACCTTCGTCTGGAAGGCGGGCGACACCGGTAACGACGTGATCAAGGACTTCAAGGCCAGCGAAGGTGACCGCATCGACCTGCGTGATTTGTTGCAGGGCGAGACCGGCAGCACCATCGACAACTTCCTGAAGATCACCACGGTCGACGGCACGTCGTCGCTGCAAGTCAGCTCGGCGGGCAAGTTCAACTCCGGCGATGCCGCAGCGGCGACCCCGGACGTGACGATCAAACTGGAAGGCAACAACTGGTCGAGTGCCAACATTCATAACCTGATTGCCGGCAGCGACCCGACCATCAAGGTCGACCACAACAACAGCTGATACGTGAACAAAACGGCCGCCCTGACGGGGCGGCCGTCATGTTTGTGCGGTCCGGACCGGTGACGATTGCGTCGCCGCCCCGCATACTCGCGCACAGTTGGCTATGCTGCTGACAGCATGACGCTGGTTCATTTCTGAGGGATGCTCAATGTTTTACGTGCAACGCGATGCGCAAGGTCTGTTGATTCGCGTGGAAGCCGCGGCCTACGCCGAGGCCACGGAAACCCTGCCGGCCGACAGCCATGAAATCCAGGCCTGGTTCGCCAACGAAGTGGTGGAAACCAGCCTCAAACAGCTCAAGCAGAGCGACTTTGAAATGATTCGGGTACTTGATGACCTGATTCAGGTGCTGACCCAGAAAGGCGTGATCCGCGTCACCGACCTGCCACCGGCAGCCCAGGCCAAACTGATGGACCGGACCCAGGCGCGGGAAGCGTTGGGTGGGTTGAGTCAGTTGATCGATGAGGATGAGGGCGGGTTGATCTGATCCGCTCAGAATCAAAGGCCTACCCTCACCCCAGCCCTCTCTCTGTATGTACCGGAGACATGGTGGACAGGTGTTCGGAGACATGGTGGACACATTTTAATAGACACATTGCTCATCGCGAAGGAGATGGCCTGTGTCTTGGGAAGAGGTGTCCACCGTGCAGCTTCGT